>TARA_B100001093_G_scaffold5681_1_pt1 | contig 12527 bp, 11 predicted proteins | sample TARA_B100001093 | Tara Oceans TARA_B100001093 (sample SAMEA2623116) | marine metagenome | biome: marine biome (ENVO:00000447); feature: surface water layer (ENVO:00002042); material: "saline water (ENVO:00002010), including plankton (ENVO:xxxxxxxx)" | depth 5 m
AATCTTCCCGGCACCGACCAGTGGCAGTGGTCATGGGACGGACGGGCGGAGAACCCAGTTCCTGATCTCGGGAAGCCTACTTTGTATCCTTCGGAGCAAATCCGGTATCGTGGCTATTATCCCTTCGGCGATGAGATTACGCTGTCATACGAAGTAATAGGACGAAGTGTTCTAGAGAGCCCGCTTGCTGAGACGATCGGAGCGGCGACAGTTCTGCATCGTCGACTGACAGTGCAGCCAGGGGAACAAAAGCTCGAAGCGACGGTGCTTTCGGGAGAGGGGATGAAGTTTTCTATCTCGGGGCAATCGGTCGCGGTTGAGGACGGCGAAACTCTATATGCGGCCTGGTTGCAAGGTGATGGTGGGGCGACTTGGCGACTCACTGAGGGCGGTGATGCCCTGGCATTAACCATTCCCGCGTCGGATCAAGTTCTTCACCTCAATGTGGCAGTCGCCACGGGCGAGGTCGGCGGGAGCGGTTTTGAGTCACCTGCCGATCGTGTTTTTGACCTCACGGCAAGGGTGAGGGGTGGCCCGGAGCGTTGGAAGACCGTTCATACCATGAAAGGGAACCCAGATGCGTCGCACTTCCAGGGTTATGCGTTGGAGAGTGTGCCGGTCCCCCTGACAAACGCCTACAACGCGTGGCTAAGAACGGCGTCACTCGCCTTTTTTGACGACGGTCGACTCGCTGTGGCAAGTCTTTCGGGAGATGTCTGGATTGCCAGCGGTATTAATGATGAGCTCGATCAGGTGACGTGGAAACGATTTGCTTCTGGACTCTATGAGCCCATGGGCATGAAGGTAGTCGACGGGACACTTGTGGCGATTACCCGCGGAAGGATCATGAAGTTGCATGACTTCAACAGTGATGGTGAGGCCGATTTTTACGAAGCTTTCTTCAACGAAGAAGAACCCGATCGCGGATGGCACGCTTACAGTTGCGACCTCGTGGTCGGGGACGATGGATCGTTTTTTTACGCGAGAACCGGAGGTTTCAGCGAGTGGTCAGTTCCGGGCGGGATTGTTAAAGTGGCGGCTGACGGAAAGTCGTCTGAACTCTTTGGGGTCGGTATGCGAGTTCCCAATGGAATCGGCAGGCTTCCTGACGGGCGGATCACCTTCGGCGACAATCAGGGGACCTATGTGCCGGCCAGTAAAATTGCCATTTCTAAACCCGGTGATTTTCATGGAGCCGGCAAGTGGGATCAGCGGGAGGGGGATTTTGATCCGGAACAGATTGTCCAACCCATCGTCTACATGCCCCAGGAACTGGACAGTTCTTCCGGCAGCCAGTTGTGGGTAGAAAAAGATGAGCGGTTTGGTCCTTTGAGCGGGAAGTTGTTTCACACCTCGTTTGGGCGAGCGCGGACCATGTATGCGATGGTCGATGAGGTTGATGGTGTGACCCAGGGGGCGGTATTTTCAATTCCAATGCAGATGGAATCCGGCACCTTGCGAGCAGCAAGGAATCCGAAAGACGGTCAGATTTATTACTCCGGTCTGACGGGTTGGCAGGCAGGTGGTTCGAAAGAGGGAAGTGTCCAGCGGCTTCGCTACACCGGAAAAAACGGGCTCTACCTGCTCGATGCCAAGGCGCGCGAGGGACGACTCGAACTAACCTTCAATGAGCCGATCAATCACGAGCAGGTCAACCTATCCAAGTGGCAAGTTGAGTCGTGGAACTACCGCTGGGGCAAACAGTATGGCTCGCCCCACTTAAAGCCATCTCAGCCGGATCAGCAGGGAACAGAAATCTGGTCGGTGGATGGGTTTGAGCTCGAAGACGGGGGACGGCGATTGGTTCTGAGCGTTCCGGATCTCCAGCCCTGTCACACGCTCAAACTGGACTTCTCGGTAGCCGCAGGGGAACTTGTCCTCGATGGGCCTGTGTTCTTCACCATCTACCACCTGCCGAAGTAGTCCAAGCAACATTGCATTGTGTGATCTAGATCAGGATATCGGCGAGAAGACCAATCTCGCCATGTCGTCACCAGAGATCGCCGGACGGCTCAAGAAAGAGCACGATGAGTGATTGCAGGAAACGGAGTTCGGACGGCACCACATCCTCGATGCGATTCGGTGGACGGCCAGAGAACGGGAGTAGTCGTGGCACAAAAAAACCGCCGTGAACGGCGGTGTATTTTGGCGACCCGTACGGGACTCGAACCCGTGTTGCCGCCGTGAAAGGGCGGAGTCCTAACCGCTAGACGAACGGGTCACGTTCGATGCTGAGTTGGCGGAACAGATTGTCCCTCAGCGCGGGACGCGAATATGAAGGCTTACAGACGTTTCGCAAGTTGAAAATGTGAAAGATTTTTTGGTGGCAGGTTACGGCCCCGCTGTCACAATAAAGGATGCTCGTTCTGATCGATCTTCTCTGGCTTTTAGCGGGTCTTACCGCTTTGTATTTTGGGGCCGAATGGTTGGTTGGTGGTGCCTCCAGGCTTGCTGTTCGGTTTGGTATCTCACCGCTGGTAGTGGGTCTCACGGTGGTCGCTTTTGGAACCAGCGCTCCAGAGCTTTTTGTGTCGATTGGATTCAACAACAACGGCCATCCGGGGATGGCTCTTGGTAATGTGATTGGTTCAAATATTTGTAACATCGGATTGGTGCTAGGGATTAGTGCCTTCATCTGCGTTCTCGGTGTGAAAAGCCAGTTGGTGAGGCGAGATCTGCCAGTGCTTGTGCTCGCAACGCTGGCTTTCACGGTGATTCTCTGGGACGGAAAAATCAGTCGACCTGAAGGCAGTTTTCTTTTTATGGGTGTGCTGGTTTACACGGTATACCAGTTGGTCTTGGGCAAGAAAATTAGTCAAACCGAAGTCGCTGCCGATTTTGAAGAAGAAGTTGACCTTGAGGCCGCAAAAAACGATCCGGTATGGAAATTCACTCTCCTGATTTTTGTCGGTCTGGTAGGGCTCTATTTTGGCGCAAAGTGGCTTGAGATCGGAGGTGTCGGGTTGGCGGAACGCATGGGTGTTCCGAAGGCGGTAATTTCGCTGACCTTGATTGCCTTTAGCACATCGGTGCCGGAGTTGGCTACGTCGATTATCGCCTCCCTAAAAAGGCAGGGGGACATCATTATAGGGAACGTGGTGGGTTCCTGCCTCTTTAATCTGCTCTGCGTTACTGCTGTGACGGCATTGGTCAAGCCTCTCGAAACTGGGGGTATTGCGTTGTCAGACCTCTACGTGATGATTGCGATGACGGTCGTCATGGTTACCATGATGTGGACAGGTAAAAAAATCACCAGATGGGAAGGCGGGATACTTCTTGCCAGCTATGTAGGCTACTGCGTTTACCTCTGGTTTGACCGCGTAGCGGTGGCAGCTTAGAGATTGACGGGGAAAAGGCGGGATTTAGATCATCCCGAGCTTCATCTTGCCTTCTTCTGAGATCATCTCTTGACTCCAGACGGGATCCCAAACGAGGTCGACTTGCGCGTTCCCAATACCCTCGAGCATAAGAATTTTGGATTGGGCATCGGCGGCAATCGTGGGCCCCATGCCACAGCCTGGAGCTGTCAGCGTCATCTTGACTTCGACATTTTTTTGTCCTTCCTCCTCCTTAATCGTACAATCATAAACAAGACCGAGGTCAACGATGTTGACCGGAATTTCAGGGTCGAAGACGAGTTTAAGTTGCTCCCAGATGGCACCTTCAACGTCTCCGTCGGCTACTTTAATAGCAGCGACTTCTTGCTGGGCTTTCTCCGCTTCCAGATCGATTCCAAGAGCGTCGGCGTTTTCGGACTTGATTCTGGCTAGGCCTGACTGTGTGGCGACCGTGTAAGTGCCTCCGAGTGCCTGAGTAATCATGACTTTAGTTCCGGTGGGCAGGTGAATGGGGTCGCCGCTGGGAATCTGAATGGCTTCGACCTCGCGAGTGAGTTCAAGTTCTTCGTGCATGGTAAGGGGTGGTTAAGTCGAGAGAAAGAATGGTTAAGGGGTTGTGATTGATGCTACGCAGGAGGGGATTGTAATCTGAAATGGCTAATCGTCCAGTTTGACGACCTTCAGTTTTCCTTTCTTCAGGTTCGGCTGATTCATATCGCCAAGCAAGGTATTGCTCGAGACCTGAGGCGCAGGTTGAGGCGCTTTGCTTTCACCGCTGTCGCTTCGCAGGGCTTCGCGGAGGGCTCCCTCCACCATTTCGCCACAATGTATTTTCATGGGAGGTAGAGAGCCGAGGGGTTTCGAAAGATCTGATGAATTCATCGCTTCAGCTTCTTCGACGGTTTTGCCTTTGAGCATTTCTGTAGCCATGGAAGCCACGGCAATAGCGGTCTGGCAGCCGAAACTCTGGAAGGAGGCCTTATCAATTACCTTCTTGCCCTCCTTCTCTTCGAACTTGAGCCACATGCGAACCATGTCCCCGCATTCCGGATTGCCAACCGTGCCAACAGAGTCGGCATCAACCATCTCACCCATGTTTTGAGGGTTTGCGATCGCGTCGCTGATTTTATCTTCAAAAGTGGAATCTTCAGTGCTCATAACGAGAGGAGTGTTTTGCTGGATTGAGTGGCCGTTTAAGGCTCTGGGTCTTCGAATTCAAGTTTGTAGCGCGGTATGTCACGATCCACTTCCTTCGCATAGGCATCGATACCGCCGCGAAGAGCGCGTGTATTTCTGTAGCCGTGACCGATCAGGTAAGCGGCTGCGTCCAGAACCTTGTCTCCGGTATGGTCATACATAACGATAAAGCGGTCTTTCTGCTCGCTTCCGAAAATATCCTGCAAGAGATCATTGCTGTAGATCTCAGAACCGAGGAGAGCGACAGCTTCATGCTCTTCACGAGTGCGCATGTCGAGCAGGCGAGGGGAAGGTTCGGCTTTAAGTGCTTCGGCAAGTTCTCTGGGTTCGATCAGGATCTTGCGGTCGGTTTCGTGAGCTTGGAGGATGTGATCAATCACTTCGTCCACTGGCAGGCCTTCGTTTCGTTGGCAGACTTCGGCAAGAGTTTCCTCGTTGTCGTAGCTGCAGCTCTGGCAGCCACCGATGTGATAAGCCGCGAATAGGGCCCGTTTCGCACCGGGGAAGCGTGCAAGCACTTCTCCCATCGTGATACCGGAGTCGAATTCTTGAGTTTGGGCAGTTGAGGCCATCACGTCACTATGGACTTAACTTGGGGGTTTCTCATTTGAAAATTGAATTTTGAGCCCAGGGGCGGTTAATTGGCGCATGAAACGTCACGTACCCGGTCCCTGGAGCACGCCCAGCGTCTATCTCTGGCCTAACCTGATGACGGCTGGTAATCTCGCCTGTGGGTTCAGTGCAGTGCTAGTAATTTTTGAGGGTATGAGAGATGCCGGCGGCGGGGCGAAGGATTTTCATCTCGCCATTTTCTTGATCCTTGGGGCGTGTTTTTTCGATGCATTAGATGGTCGCCTTGCTCGAATTAAGGGCCAAGAGTCAATGTTTGGCCGTGAATTCGATTCGCTTGCGGACATTGTTTCGTTCGGGATGGCACCTGCGTTCCTCGTGATGGATATTGTTCTCAGTTCTTTCGATAACCGTCTCGGTTGGACAATTGCGTTCATCTACCTGCTCTGTGGAGGAATGCGACTGGCGCGGTTTAATTGCCTCGCACAGCTTGAACAGGAGAATCCCGATGAAGAAAGGAATAGGGATTTCGTGGGCTTTCCGATTCCGGCTGCTGCTGGACTGATCGCATCTTTGACTATTTTCATTCTGTGGCTCAATGAAGGCCATAAGGAAATCGGCGCCTGGCGCTACGTCCTGCTTATCCTCATGCTTTTGCTTTCCTTTATGATGTTGAGCGAGTTTCGTTATCCCAGTTTTAAGGCGATGAACTGGCGGGCTCGCCGGTCCATGATTTGGCTCTTTGCGGCGATTTTGGTTTTGGTCTGTGCGGTCAATTTCGTCGAGTTCGTTCCTCTGATAATTTTTCTGAGTTATCTGATCTATGGGCTGCTCCGACCGTGGATTTCCCAGAGGTGGCAGCGAGAAATTGAAATCGGCGCAGAGCTGGAATTCGAGCCTGAAATTTTTGGTGATCCTGATGACAATGAAGCGTCCTGATTTCCGGTCAGAATTGCGCAGATTCGAGTGACCTTTCCGGTCGTTGCACTCTGGTTAAGCTGGCGTATCAATCGTGCATGAGCTTTGTAGAAAACCTATTTTCGCTGGAAGGGCAAACCGCAGTCGTGGTTGGAGGAACCGGTGTGCTGTGTGGCGAAATGGCCAACGGGTTGGCGCAGGCTGGAGCGAATGTTGTCGTCGTCGGACGCAGCGAAGAAAAGGGGGCGAAGCGAGTGGCCGAAATTGAGTCTCTTGGAGGAAAGGCTAGTTTTCTTGCTGCCGATGTCGCGTCTCGCGAAATGCTGGAGTCACTTCTTGCTCAGGTGCTTGAGTCACATGGGAAAGTCGACATACTTGTTAACGGTGCCGGAGTAAATTCGCCAACTGCCCTCCTTGAAATCGGAGATGAAGAATTTGCCCGCATCCTCGATATCAATCTCGGCGCCATCCTGCGGAGTTGTCAGGTTTTTGGCCGGCAGATGCTAGAGCAGGGTGGGGGGTCCATCATCAACATCGGTTCGATTTCGGGGCTGGGGCCGCTGAGTAAAGTCTTTACCTACTCTGCCAGTAAGGCAGCGGTGCACAATCTTTCCAAAAACCTTGCCCGAGAATGGGCGGAGCAGGGGATTCGTGTGAATACGCTCGTTCCTGGGTTCTTTCCTGCTGAGCAGAACCGCAAGGTTCTGACTGACGATCGTGTCGCGGCCATCATGGGGCACACGCCGGCCAACCGTTTCGGCGAGGCTCACGAGTTGATCGGAGCGACCTTGCTATTGGCTTCGCAGAGTGCGGGGTCCTTTGTGACCGGTATCGAGATGATCGTCGACGGAGGCTTCTCGGCGATGACTATTTGAGATTGTAGGGAGGAATTCGATCTTGCTGAGGAGGGGCTTCCCGGGCGCTAAAAGACCAAATTCTCCTGCGTGGAGACGACTTCAGCCGCTTTTAGCTTTTGAGTGAGAGGGGTTCTAATCGCTTGACGTAGTTAATATTTCTTAATATTCTTGTAAAATTGATAATTTGAATAAAACTGAGGAGTATTCAGTATAATCTAGATGAAGTGCCCGAGGTGTATGCGTCCAGTCGATCATGAGGCTGAGAGTTGCTACTCATGCGGTTACAGCGCCTTGAAAGCGGCTGAGAAATTCGGCTCAAATCAAGTGGCGCTCAGCCGGGTGCATGATGCTGCTCACTGGCTCCGTAAGCAGGAGAAAGATGTTCTCAACACTGCCATTGACCAGTTGGAAGTGAAATTCCCCCAAATGTTGTTCTGCGCTTACTTGGGTTTACTACCCGAGAATCTCAAGATGAGCGAGTTGGGATTCTGGTTGCTTAACCACGGTCAGGTAAAGGGAGCTGAGTATGCGCGGCCGAACGAAAACGCTATCCTCGTGATTCTTGATATGAAAACCAAACAGGTCGGAATTTCTCTAGGCTACTTCGCTGAATCCCTAATCACGCAGGAAGATGGCTATCGAGCGCTGATGAAAGCCCGGCCAAATCTGCTGAATGCCGAGTATGGCGAAGCGATTGAAACGATTTTCCGTCGGCTCTGCAAAGTCCTCGAGAAAAGAGGCAAAAAGCTGCGGAAGTTGTCCCACGAGGAGCTGCAGGCTCAGAGTAAAGCACTCAACGAAAATACTCTCGACCTGCCGCAACACTTTGCTCCCATGCTTGGTCGATGGTGGCGGCTGCGAGCTGTTTAAGTAGCTCGGATTCGTGTGACACTCAAGCAATCCAATGAAACGACCATTCCTGACAGCATCCAGCCTCGTTCTGTTTACTGCAGGAATCATAGCCGCGGAGGCGGATTTACCTGAGTGGAGCGATGCTACAGATGCCGAAGCCTATACACTTGGTGGTGGATTATGGCCTATCGGTTTGCTTCCTGATGGGGCAGCGGAAGCGGCAAGGGAAGATTCTCCTGCCATGGTTGCTGAAGGGGCTTCTACACCGACAAACCCTGATGGATCGCCGCTGACCTTTTACGGTCCGCTGACCTCTGCCGGTGGTGAAAATTTGGGAGTAGGTAACACGACAGGGGAAGGTCTGGACGAGCCTGCACAGGCTCCAGCAATTGAGGCGCTTCCGCCGATCGATGGGGAGCTGAGGAACCTCTACTTTGGTTATCCTCCGGTGGATTACTTGATTGATCCCCAGCGACTCCTTACTGAGCAGAAGTCGAATGATATCAAGCGCTTCCTAGAATTTCACTCCGACGAGTCCGACTTTAAGATTTTCGTGATGGTGATTGGGGAAACTCAAGAGATCCCGGAAAGCGTTGATCTGCAGGAGCTTCATCGCGAGTGGTTCTCTGAACAAACCACGGTGCTCATGGTTTACCATCGTGAGCATCCCGATCTCACCGAGTTCGTTTACAACGAGGGCGTTCGTTCCGCCCTATCTCAGCCAGTCTTTGAACGCATTCGACAAAACTGCCTTCGCGAGGGGGCAGCCACCGAGTTTGCGCCCGATCAGGTTGAGAAAATGGCGATTGAGTTGAGTATCCAGCTGTATTGGCTTGGGCGCCTCATGAACGCCGAGGGTGCTGAAGCTAAAGCTCTAAGCGAGGCTGAGTCAGTCTTTGATCTTCCTGCCTCTGCGGATGCGCCTGAGTTACTCCGTGAGTATGCGCCGAGCATCTTCCTCCAAGAGTCCAGCCAACGGGCGATTTCAATTCTAATCACGATCGCGGGCATCCTTGCATGCCTTGTTCTTGCAGCATTTTTGGTGTTGATTATAATCTGGCTGCGGAACATGGATCGGATCGGGGGTGGACCACTTATCTTTCCCAATTGGGAGCCAAAACCACGACTCGGTGGTGAGTTCTCAGGGGGAGGATTCATCAGCATGTCTTTTGATATCAACGATACCTCGAGCGAAAAGCCCTGACCGGCTCCCTGATGTTGAAGGCGCGAACGAGGTGATTTTTAGTTTGCCCCGGCGCTGCAGTAAAAGGTTTAAGGGTGCATGGCATATCGGGTAGGCATCATAGGATACGGATGGGCGGCAACTGCTCATGCCGATGCGATTAACGGCACTGGGAAGGGTGAGGTGGCAGCGGTCTTTTCATCGCGAAAGCTCGATGAAGAAGAGGTGTCGGCGGCGCATGGTAGTAGCATTACGACTTACACAGACCTCGATGTCATGCTGGCTTCTGAGGACTTGGATGTCGTTTCGATCACGAGTTATCCGAACCAGCACCGGGAGCAGGCTGTGGCTGCCGCCAATGCCGGAAAGCACATCATTCTCGAAAAGCCGATGGCCCTTAATTGGGAAGATTGCAAAGCGATTCACGACGCCGTTGTAGCTAACGGGGTTAAGGCCTGTGTATGCTTCGAATTGCGCTACATCAGTCAATTCCTAACCACCTCGCGACTCCTCGACGAGGGGTTAATCGGCGACGTTCATTACGGGGAAATCGATTACTACCATGGAATTGGTCCTTGGTATGGCCAATATCGGTGGAATACAACTGCGGAAAATGGAGGCAGCAGCCTGCTCTCGGCCGGATGTCATGCCTTAGATGCTCTGTTGCTGTGCATGGGCAACGACGTGGAAGAAGTCAGTAGTTACGCGACGACCTCAAAGCATGAGATTTTTCAAAAATACGAGTACGCCACGACAACGGCATCTATTCTGAAGTTCACCAATGGATCTGTCGGCAAGGTCGCTTCAGTCATCGATTGCTTTCAGCCCTATTACTTTCACACTCATCTCGTCGGTAGCGAAGGTAGTCTGCTCGACAATAAGCTCTATTCGAACAATTTTGGACTCCGGGACAAGAAGTGGGCTGAACTGCCCATGGCGATGGCGGATTCGGGAGATGTCGCTGACCATCCTTATGAGGCTCAATTCCACGCGTTTTTCGACGCGTTGGTTAAAGGTGAGGATATGCCCAGAACCAGCATTGGCGAGGCGCTGGAGACTTTCAGGGTCCTTTTTGCCTGCGACAAATCAGTGGCGGAAGGTCGACCGGTGAAAATCAGCGAAATCAACTGAGGACGAAAACTGATGTGATAAGCCGTTGAGGTGGTTGCGCACACGGGAAGTTGAGGCAAGAGTGCGGGCGATTCATGGCTATCACCTACCTTGAGGCAATTCGCGAAGCCCAGGCCCGTGTACTGAAAGAACACGACAACGTCTACATCTACGGACAGGACGTGTCGGAGTTTGGTGGTGCCTTCAAAGCTACCAAGGGCTTGTCCGAAAAATTTCCGGGACGGGTGCTTGATTCTCCGATCAGTGAGGATGCTATGATCGGTTCAGCGGTTGGCGCTGCCATCGAAGGGATGCGCCCCATCATCGAGATGCAGTTTGCGGACTTTTCCTCGATCGCTTTCAACCAGATTGTGAACCAAGCGGCGACGCAGTTCTACAGAACTGGTGTTCCGTGTCCGATAACAGTGCGACTTCCGTCCGGCGGGACTGAAGGAAGCGGTCCATTCCACAGTCAAAGCCTCGAATCAATTTACTCCCACTATCCTGGTATCGTGGTGATGACTCCGGCGACAGTTGAAGATGCCTACACCATGCTCATTGAGGCAGTGGAGATTGATGATCCGGTCATCTTCTGTGAACACAAGTTTCTCTACTATCACCTTAAAGCGGATGGTCTCCCCGAGGATAATCTCCCAGTCGGTAAAGCACGGTTGGCGCGGACCGGGCGACACGCGACCCTAGTGACTAACAGCGCCATGGTGCACGAGTGTCTTAGAGCGGCCAAGCAGCTCGAAGGCGAGGGTTACGAGCTTGAGATTGTTGATCTTAGAACGGTGAAGCCGATTGATACGGATACCATACTCGGATCAGTGGCCCGCACCGGAAGGATCCTAGCGGTTGGGGAAGGGTTTCCCTGGGGCGGGGTGACATCCGAGGTGATTTCGAGAGTTACAGCAGAGGGGTTTCATCTTCTGGACGCTCCGCCACAGAGACATAACTGCCGTGACACCCCGATTCCTTATCACCCGAATCTTTGGAAAGCGCATCGGCCCGCCGCCAACAGTATTGCGGATGCGGCCAGATCGCTGCTGCATCTATGACAGTGGCAGCCAGAAACGTTTCAAATACGTCAAAAAACGGTTGCGATCATTATTAATTCGCCGACTGTCGCCTCCCCGTCGTTCGCGACGGATCTAGACCGCGGGGTGGAGCAGTCTGGTAGCTCGTCAGGCTCATAACCTGAAGGTCGTAGGTTCAAATCCTGCCCCCGCAACTTATTTAAAGCCCTCTAGCTCATCGAGTTAGAGGGCTTTTTTATTTATTTCAACTTCCTTGCAACATCAGGACATCTCTCATTTGTATCAAACCGCCATGATTGATTTGACTCAGTTAATGATAGGATGAGCCTGTCCGTGGCACTATTTTGATTCGGGGTTCGTGCGACTCTAGTGAGCTTTGTAAGGCTCGCGTATTCGTTCGCCAATAATGGGACTTAAGCTTTTTCTAAAAAAGGAAATTCAACTGGACTTGCCTATCGTGGTCGGACTGATCGTCTAGCCCTTTTGAAATCAATTCATAATTACGATGAGCTACTTCAACCGCCTCCCGTTGTTTCTCATTTCGCTTACGGCTGCGCTTCTCTGCTGTCTTCACTCAGTTGCGTCCGATTCGAAGATCCGCTCCTATCAGGGGAGGACGCTCTACGAATGGGATGGACGTTACCTCTCCCAATATCAGGGCCGCCGCATCTACGAATGGGACGGTCGTTACCTCTCCCAATACCAAGGTAGCCGAATATACCAGTGGGATGGACGTTACCTGTCCCAATATCAGGGGCGCCGCCTACTTGAAATTGACGAGAGAGGAGTCCGGGCTTACCAGGGGAATCGACTTTTTACCTGGGACGGCGAACACATCTCTCGCTATCAGGGGAAGCGTGTCCTCACGATAGAAGGCATCGTAGCGCACCCGGTGTTGGCTCTGCTTGTCGCGGGTAGGTTGTGACCGATTTCATAGCCATGGGAGAAGTAGATCGGATCTATGGTTGCCCACAAAAGATCGCGGACGATCGACTTATCCCGGAGCGATTAATAAGTCCTCGTTCAGCACACGGTCGAATTCGCAAGCGAGGCGTTCTGCCGTGTAGGGTTTGGGAAGAATACCGGCAAAGCCATGCTCAAGCACCGCGTCACGGGCAGGTTGTTCAAGGTAAGCACTGCTTACAATGATTTTTGCAGCTTCATGGATTTGCTTTATCGCCTGCGTCGCTTCGAGGCCTGACATACCGCCTGGAAGAGCGAGGTCCATCACTACCAAAGAAAAGGGCTCACTGGCGGTGAGTGCTTCCCGATAGGCATCGATCGCTTCCATGCCACTACTAACGGGAGTGCTTGCGTAGCCGAGTTTGGTGGCGATTGAGGATGCGAGAACTTGTATCCTCGGCTCATCTTCGACGATGAGAACGCTTTTCGATGCCGGGCCATCTGAGGTCGCGGGGACTGCTGGCGCAATGAGAGTTCGCATATTTTTAAAATTAAAAAA
>TARA_B100001093_G_scaffold472631_1_pt1 | contig 12515 bp, 13 predicted proteins | sample TARA_B100001093 | Tara Oceans TARA_B100001093 (sample SAMEA2623116) | marine metagenome | biome: marine biome (ENVO:00000447); feature: surface water layer (ENVO:00002042); material: "saline water (ENVO:00002010), including plankton (ENVO:xxxxxxxx)" | depth 5 m
TCGTCCGCCACGAACGTGTACTTGCCCTCGTCCCCGTCTTCAGCGTCACGCCATGTGACAGTGCATTTCCCTTCATCAGTGAACCTGATCTTGATTTCACCTTTCTTTGTCTCATACACGGCGCAGACATCTTGACTATCCTTTGAGACGCTCCACTCGAGGCGGTTCGCCTGAACACTTTCGGCCTGATCTTCATCAAAGATGATGTAGTCGAAGTCATCATCTGCCATCTGTGAGAGAACTGAATCCTGGGACAGAGTTTGAATGGTTGCAAAGAGGTATTTGCTGTCAAAATCCTTACGTGTCCCGGTCAACTTCCCGTAGTCGCTGCTGGGCCCCCCAAGTACGCGCTCATACTCAAGAATCGTCCGATCGATGATCTGTTCCCGCTGAACGATGAACAGGAGGCGATCCGGATCGACCGATCGAACGTCAAGTGCCGACAGCATGGTTTTACCAGTGCCAGTCGCCGAGATGATTATGGACTTTTTTGCACCCTTTGCTCGAATGTCTTGCAATCCCTTTAGGGCATCTCGTTGCATTTCGTTAGGTTGGATCGTGGGAGCACTGCGATAGGTGCCAGGGTCTCTTGGTTTTATCAGCAATTTCTGCGAAAACTCGTCCCGCAGGGAGGCGTACTCCCGTATCCACGCCTCAGTAAGAGGGTTTGAGCTCGCTATCTGCTCATGAACAACTTGGTCAAGTTGCTTGGCCAATTCACTTCCATCAGCAGCAGATACCTTCAGGTTCCACTCGTGATTTCAAGACGCACGGCCAAGAGTTGAGCGACGCAGAGCGTGAGCGACGTAAGCAAGTAATCAAAGAGGCAAATCCTGATCACGACATCGTGAGTTAGAATCAGGGAAGGTGCGATTGGCGGTGGTGAACGACCACGGCTACGCCACGGTCAATCGCGGTTGCCAGTCGCGCCTCTTCCCAAAGTAAGGAAAGACCAATGACAATAAAAATTATTGAGGACAGGCTGGAACGCTTGTCGCACCGACAGTCACATCTAGCGAGACTCCTACTGACGACGCTGCGGCCTGGTGAGCGGGAGAAATTGCTCACGGAGAAGACGCTGGTGGACGCGGAAGTGAACACCGCGCACAAGCAGTTGGCGTTAGTCCAGCGTGGTTACTGACTAGCAACATCAGCAACGATGGCGGCCCGTTCTGACTGCACGCTGCGATTCTGGCGATGAGCATCTACCCTCCCTACATGGCTGAACTCGACTCCTACACCGTCGCTATCTCAATGACGCTCCTTGTGGAAGCACCGACTGAGCGCGCTGCTATCGAGTTGGCGAGAGCGAAGGTCAACGAGAGTGACCTGGAGCAGTTTGCTTATGAAATTGGAGACCCCTGGATTGTTCCTAAGCCTTGACCCTGAACACGTCAGCCCACGGGTGCTCTTCGATCGGCTTCAAGATGATCTCGATACGGTCGGCGATCGGCTCATGGCGGGAACCCTTGGTGACCAACACCTGATCCACCCACGTTGATAGAAACTGTCGTGGGTGCTCCTCAATGAACTCGCCGTTAGTGCCTGTCATCTCCACGTACTCGGTCACCGTCTCAACGTTGAGTGAGTCGGCTGCGTCTCTCGCCTTCATCAACTGCTCCGACAGCGTGACAATCTGATCCCTGTCAGCCGTTCGCAGTTTCTCCGAGATCGTGTCGATCTGCATCGCTAGGCGCTCACGCTCCGCGACAGTCTCCGCGTTGTCATGCTCCACACGAGCGATCACCGGCTGGTCGAAGACAGGCTCAAAGTAAGCGATCACGAAGTCATCCAACAGATGAGCCGCCATGCCGGACGGCGCAGGACACCCCACCTCAAGACCCTTTGGACAGCGGTAGAGCGGCACGCGCGTGCCAAACCGATTCGGGTAACTGTCACGGTTCATATTCGATCCGCAACCCGCACACTTAGCGATCCCACGGAGAAGCAACTGCTCAGTAACCGTGCCCTCAACTTTCGTCCTCGCGGCCTTCCGCTTCTCAAGCGCCGCCTGCACCTTGCGCCACTGAGCCACCGTGAGGATCTGCAAGTGCTTGTCGATAATTGGTGCACCAGCACTGTCCGTCGTTAACTCGCCCCGGTGATGACGCATCCCCGCTATTCCAGGATTGCGAAGCAGATCGCCCAGGTTGCTAGAAATCCATAACCCACCCCGGCGCGTGCGCGAACCCTTACCGTTGATCGTCTTCGCAGCGGCGAGAATTGAGCCACCATCGACAACAATCTGGGCTGCCTCACGCACGAACTTCGCCTCGCTCTCCTTGATCACGCGGAACGCGCCATCCGAGCGGTGCTCCACCGCGAACCCGTACAAAGGCGGGCCGATAGAGCGGCCCTGCTTACGGCGCTCTTTCTGACTGAAGACTTGCCTAGCGGAGATCTGAGAAAGTTCAGCGTCCGAGATGAGTCCCTGCATTTTCATGGTCTGCCAGCCTGCCGCAGTCTCCGACTCCAACTGAGGGAAGACCGAGTAGACGAAGACACCCTGATCCCGCGCATCCTCCGCGAAATTTAAGAAGTCCCTCAGATTTCTGCCCAGGCGATCCTGACTACGGACCACCACCGCAGACACCTCGCCAGCGTCCACCATCTTCTTCAGGCGGTTAAACGCGGGGCGACGCTTCGACGCGCCAGACCATCCGTCATCCTCAAGGAACTCAAGGTCACCCTTCAGGCCCAAGCGTTCAACGTGGCTGGCGATCTCTGACCTCTGCGACGCCATGGAAGAGCCTTGATCCTTCTCTTCCAGACTTAGGCGGCAATACCCAATAACCTTGTACTGCTTCCCCATACCGGCAGGCTAACACGAGTTATGCCTGATACTGCACGCAGATGACGCGCCCAGGAGGATGGGAATGTCCGAGGATCCGACACCTCCTGACGTTCCGGCGGACACCTCCGATCAGGTCGAGCCTCGCCGCTCGGTACAGATGGTGGCCCTCGATCCGACGTTCCTTCGCCGAAGCGTTCTCGTCATTCTCGTCGGAATACTCCTGTTTCAGATTCTTGAGTGGAGCGCTTTGCGCCTCGCCGGGTTCTTGTTCAACCTCTTGCTCGCGTGGCTGCTGGCGATCTCGTTCGACCCACTGGTGTCGGGCCTGGCGAAGCGGGGGCTGCCCCGGGCCCTGGCCACCGCCATCGTGGCTTTCGGTGTGATCGCAGGCATTGTCATTTTCCTTGTTCTCTTCGGAGGCGCTCTGGCCTCGCAGGCGACCGCCCTGGTCTTGAGTGTTCCCTTCTTGATCGTCGACGTCGTGTCGTGGCTGAACGGCACCTTCGACGCGCGCATCGATCCAGCGGAAATCACATCCAACCTGAACCTCACGACCCAGCAGTTGGCTGACCTTGCCGGCTCCCTCGCCGGTGGCCTCCTGGGCATCATCTCGGGCGTCTTCGGTGCCATCTTCTCGTTCGTCACGATCATTGTCTTCAGCTTCTACTTCTCAGCGTCAGCGCCTCAGATCAAACGGTTCCTCGCGTCGTGGCTGAAGCCGGAGCGTCAAGTCGTCTTCATCGAGGTGTGGGATATCTCGGTCCGCAAGGCGGGGGGCTTCGTCATCTCCAAACTTGTGCTGGCGACGGTTGCGGCGGCAGCGCACGTCGCGTTCTTCTGGATTATCGACATCCCGTACTGGCTCCCGATGGGCATTTTCGCTGGTTTTGTTAGCCAGTTCATCCCGACCATCGGTACCTACATCGGCATCATCGTCCCGGCCTTTTTCGCGGCCTTTAACGACCCCTGGGACGTGTTGTGGATTGTCCTCTTCGCCACGATCTACCAGCAGATCGAGAACTACATCTTCTCGCCACGGATCTCCACCGCAACCATGGCGATTAACTCCGGCGTCGCGCTCGCCTCGGTATTCATCGGCGCGGCCCTGTTCGGTCCGATCGGCGCCATCATCGGCATTCCCGTGATTGCGATCGTCATCGCGGTGATAGAAACCTACGGCCGCAGGTATGAACTCGATCCAGAGTTACACGACCGCGTCTAGAAACCCAGACGCCGCAACTGCTTCGGATCCTTCTGCCAGTCTTTCGCAAGTTTCACGTGCAAATCCAAGTACACGCCAGTGCCCAGAAGTCGTTCGATCGCAGGCCTTGACTCCGCGCCGATATCTCGAAGCCGGGATCCCTTCGCGCCGATGACGATCGCCTTCTGGCTATCCCTCTCGACGTAGATGTCGGCCCGGACATCGGTCAGTGGCTTGCCGGCAGGACGGTCCTCGCGCGGAACGATCTCCTCCACCACGACGGCGATGCTGTGCGGAAGTTCATCACGTGCCTGGGCCAGGGCGGCCTCGCGGATGTATTCCGCGATCGTTATATCGACCGGCTGATCGGTCACCTCGTCCTCTGGATACAAACTCGGGCCCTCGGGAATCGTGCCGATCAGCAGCTGCGTCAGTACATCGATGTTCGCCCCCGTCGTCGCAGAGACCGGCACGATGTGCGCGAAGTCGATCCCAACCTCATTGCCCAGTTGCTGCGCGCGCATGAGTTGTTCAGCCACTCGATCCGCGGACACCGCGTCGGTTTTCGTCACAACGGCGAAGCCGACGGCCTTGGACGCGGCAACCTGCTGAGCGATGTATCGATCACCCGGACCGACGTCGTCGGTGGCCGGTAGACACAGTCCGATGACGTCGACGCCCGTGAGCGTCTCGTGAACCTGGTCGTTGAGACGCTCACCCAACAACGTACGGGGGCGATGCATTCCCGGAGTGTCGACGATAATCAGTTGACCGTCGCTTCTAGTAACGATGCCCCGGATAGTGCGGCGCGTGGTTTGTGGGCGGTCGGACGTGATCGCCACCTTGGAGCCCACGATCGCGTTCATCAGGGTGGACTTCCCCGCGTTCGGCCGGCCAACAAACGTTGCGAAGCCGCTCCGGTGACCGCCCGCGTGATTCAGCGAAGCCTCACTGTGTTCGGTCATCGACCGAACTCGACGGCGTCGGCGAACTCCGCCATTGACGTGAACGTCCAATCGGGGCTCACCGTCGCGTGCGGGTCGGGGGTCGCGCCCCATCCAGGATCAGCGTGGCGACGGTCGATCCACACAGTCGTCATGCCGCGAGATTTCGCAGGGACGTGATCGTGGAACAGACTTTGGGCTACGTGTAGAAGCCTCTCGCGCGGGATGCCCATCGAATCCACCTGCCGGTCGAGGGCGTCGAAGTTGTGCAGCGATGGCTTGTAGGAGCCGATGCTTTCGGCGGTGAGAATCGCATCGAAGGTGACACCGAGTTTTTCGTTGCTCGCGGCAAAACCACGATCGTCCACATTTGACACGATGATGAGTGCGAAGTGTTGCGCGAGCCGCTCCAGAGCCTGATGAGCATCTGCAAAAGCGGGCCAGTCGGGCACCGATGTGGCCAAGAGGTGCGCGTCGTCATCGGACACGTCGACGCCCAGCGTCTGCCCTAGGGCGCGCATGGCTCGCGCGAGTATCGAGGGATACGGGTCTGTTGGGTGGTGTCGTTCAGCGTCCGCCTCGTTGTCGGCGTAGGCGACCAGCAGCTCCTCCGTGCTCAACACGACGCCATGACGATCAGCCCATGCACGCAGTACCGATCCGATTCCGGCTTCCCAATCAATCAGGGTGCCGTAGCAGTCGAAACTCAGCGCCTGGAAATTCGTGAGTTTCATGTTGCGACCGTAGTCGATGCTCGAAGCGCACCAATGGTCGAGCACGCTTGCAGCGCCGTTCGTCTCAGTGCGTCGTGCTGATCACTCATCGTCGTGCTGATCGCCATCGTCCAAAGTGGCGATACGCGTGGCCAACACGGCCCCGATCCGGTTGCGGCGCCCGGCGCCCCGCTCGGCAACGAGAGACCAGCCGTTCTCCACCACTTCGGCGCCAGGAATCGGCACACGACCGAGTCGCTTCGCCATAAAGCCCAGCACCGTGTCCACGCCTTCGTCTTCGGCATTGATCTCCATCTGCGTCAATTCCGCGAAGTCATCGAGATTCATGCGCGACAGCACGCGGTAACGATCGTCGTCCAGTTGGGTGACCTCGGGGGCAGCGGTGTCGTACTCATCGGCTATCTCTCCGACGATCTCCTCCAGGATGTCCTCGATCGTCACCAGGCCGGCCGTCCCGCCGTACTCGTCCACCACGATGGCAACGTGCACACGCGCGGCCTGCATGTCTTTCAGCAACTCGTCCGCGGGCTTGGAGTCGGGGACGAAAGAGGTGGCCCGCATGAGTGAATCCACGGCGTCTTCGCGCTCGGCTTCGTGATGCTCGAAGGTGCGTCGGACCATGTCCTTCAGGTAGATCACGCCGACGATGTCGTCGGCGTTCTCCCCAATGACTGGGATCCGAGAAAAACCAGAGCGCAAGCTCAAGCTAATGGCCTGCCGTAGTGACTTATTTCGTTCGATGAACACCATCTCGGTGCGGGGCACCATGACCTCGCGGGCGAACGTGTCCCCGAGGTCGAATACCGAGTGGATCATCTTTCGCTCGGCGTCTTCGATCAAGTCGTCCGCGCCGGCGAGGTCGACCATCTCCCGGAGCTCCGCTGCAGTGTCGAACGGCCCCTCGCGAAAGCCCTTGCCCGGCGTCAAGGCGTTGCCGATGACGATGAGCAGCGTCGTGATCGGTCCCAGGATCGTTGCCAGGAATCGGGTCGGTCGTGCGGCGATCAAGGCGATGCGCTCTGCGTGCTGGCGGCCCAACGTCCGTGGCGCCACACCCAGGCCGATGTAGGCCACCACGACCAGGGCGGCGATCACGACGACGAGTGCAATCCACGTCGACCAGCCGTCACCCGAGGTCAGCGCCCGCACCGCCACGTAACTGATCAGCGTGATGGACGTGATGGTCGCGATCGTCGACAGCAGGAACAAGACGTTCACATACCGCGCCCGGTCCTGCAGAACGCCGAGCAGTAGTTCCGCCCGCTTCTCGTTCCCGTTGCTCTCCTTGCGGAGCTCGTCGATCCGAGTCTTCGACACACGCGTCATCGCCGTCTCAGCGGCGATCAGCAGCCCCGACGCCACGATCAACGCGATGGCGATCAACACCAGCCAGAGATTCACCGTGCCGCACCCCAGCTATCCAGTAGTTCGTCCTGCAAGGCGAACATTCTCGCGTATTCCTCTTCCGTCGCGTGGTCGTATCCCAGCAGATGCAGCAGCCCGTGGACGGTAAGGAACTGCACGTGTTCGTCCAGACTGCGCTTAGCAGCGGCGGCATCCCCCTGGGCGAAATCCGGGCAGATGACGACGTCCCCCAGCATCCCCGGGCCGGACAAGGCCTCCGAGGTCCCGGGCACCAGTTCATCGATGGGGAAACTCACCACATCGGTGGGGCCGGGTTCGTTCATCCAGTCTTCGTGCAGGGTGGTGATCCGGTCGATATCCACCAGCGTTATTCCCAGCTCGGAATCGGGGTGGATGTGCAACGTCGAGTAGACATGGCCGGCAAGGTCGCTGAGCGCGTTCAGGTCGATCGGCGAGCCGGCGTCGTCGTCGACCGAAATACTCGGCAGCGTCATGGTTGGTGCCTCGCGTCATACCGGTCATAGGCCTCCACAATCTTGCCGACGAGTTTGTGCCGGACAACATCGTGCGCTGTCAAGCGGCAGAAGCCAACATCCTCGAGTCCGTCCAAGATTTCCCCGACCACCCGTAGCCCACTTTGCGTTCCGCCGGGAAGGTCCACCTGTGTGATGTCGCCGGTGACGACCATGGTCGATCCGAATCCCAATCGAGTCAGGAACATCTTCATTTGCTCGGCGGATGTGTTCTGGGCCTCGTCCAAGATGACGAAGGCGTCGTTCAAAGTGCGTCCGCGCATGTAGGCCAGGGGCGCGATTTCGATCGTGCCGGACGTGATGAGGCGCGGAATCGACTCCGGGTCGATCATGTCGTGTAGCGCGTCGTAGAGCGGGCGCAAGTAGGGATCGATCTTTTCGCTCAGCGTTCCGGGAAGGAAGCCCAAGCGCTCCCCCGCTTCAACAGCCGGACGGGTCAACACGATGCGATTTACCTGCTTAGCCTGCAGCGCCTGCAGCGCCTTAGCCACCGCCAAGTAGGTCTTGCCCGTGCCAGCCGGACCGATCCCGAAAACTACGGTGTTCTTGTCGATCGCGTCGACGTACCGCTTCTGATTGAGGGTCTTGGGTCGAATCGTGCGCCCACGGTTGCTCAGAATGTTGGCAGTCAGAACATCGGATGGGCGAGTGCCGCTGCGCAGCATGCTGATGGAGCGCTCGACGGACTCCGTCGACAGGGCCTGGCCGGTACGCAGCATCGCGAGCATCTCAGCGATCAAGGAGTCGATGACCGCGTTCTCCTCTGCCGGACCGTCGAGTCGTATTTCATTGCCGCGCACGAGCACACTCACCGAAGGGAACGCGTCCTCGATCAGGCGTAGGTACTCGTCGTTAGATCCCAGGAGGGCGACCATCGGTTGAGAGTTGGGGATCTCGATGGTCATTCGTGCGTCCGAGTCGCTCGCTGCGTTGCTCATCCGGGAGGCCATTCGAGGTTCCGGCCACCGATCACGTGGGCGTGAATGTGGAACACCGTTTGTCCGGCGCCGGTGCCGGTGTTGAACACGACACGGTAGGCATCGCCCACGCCTTCGTCAGCCGCCACCTCATGCGCCGCCTGCAGCAACGTTGCCGTCGTGGCGGGAGCAGCGGACGCCAGTTCTCCGACATTCGCGTGGTGCTCGCGCGGCACGACCAACACGTGCACCGGCGCCTGCGGAGCAATATCTCGGAAGGCAACCACGTCGTCGTTGGACAGCACGATATCCGCGGGGATCTCCTCCGCGACTATCGAGCAGAACAGGCAGTCGGCCATCACGTCATCATTTCACGGCGATCACAGGGCTACCAGCGCCCTATCTGAGCCGAGAGGACGCTCAACGCCGCTATCCCGGCGGTGGACGTGCGCAGGACCGACGGACCTAGTTGAACGAGATAGGCCCCCACATCAGTGAACTGCCCTCGCTCGTTGTCACTGAGTCCCCCTTCCGGGCCGATGACGAGCATGATGTCTCGGGCAGTTTCCGCGGCGATCGAGGTCAACTGCAGGGACGCCTGCTCATCCAGGACCAGAGCCACGCCCGACGCGCCGATCAGTTCCGCGACACCCCCGGATGTCGTCACCGGATCCACGCGCGGCACCCGTGAGCGTCGCGCCTGCTTGGTCGCCTCTCGAGCGGTTGCCGCCCACTTACCTCGATTCTTGGTCGCCTTCGTCTCATCCCACCGCGCAACACTCTTCTCGGCTTGCCACGGCACGATCGCGTCGATTCCAGCCTCGGTCAGCATCTGCACCGCGCGCTCTCCGCGATCACCTTTGGCGATCGCCTGCACCGCGGTTATCTGGGGAGTCGGTTCGGGCTCATCGGTCAACACCGCGACCGTGATCGTCGCTGCACCCGACTGTTGCACGGTGGCGACCGATCCGGTGATGCGTCGCCCGGAACCATCGACGCACTCGATCGTCTCGCCAGCGCGAACACGCTGGACGGCCACCGCGTGCCGACCTTCCGGCCCGTCCAGCACAACCTCTCCACCGACGCGCGCCTCAGCGGCGCGGTCGGGGTCGATGAGAAAAACCGGAGGGCTCACCGCGACGAGAAAGCGTCTTTCAAGCGACCGAAGAGGCCACCGTTGTCTGCGTTTGTACGCGTAGAAACCACGTGCGTGGTGTTCTCCCCACGAAGCTCTGAAAACTCCCGCAGCAATTCCGATTGGCGGGCATCCAATTTCGACGGAACCTCCACGTCCACGTGGACGAAGAGATCACCGCGTGACCCGCCGCGCAGCCGCGCGGCACCCTTGCCCCGCAACGTGATGGTTGCCCCCGCCTGCGTCCCCGCCGGCACCGTCAGATCCTCGGGGCCGTCGAGGGTGTCGAGGTGCACGCTGGTGCCCAGCGCCGCAGCGGACATCGGGATCTTCACCACACAGTGCAGCTCGTCTCCGTGACGCTCAAACACCGGGTCCGGGGCCACGACAACCTCGACGAACAAGTCACCTACGGAGCCGCCGTTGGGGCCGACCTCGCCCTCCCCCTGCAATTGGATGCGCGTTCCGGTGTCCACCCCCGGTGGCACCTTGATAGTGAGCGTGCGACGACTGCGCACGCGACCTTCACCCGAGCACTCCGGGCAGGGATAAGGGATGGTGGTGCCGAATCCTTGGCATTGCGGGCACGGACGCGATGTCATCACCTGCCCGAGAAACGACCGCTGCACCGACTGGATCTCGCCCGCGCCCTTGCACATCACGCAGGTTTCCAGCTCGCTTCCCTCGTCCATTCCCGAACCGGTGCACGTCGCGCACGCGGTCGCGGTGTCCACCGCGATGTCCTGCTCGCCGCCGAACACCGCCGTCGCCAGGTCGATCTGCACACGCACCAGGGCGTCCTGCCCGCGTTGCGCCCGGCTGCGGGGTCCACGCTGGCGACCGCCTCCGCCTCCGCCAAAGAACGCATCCATGATGTCGCTGAAGTCGAAACCCGTGGCGCCGAATCCCCCGAACCCTCCAGACTGACTCAGCGGGTCTCCGCCCATGTCGTACATCTGTCGCTTCTCAGGATCAGAAAGCACCTCATACGCCGCGGTGACTTGCTTGAACCGCTCCTGGTGCTCGGGGTCCGGATTAACATCCGGATGCAGTTCCCGGGCCAAGCGCCGGTACGCCTTCTTGATCTCCTCTGCAGAAGCGTCCCGCGATACGCCCAGCATCGCGTAGTAGTCCGTCGCCACAGCCGCCTACTGTCCCTTCAAGATCTTGCCGACGTACTGCGCGACGGCGTGCACCGCACTCATCGTCCCGACATAGTCCATATGCGTGGGTCCGACAATACCCAGCGAAGCGACCGGCTGGTCGCTTCGGCCGTACCCGGCAGTGACAACCGACGTTGATTCGAGCCCGTGGACATCGTTCTCTTCACCGATGCGAACCGTCACCGGAGACTCGATCGACAGTTCCCCCAAAAGGCGCAGTAGAACAACCTGCTCCTCGAGGGCTTCGAGAACCGGCTGTATCGCCATCGGGAACGACTGTTGGTAACGAGCCAGGTGCGCAGTGCCGCCCAGCACCACTCGCTCCTCGATGCGTTCGGTGACAGCCTCGAGAACCGCCGCCATCACCGCCTGCACGAGTCGCTTGTCGCCGGCATCGAACCCCTCGTCGAGGTCCTTCAGTGCATCGGAGACGAACGCGAACGGCTTATCGGCGACCGCGGCATTCAAGCGCGCCCGGAGATCTCCTAGAAGCTGCTCCGACAGCGGCGCGGCGCACTCGATGACTCGCTGCTCGACGCGACCGGTGTCCATGATGACCACAAGCATCAAGCGGGTGTCGCTGACCGCGATCAGTTCTACATGGCGGACGCTGCTTCGTTCCAGTGACGGGTACTGCACGAGCGCCACCTGCTGAGTGATCTGCGCGAGCAAGCGGACCGTCCGGCCCATCACATCGTCAAGGTCCACGGCATCTTGGAGGAATCTCTCGATGGCTTTGCGCTCGGGCGCACTCATCGGCTTGACGTTGGAGATCTGGTCGACGAACAACCGATACCCGTGATCGGTGGGGATCCGGCCCGCCGACGTGTGCGGGTGGGTGATGTAGCCCTCTTCTTCCAGGGCCGCCATGTCGTTGCGGATCGTGGCGGGGGAAACACCCAGGTGGTGCCGTTCCACCAGCGCCTTCGAACCTACGGGCTCGTGCGTGGCGACGTAGTCCTCGACGATGGCGCGAAGCACGGCCAGTCGGCGGTCTTCGAGCACGGCACCTCCCGTCGGTTTCTCTAGCACTCGCGTGTCCAGAGTGCCAAGTCTACGTCGGATTGGCCTGTTTCGCCGTGGGCGCGTCCAGCCCCGAGGGTGCGTCGCTGATGACGGCCAATTCTCGTGCAACGGCGTCCGCGAGCAGGCGCCCGCGCCGGGTGAGAACGATCCGGGCCACCGGCTCGTGTGCCGGTTCGACCTCCACCAGTCCCCGCTCCGCGAGATCGAGCACGGCGCTCTGCGGACACTCGACCTCGTTGGCGAGCACGCCCTCGCGAACCCGAAGCCCCATCATGAGTCGCTCGAGCCGCTGCTGCTCGGGCGTTGTCTCCTCGTGGCCTTCGGCCGGTGACATTCCCGCACTAACTCGCGCGGCGTAGGTGCGTGGATGCTTGACGTTCCACCATCGGCGTCCCGCCTGGTGACTGTGGGCTCCCGGACCAACACCCCACCAATCCCTGTTTCGCCAATAGGCGAGGTTGTGACGGCACTCACTGCCGGGCGTGGACCAGTTGCTGACCTCGTACCAACGCAACCCGCTGTGGCTGAGCCGATCGTCGATGAGTTCATAGCGTTCGGCGGCGACGTCGTCATCGGGTTCGGCAATCTCGCCGCGGGCGACGCGTCGGGCGAGTGCGGTTCCGTCTTCGACGATCAGCGAGTACGCAGACACATGATCGACGCCAGCGTCGAGCACTTCATCCAGCGAACGGTGCACGTCATC
>TARA_B100001093_G_scaffold520453_2_pt1 | contig 12512 bp, 11 predicted proteins | sample TARA_B100001093 | Tara Oceans TARA_B100001093 (sample SAMEA2623116) | marine metagenome | biome: marine biome (ENVO:00000447); feature: surface water layer (ENVO:00002042); material: "saline water (ENVO:00002010), including plankton (ENVO:xxxxxxxx)" | depth 5 m
GGTAAATTTTTTATTATATTTTAGATTAATAATATCTATATTTTTTGGTTTTAAAAATTTTATTATTTCTGAGTAAAATACGTGATTTAATAAATGTGAATTTTTTTCAAAAAAGAGTTCTTTAAATTGAGATGGTGTAATGTCTTCTAATTTTAAATCAAGAATTCTAGTTTCATCGATTTGTTCTTGCTCAATGGCATTTTTAAAACTCTCCCATCTCTCCCATATTATTTGTAATGTATTTAGAAGAAATGGACCTATTATTATGTGCCAATATCTATAATTTTTATCAACGGAGTGATAATTGTTTAAACTCTCCATAAAAGATTTAAGAATTTTATAATATAGTTTTTCAAGGTAGATATAATCAACCTCCTTTTTTTTTGAACTACTCCAGTGAAATTTTATTTTTTTAATATCCTTGTTGATATTTTTGCTTACATTAGAAAGGCACCAATCTCCCAAAATTACATTTTCAGATTCTTTAGAGTATGTTTCCTCTATGTCTGTACAAACTAAATTATTGCTCATTTAACTTAAAAAATTACCTTCCACCCGTCATAAAAATTACTGCACCATTTATATAACTCGCTTTTTTTGAAGCTAAGAAAGCAACTAAATCTGCAACTTCTTCTGATTTACCAAGTCTTTTTATTGGTGTTTCAGATATAATTTTCTTAATCCTTTTTTTTGACGACAATCTTTTTTGAAAATTAGTGTCGATTGCGCTTGGGGCAACGCAATTAACTCTTACTCCCTTTAACTCTCTTGCGAGTGCCTTGCTGAAAGTATGAAGTGCAGCTTTTGATGCTCCATAATGTATGGAGTCACCGTAGCCACCTGATTTGCCAGCAATTGAACCAATATTTATAATTGAAGTATTTTTATTTTTTTTAAACATTTTTAAAAAGACTCTTGAATTTCTTACTGCTGAAAAAAAATTTAATTCAAAATTTTCAAACCAAAGTTTATCAGTTGATTTCACAAAACTAGATCTCTTTATTGCGTCACCAATGTTGTTAACCAAAATATTTATTATTTTTTTCTTTTTTTTTATTATTTTCATAACAGACTTAATTGACTCTTCTTTTAATGATGAATTTTTAATACCAATTATTTTACCACCAGATAAAAAATTTTTATTGATAAGACTCGCGTAACTGATATCTTTTTTTCTATAAGTAAAAAAAACATGGGCCCCAGACTCAGCAAATTTTATACAAATAGCTCTACCGATGCCTTTGCTACCTCCGGTAACTAATACAATTTTATTTTTGAATTCATTAAATTTTTTCATTTTGAAACTTTAGTTTTTGCTAAAATATTCTAGTTTTAATATTGTTAATAAATATAAATATATTCCCTTGTTTTGAAATTTAAGATTTTCGTTGTTTAAAAAATTAATTTTTATTTCAAAATTAGAATTAATACCTCTTATAAAGCATAGAATTAAGGATAAATTTAATCTTATAAGTTCTTCTTTATTTAATTCTTTTAACAGAAAATTATTTTTATCAAATTGTGAAAAAATAAATTTGTAGTTTTTTAAAGTATTTTTTTCCCACAAATTTCCAATGTTAAAATTCAATTTATTTTTTTTTTGTATATTTTTTAAATCATCAGATGATATAAAATACTTATTATATTCCATGGTGTCATGAGGATAAGTGTAAATAAACCTAGCAAGTGAAAAAAAAGGATCATTAAAACTCCATGTAGCGTCTGGATCGATTAAGTAAAATTTTTGATAATTTTTTTTTTGTGGAAAAATAATGTTACCGCCATGAAAATTCCAATGTCCTAATTTTGATAAAAAATAATTTTTGTTGTCTAGTTTCTTAATTTTTTTTTTATCAAATATTTTTTTTAAATAAAAATTTATATTTTTATATTTTTTTCCATTTATATAAATATTTTTTGATTTTTCTAAATTTGAGAATAGATATTTACTGGAAAAATTTTTATACTCTTTAAAAATTAACTTTTTAATTATTGAAATTGGTTTGTTTTTTTTTTTAATTTGACTATTTCTTACAACATCAATAAATTTTTTAAAGAGTGACTCAGTTAACACTTTTGACTCTTTTTTAGAAATATTTTTATTTTTCATTAGTTGTGAAAAAGTTAAACCAGCTATGTACTTTTGTTTATAAAAACCCTTTGACTTGAAAAGTCCTTTTTTAAAATAACCATAATCTAAAATTTCTGGCATAGTTTTTTTAAAAAAGACCGATGATGTACAAAGTTTTTTAATTAGGTTGATTTCCCTAAATATCTTTTCAGGTTTTTTGTTTGCTATTTTTAATATAAAAAATTTTTTTTTTTTATCTTTTGCTCTAAAAACTGAAAATTTTTCAGAGTTTTTTAAAATTTTCATTAAATTAAATCCAGTAATTTATTGCTTTATTTTTTTTGCTATTAAGTATTTCTTTAAGACAATTTAACACGCTTCTACAGTAGCCTCTTGTATTGTGTACATAGCCTTGAGTAATAATTTCACATATATTTTCACTAGGTTTATTTTTTCTATTTACTAAAAAAGGGTTTTCATTGTAGTAAATGTATTGCTTATCTATCAATATTACAGCGGCGGTTTCTGCCATTTCATATGCTTTGCTACCTAAAGCCTTCTCTTCAACTCTTATTATTCCGGGCGATTTCTTTGCAAAATTTCTTAATTCATTAATTAAAATGCCTTTATTTAATCTTTTTTTATTTTTTAATTCATATTGAAAGTAAAATCTGGAAATTTGATAGCCTGGCGGAGAAATCAATGTTCTCAATGAAACAGTATGAACTTTATTAGAATTTGGAAAAAGTTTTTTCATAGAAATTTTTGCTTGGGAAAAACTTGGTCTAAAATTATTTCTAGCATCCTGTTCTCGAGGATTATCACTTTTTGTTCCCAATCTCCCTTGAGGTGTATCTGGATGTACAATATCTAATTCCGTACTTAACATTTTAAATTTATTTAAATTATATTTTTTAAAAACTTCAATGATGCCTCTTAATTGAGCTTGCCAACCATTACTTTGACAAGAACCTAAGGCAAAAATTTTTTCTTTATCTTTTATTAAAGTTTTTGGGTCATGTTCAAGTATTTTTGATTTTATATTCATTAAATTTGGATAAATAGAAGGTAATTTTTCAGATTCAGCAACGCCAAATACTAAATCAGAAATTTTGGTAAATTTTTTCATTAAGTTTTTATTTGAAATATGTTTTTTAGAAGTAGCTATAATGGTGGCATTAAATTTTTTTTTTATTTTATTTAATTTAAAGCTATTTATATCTCCAAAAAAGAATTTTATTTTTTTCTTATCTATAATTAAAGTATTTTTTTTATAATCAACTTTAATTTTGTCAATCATTTGTGGGTTGCATAGTATTAAACGCGCATTTATGGAGTCCATATCTTCCTTTTCGTTATTAGAAATTTTATTAGTCAATACTGTGTCTATAATGAATTTATCTTTGACTTGTTGATTCATTGATAAAAGCATTGATCCAATCTCAGATCCACATCCTACTAATAGTACTTTTTTATTCATAATTTATACTAATACAAATTTATTTACTGGAACTACTCTAGTTTTTTTATTTGGAATAATTTTTTTTGTTCGAAGATTGCACATGTGTCTAATGACTTGTTCTGGTAAATTATATCCTGCTACAAGTGATGCCCCTACAGAACCACTCATACGATTTGAGCTGTCTAATAATTTAGGTTTTCCTGAATTATCAATAGTTACATCGAAATCACACGGACCATGAATTTTAAAAACTTTTATAATTTTTTTAATATAATTTATAATTTTTAAATTTTTTTCCACAACACAACCCTGATTATACTCTGAAAGTGGGTTTTCATACTTTCTTAATCTCGGAATTATAACTTGTGGTTTGCCATCAACAGCAAAACAATCGACATCATAAGTGTTACCTCCATAATAAGGCATACAAATTAAATTATTAAACATAATATTTCTTCTTTTAAATTCTTTTTGTACCGAAATAATATCACCTGTTCCACAAAATCTGTTTTTTAATAAAAGTTTAAATTTTTTTATTTTTTTATCTAAAATGATAACCCCTCTTGATCCTGCTCCTTTTCTAGGCTTTAAGACAACTTTTTTAATGGGGTATCCAAATTTTTTAATTAAATTTTTTAAGTCCATAAATGAGTTTATATTACTCCATTTGCCTACATTTATTTTATTTTTTTCGAGAAAATCAAACATTTTACCTTTGTCTATTAAGCTAGCAACTATTTTATAATCACTAACTAAGATTTTTATTTTTTTTTGTTTGAAAAGATTTTTATACTTTGAAAATAAGATTGACTCTGCCTCAGAACCTGGAAAAATAATGTTAATTTTCTCTTTTTTGCAAAGTGAAAATACTTTTTTTAAGTATAATTTTTCTTTGTTTGCTCTAGGAATTTTATAAATTTTTTTTATATAAATAATTTTTGATTTTGGATTTGAGTCTGCACCAAAAATATTTATCTTCATATTTTTAATTGAATAAATTGAATCTATTAAATCGTAAACATACTTACCGTTGATACAAGTTATAAGAATATTTATTTTATTCATCATTATTAATGTTGATTAATATCTTTCATTGATAATACTTCTTCTTTTTTTAAATTTCTTAGAGTTTTTCTGCCTAAAATCTTATAAAAATTTTTAAGTTCAATGCTTTTTTTATTAGAATTAATTCTTTTTAGGGAAATATTATTTAAACTGATTTTTTCTCCTTTTAGTATTTCTTTTAAAGTTACTAATTTTCTTAGGGTTTTTTTTCTATTTGTCTCTTCTTCTTTTGTTGGTTTTAAAATCCCGCTACCTAACATAGTTTCTAAATTTCTTATTTTATTAACCATTAATTTGAATTCTTTTGGTTCTACAGAAATTCTATGATCTGCTCCTTTGGCTAATTTATTTAAGGTAAAGTGTTTTTCAATAATTTTTGCTCCACAAGCTACAGCATTAACCGATGCATCTATTCCTATTGCATGATCTGAATAACCGATTGGAACTTTAAAGATTTTTTTATACTCATTTATTCCTTTTAAATTTAAATATTTAATTGGTGATGGATAAATAGAAGTACATTTTAATATCGCAATTTTATTTTGTTTTTGTTTGCATAAATTTACCGCTTCGTGCACCTCTTTTAAATATGACATACCTGTTGAAAAAATTATTGGTACTTTGACTTTTGAAGCTTCTTTAATTAAGGGCAGGTTCGACAGTAATCCTGAAGAAATTTTAATTGCAGGCATTTTTAAATTTTTAACTCTTTGCAAGCTTTTAAAGTCCCCTGGCGTAGCAAACAACGATAAACCTAAAGATTTGGCGTAGTTGATTAACTTTTTCAAAGTTTCATCATTAAAGTCTTTATTTTTAAATTCTTTATACGATGGATGGTTTTTAGCGTAACTATAATTAGGGTCAGCGATTTGTAATTTTACAGCATTTGCACCAGATTTATAGGCTTCATAAATTAATTTTGCACATTTAGATTTAGAACCGTTATGATTTATTCCAATTTCTGCAATAATAAAAGTTGGACTATTATCTGATATTTTTTTATTAGCTATTTTAAATGAGTTTAAAATCTTCATTTTTTTATTTAATTAAAAAGTCGCATTTTTTTTACAACTCTTAGAACTCCATTTCCATCACATATTTTTCTAGATTTAATTTTCATAAGATTCAAGTTTGAAATTTTTAAATTTTTTAATTTTTTAGCATAGGTTAAAGAGGTTGTGTTATTTGATTTTCCAAGAACTATATGGGCACCTTTTTTTTCCAAGATTCTGCAGTTTTCATATTGATTTTTTGATTTTATAGTAACAAGACTTGGTGTTCCTACTACGCATTTTTCCCAAGTAATAAAACCTCCCGAAATAATTGCTAAATCTGCTTTGCGCAAAAGCTCCGCCATTTTTGTAGTTTGAATATAAATTTTGTAATTAAAATTCACTTTATTTAACTTTTTTTGGAGCATACTTAAATATTTATAACTTGAACCCACAACAATATTAATAATTTTAAATTTTAGATTACTCAAATTGACTCCTTCTAGTGCTTTAATAGTTTCATTTGTTGGATCACTTCCTCCCATGAATAAAAGTATATTTTTGATTTTATTTTTTTTTTTAATTTTCATATTTCTAAATTTTTTAAATGTTTTTCCTACTAAAGCAAATGAAGGACCAAATAATGTATTTACATTGCTGGATAAATATTTTTTGTATTTTTTTTCATTTCTAAATGAATAGTTTTGATCCAATAAAATATCACATTCGTGCTTTCTATTAGCCAAATCATCTATTACAATTATTTTGTCAAAATAATTCTTAATGTAAGATTCGTAAGTTTTGTCTAAGAAATAATGATCAATAATCAGAAAGTTTTTTCTTGTAGCTTTTATAGCTTTTAATGTTTTTTTTGCTTCTTCTATTTGAATTTTTTTTTTATAAATTTTTTTATTTTTTAAAAATAATTTTTTAATTTTTTTTTTTTTTAAAAATAAAACTTTAAACTTTTTTTTAATTAGCAATCTTCCTAAATGTCCATCAAATTTTCTTATTAGAAAACTTATTTTAAAATTTTGCCTCCTTAACTCTTCAGCTAAATTTAAACACCTATGTATATGACCAGTCCCAAGGATTGATTTTTCCGAGTCGACTCGAAATACCACATTCATTTTAGATTTCTGCCAAGAGTGAAAGCTTCTGCAGCTTTAAAGCCAGAAGATGCACCTCGCCACTGCGCTAATACCTCAACCCCCTTAGAGGATCTTGGATGAGGCCATTTTCTTAATTCTTTTTTGTAAGCTTTTAATGCTTTAATTTTAAACTTTAATTCACTATCAATGTTTTCAAACCAATTCGGCGAAAAAGATTTACGTTTATTTACTATTTGCCACTCTGTACTTGAGGCTATTTCAAAGAATAATAAAGTTTTTACAGAATTATTTTTTAAAGGCCTACATGCAGTTACCACAGCTTTATTTGTTATATGGTGGTCTATATTTAAATCGTCAGGACAGTGGGTCAAAATTAATTTTGGTTTAAATTTTTTTATATTTAAGCTTATTAATTTTACAATTTTTAAAATTGGAACTGTGTCAAGTGCATTATCAGGTAAATCATAAAAAATAGGTCTTTTAGCACCTAGTATTTTACAGGCTTTTATACAAGACTCTTTTCTTTGTTTTAATTCTACTAAATAGTTTTTTTTACTCACTTTTCTTGAGCTAACTCCATCTGAAATAAAAATAATATTAACTTTATTTCCACTTTTAGTTAATTTTTTTATAGTTCCACCGCAACCGAGTACTTCATCATCTGGGTGGGCAGCTACTATCAATACAGAACTACTTTTTAATTTCATTTTTTTTCAATTTAAGCGTTTTAACTATAGTATTAAAAATATATCTGATTTGTTTATTTTTTAATGAATAATACATAGGTAAAGACACTTCTTGTTTGTAGAACCTCTCAGCCACTGGGAAATTTTTTGATTTGAAATTAAAATTTTTTTTATAAAAAGGTTGTGAATAAATTGGTATGTAGTGAACTTGTAAAAAAATATTTTTCTTAATTAGTTTTTTAAAAAAAATAGATTTCGATATTCCAATTTTATCAAAATTAAATAAAACAGGGTATAAATGGTAGGCATGTCTATTTTTCTTTTTTTCTTCTGGAATTATTATGTTTTTATAATTAGAAAATAGAGATTTGTAAATTTTTGCTATCTGAATTCTTCTGTTCACAAACTTTTCAATTTTCTTTAATTGACTTATGCCTAGGGCACAATGTAAATCTGAAATTCTATAATTATACCCTAGTTCTATCATTTCATAATACCAAGGTTTTGCGCTATTTTTTGTTTTTTTTGTAGTTCCATGTGATCTTAATAATTTTATTTTATTATCTATAAATTTATTATTTGTTAGTACGGCACCACCTTCTCCTGAGGTAATATTTTTTACTGGATGATAACTATGAGTCACAACATCTGCAAACTTTGCAGCATATTTTATATTATTCTCGTATCTTGCTCCTATCGCATGGCAATTATCGTTTATTAATTTTATATTATATTTTATTGATAAACTTTTTAATTCTTTCCAATCGCAGGGGTTTCCTGCAAAGTCAGTTGCAATAATAGCTTTAATGGTTTTTTTTTTATTTTTAAAAAATTTTATTTTTTTTTTTAATTCGCTAATATCAATATTATAGTCTTTAGGGTTAATATCAACGAATTCAGGTTTAGCTCCACTATAAATAACTGCGTTAGATGCAGCCAAGAAACTTATGGGAGAACACAAAATAATGTCATTTTTTTTCCAACCAAGTGCTAAACCTGTCAAGTGAAGTGCGGCTGTGCCACTAGAAACTGCACTACAGTACTTTGAACCAAATTTACTTTTAAGTAATTTTTCAAATAATTCAATTTTGGGGCCTTGAGTAATTAATTCACTTTTAAGAGTTTCAAGAACAGCTTTTTGATCTTGATGATCTATGTGTTGCTTTCCATAACGGATCATGAGGATAGATTTTTTTTAATTAAATTTCTCAATTGTTCCACAGACAAAAATTTACCATTCTTTTCACTACTATAGTTAAATTCTTTAGTTGCAACTTTTCCACCTACCGACTTTAATTTTTTTATGTGCTCAGCTTTGCTTAAAGAACCAAATCTTGAGTCAGAAATAATTGCAAAATAATCTTTAAATTCAATTGTATTTAGTGAGTCTGATTTAGTTATCATTTCTTCGTGAATTTTTTCTCCAGGTCTTATACCTATTATTTTTACTTTAATCTTTGGAGCTACTGCTTCGGCAACATCAACAACTCTATAAGAAGGAATTTTTGGAACAAAGATTTCTCCACCTAGCATTCTTTTAAAACTATCTAGTACAAAATCAGCACCTTCTTCAAGTGTGATATTAAATCTTGTCATTTTTTTATCTGTTACAGGTATAAATCCACTATTTTTACACTCAAGAAAATAAGGTATTACTGAGCCTCTGCTACCCATTACATTACCGTACCTTACTACTGAAAATTTTATATTTTTTCTTCCGACTAAATTATTTGCTGAAACAAATAGTTTGTCTGATGCCAGCTTGGTAGCGCCATATAAATTAATTGGTGCTGCAGCTTTATCAGTACTTAAGGCTATAATTTTACTTACACCTGCTTTTATAGATGCATTTATAATATTTTGTGCACCAATAATATTAGTTTGAACAGCTTCAAATGGATTATATTCAATCAGTGGTACATTTTTAAGTGCAGCGGCATGGACAACATAATCTACGTTTTCCATTGCAAGTTCTAATCTAGATCTATCCCTAACATCACCTATAAAAAACCGTAAATTTTTAAATTTTTTGAATTTTTCTTGCATATAGAACTGCTTCAACTCATCTCTGCTAAAGATTATTATTCTTTCAGGACTGTATTTTTTTAAGATGGTTTCGGTAAATTTTTGACCGAATGAACCTGTCCCACCTGTTATCAATATAGTTTTATTTTTAAACATTTAATTAGAAGTATTATTTAAGTTTTTATCAAATTGCAAAAATTTATCTTTTACATGTTGTATAACAGAGTAGTTTGGATCATAACTGATTAAATAGTCATGTTTTTCACTCAATCTTGAAATATAATCTTTATTTTTCATCATTAATATTTGATTAAGTCTTTCTTCAAACTCATTATAGTTGCAATTATTTAATGTACAAATTCCTTTAATTGGAAAATTAAAAATAGGATATTTGGTTAAATTACAAGAGAGTATTTTTCCTCCCATGGCTAATTTTTCACGTAACATTGAAGTTTGTACTCCAAGTGTTACATCACTACAGTACACTGAAAGGTAAGAAGAAAATATTTTCTTTTCTTTTTGTGTTGAATTTTTGATCAAATAATTAAATTCCTCATTACTTAAATGATCTTTGTAAAAATTAATTTCATTATTATAATGAGATAAATTTTTTTCTTTGTTTCTTTTAATTGCAAAATTCATTTTCTTATTATTTTTTATGCAAAATTTAATTCCATATTTAACAATTTTTATAAAATCTCGAGAAAAATTATTATCATCTAAAGCTTTTCTATATTCATTCATTTGTTCTGAAACTATACAAATATTTGATTGATAAGTGTCTAAATTTACTTTTTCTTCTTTTAAATAGTTGAAAAAATTTGCTAATCTTAGAGAGCCAGAGGGATAAAAGTTTTTAACTGCAATATTTTTTTTTTTATAATAATCTACCTCAAAATTACCAAAACAAAAAAAATGGGGAATATATGTTTCTTTAAATTGGTCAGTTTTTACAATAATACTGTCCATTTCGTAATCTCTTACTGCATTTTGTATTGCTACAAATTTAATTTTATTATTAAAAAATTTTGCGATTTCCCAAAATTTCTGAGAGTTGTCTATATTCGTCAAAACTAATTTAGGACTTGTTAGTTGAATCAAAGAAATAAAGTAAGCTGTAAATATATTTTTTTTTTCTAATTTTGAATAGTTTTTTAATAAGTTTTTAAAAATCGCAAATGTTATATATAATTTATTAAAATTTTCAGGTCTAATTTGTAATACAAAATAATCTTTTCTTTCCTTAATTATATTTTTAAGTTCATCTATGCTTTCGTCATCAAAAATAATAAAATTAACCTTTTGTGGGTTTTTAAAAATAAATTTTGATCTTAAAAATATAGATAAATAAAAAACTATTTTTTTTACAGACATTCCTTGTATCTACTCTGAATTGAATTAGTGATATTTGGTATTAAATAATACTCCATGCTTTTAACCAACTCGGATCTAGAGTTTGGTAAATAATGTACATGATCACTAAAATATTTTTTATCTTTCATTTTATTTAGTTCAAAATTTGATTACCAACTTGTGTAGCCACCATCTACAATAATATTCTGCCCAGTAATATAATTAGAGTTTTTGGAACATAAAAAAAGGATCGCGTTTGTGACTTCAGAAACTTTACCCATTCTGTTCATTGGAACTTTTTTTGAGTAATTTTTCACAAATTTTTTATTTTGACCACCTTCTATGCCTCCAGGACTTATTGAGTTAGCTCTAATATTATGTTCTCCCAAATAAGTTGCTAAATATTTAGTTAAACCAATCAATCCTGCTTTTGAAGTTGAGTAAACTGCTGGAGATGACATTTGCATGCCTTTGAATTTTGATCCTTTGTATAATCTTTTATCATTACCTACGACACCCTGAATAGATGCTAGAGATACTATACTACCAGATTTATTTTTTATCATAGACTTCGACACTTCTCTTGAAATTAAAAAAATACTATCTAAATTTACATTCATTATCTCTTTCCAGTCACTCAATCTAAAATCCTCAAATTTTTTAAAGAAATTTTTCATATTTTTTGTCTTGGTAGCTGCATTATTTATTAATATATCTATTTTTTTTCTTTTTTTTATAATTAACTTAATTACATTTTTTACTTGAGCTTCTTTTGTTAGGTCACATTTAATTGGATATATTTCTTTTAATGAAGATTTTAATTTAATTTTATTAATTTGATTGTTTAGAGATTTAAAATCGTTATCAAGTCCATAAATTATAACTTTATTTTTAGCTAGTTCAGTAATAACTTTTTCAGCTATAAAGCCAGCTGCACCAGTTATCACTGCAACTTTTCTATTTAAATCAGGATAATTATACATATTTTTTTTTATTTAATGAGCTAATCAAAACTTTCAAAACATTAATAGTTTTTTTTGGTTCTAGTTCAGGTTTTTTATTTTTAATCATTTTAATAAATTTCTCAAGTGTATTTTTAAATGCCGAAAAATTATCTAAAATATTTATTGAAAAAGATCCATTGGATCCTACAAAATGAAGGTTAAATATTTTACTTACTTTACCTAAACAGAAAAGATTTATAGAAATATCCTTTTTACAAAAATAATTAATTGTATCAATATTATTACTTTTTCTTGATATTTTTTTTACATGTAAAAAATCTAATTCATCAATCATATCCAACATATGAACTCCGTATTTAGATAATCCATTGATAACAGCCGCATTAATAAGTCTAATTTTTCCGATTTTTTTTATCTTTTTTTTAGCTTCCAAAATTTCTTTCGAGAACCTTAGGCCCGAAGTACTCATTAATAAACCTTTTTTTAAATATTTCTCATAATAAATAAGTTCTTTTTTTTTTATAGTCAAAGGTTTGTCTATAAAAACTGGAATTTTTTTTTTTAAAAAAATTTTACTTATTTTAAAGTGCAAATCATCTCTTGCAATAATGACTGCATCTACATGTCCAATCATTTCTCGATAATGTGAAAGACAATTATCAATTTTACAAGACTTGCAAAGATTTTTAGTAATATTTTTATTTTGAGTCCAAGCATGAGTTACTTTTACATTTTTAAATCCAAAATCTTTTTTTTTTTTGAGTTTTAGATAATTTAAAAT
>TARA_B100001093_G_scaffold519137_1_pt1 | contig 12511 bp, 7 predicted proteins | sample TARA_B100001093 | Tara Oceans TARA_B100001093 (sample SAMEA2623116) | marine metagenome | biome: marine biome (ENVO:00000447); feature: surface water layer (ENVO:00002042); material: "saline water (ENVO:00002010), including plankton (ENVO:xxxxxxxx)" | depth 5 m
AAAAAACATCTTTAATTACATTGATTTTTTCACTTCTACAATTTCGTAACCTTCAATAATATCTCCAATTTTAATGTCATTAAATTTTTCAATATTTAGCCCACACTCATAACCCTTACCAACCTCTTTAACATCATCTTTAAATCGTTTAAGAGATCCTAATGCACCAGTGTAAATAACAACACCATCTCGAATAAGACGAACGTCTGTGTTTCTACTTATCTTTCCATCTAACACATAACACCCAGCAATTGTTCCTACTTTAGTTACTTTAAAAATTTCACGCACTTCGATATTACATACAATCTCTTCCTTAGTGTCAGGAGACAACATGCCTTCCATCGCTTCCTTTACCTCATTAATCGCGTCATAAATGATAGAATACAACCGGATATCAATTTGCTCCTTCTCTGCCAACTTACGCGCAGATATTGAAGGCCGAACCTGGAAACCTATCACAATAGCATCTGAGGCTGTCGCCAATAATATATCGGATTCAGAAATTTGACCTACAGCTTTATGAATAATATTAACTTGAATAGAATCTGTAGATAATTTCTGTAAAGAATCAGATAGGGCTTCAATAGATCCATCAACATCACCTTTAAGAATAATGTTTAACTCTTTAAAATCACCTAATGCAAGACGTCTTCCAATTTCATCAAGTGTAAGATGTTTTTGAGTTCTGATACTTTGCTCTCTTTGAAGCTGAGTACGTTTTAATGCAATTGATTTTGCTTCTCGCTCGTCAACCATCACATTAAAATTATCTCCAGCTTGAGGGGCTCCACTTAAACCTAGAATACTTACAGGTGTTGATGGACCAGCTACTTCAACATTATTTCCTCGCTCATTAAACATAGCCTTAACCTTTCCAGTATAATGGCCCGCCAACATGAAGTCACCTACTTTTAGTGTTCCTGCTTGAACCAGCATTGTAGTAACAAAACCTTTTCCTTTATCTAACGAAGCTTCAATAATAGAACCAACAGCAGGCCTATCAGGATTCGCTTTTAAATCAAGCATTTCAGCTTCAAGCATTACTTTTTCTAATAAGTCTTCGACACCTTGACCGTGCTTAGCAGAAATATCATGAGATTGGAACTTACCACCCCAATCTTCAACTAATAAATCCATAGCAGCTAGTTGCTCTTTTATTTTATCCGGGTTCGCATTTGGTTTATCAATTTTATTAATTGCAAATACAATTGGTACTTCTGCAGCCTGTGCATGAGAAATTGCTTCTTTTGTTTGAGGCATTATCTCATCGTCAGCAGCAATTACAATAATTGCAATATCTGTAACCTGCGCTCCTCGAGCACGCATAGCTGTAAAGGCTTCGTGTCCTGGAGTATCAATAAATGTAATATGCTTACCACTCTTTAATTCAACCTCATAAGCACCAATATGTTGAGTAATTCCCCCAGCTTCACCAGCAATTACATTAGCATGTCGAACGTAATCTAATAATGAAGTTTTACCATGATCTACATGTCCCATTACAGTAACTATTGGAGATCTAGCTATTAAATCCTCAGGACGATCTTCATCCTCGATTATCGATTCTTGAACTTCTGCACTTACAAATTCAACTTCATATCCAAATTCATCAGCAACAATAGTAAGGGTCTCGGCATCTAACCGCTGGTTCATTGTTACCATAATACCCAACATCATACAGGATGAAATAATTTGAGTAACCTGAACATCCATCATAGAAGCAAGTTCGTTAACAGTAACAAACTCAGTAACTTTTATTGTTTTACTTGCCTCATCGGCAAGTATTTGATCCATAGCATCCTGCTCACGACGCTCATCGCGTTTCGTTCGTCTATGTTTAGCACCCTTTGATTTACCTTTACCAGTAAGTTTATCAAGAGTTTCAGCAATTTTCTTTTGAATTTCCTCTTCTGTAGGCTCAACCTTAGCTACTTTAGGTTTTCGTCCTTTATTACTACCACGATTTCCTCCTGCTTTATGATTTGGTCGCGAGGGTTTTTCAACAGATGGTCCCTGATTAATTCTTTTTCTTTTCTTTTTATTATCCTTATTTCCTGAAGGATTACTAGAAGAAGCTACTTTTTTCTTAGGTTTCTTAAATTGTTCTAAATCTATAACTTGACCTGTTAACTTCGGTCCTGAAATAGTCTTTGACTTAGCCCTCAAGACTTCTTGTTCGTCTTGAACTACAGACTTTTCTTCTTTTTTTGGCTTAGCCGTACTTTCTGGCACTGCTTGAATAGGCTTGTTTACATCTATCTTACCTAAGTGTATAGGTCCTGACAAAGAGGTCGCTCCTTTTGCTTTTATAACCTCTTCATTTTTCACATTTGAAGCGGCGACTACCTTAGTGTCTTCAGAAAGCTTCTTTTCAGCTACATTTATCTCTTTTTCAGACTTAGTCTTAGTGTCTGAAAATTCTGTGTTAGGTTTAACTGACTTGTCTTTAGATTCTGTTTTCGGTGTTGGAGAAACTTCAATTTTACCAACCATTTTTGGCCCAGAAACATTAGCTTTAGCCTTGACAACTTCAGGGGTTTTCTCTGTTTTTTTTGTAGCAGCATCTTTTATAGCTTGCTTCTCTTCCCTTCGGGCTTGAGCAACTTCAGTAGAACGCTTATGTTGTTCAACATCAGCAATGAATTGCTGCTTCAATATCTCATAAGCATCCTGAGTAATCTTGGAATTAGGGCGCCCATCAACTTTAACCCCTTTAGAGGCCAAATGATCTACGATATTTGCAATACCAACATTTAATTCTTTTGCAACCTTACTTAATCTCATGCTTACTTTTTATCTTGTAGCGACTCCTTTTGTTAAAACAATAAATCGATTAATCTTCAAATTCAGACTTTAAAACAGCTTGAATCTCTTTGATTGTTTCTTCTTCCAAATCTGTTCTCTTCACTAACTCAGCTGCAGAAAGCTCTAAAACAGATTTTGCCGTATCACATCCAATATTTTTTAATTCGTCAATAATCCAGCCATCTATTTCATCAACAAACTCAGTCAATGCGACATCTTCTGTATCATCAACATCCCTATAAACATCTATTTCATACCCTGAAATAGAGCCAGCTAAACGAATATTTGTTCCACCTCTTCCTATAGCTAAAGAGACTTGGTCTGGCTTCAAAAAAACCTCCGCTCTACTATTATCTTCGTCGATGGTAATAGAAGATACTTTTGCTGGACTTAAAGCTCTGGAAATGAATAATGATGTATTACTTGTATAATTAATAACATCTATATTTTCATTACCTAACTCTCTTACAATACCATGTATACGAGAACCTTTCATACCCACACAAGCACCTACAGGGTCTATTCGCTCATCATAAGACTCAACTGCAACTTTAGCTTTTTCACCAGGAATTCGCTCTACTCGTTTTACAATTATTAAACCGTCAGCAACTTCAGGTATTTCCTGCTCAAATAAACGTTCAAGAAACTTAGGTGATGTTCTTGACAAGACAATACGAGGCTTCATTCCTTTTAACTGAACTTCTTTTACAACTCCCCTAATGGTATCTCCCTTTCTAAAAAAATCTGATCGAATCTGTTGATCTTTAGGAAGAATTACTTCATTATCCATATCGTCGATAATAATCACTTCTCTATTTCTAATGTGGTGTACTTCACCTGAAATGATTTCACCTACCAACTCTTTATATCTATTATAAAGGTCTGTATTATCGTGCTCTTGAATACGGCTAATTAAATTTTGACGTAATGACAAGATTGCACGACGACCAAAATCAATTAGATGTACTTCCTCAGAGACTTCTTCACCTACTTCAAAATCAGGTTCAATTTTTACGGCTTGAGTATATGCGATTTCTGCATTACTATCCTCAACATCTTCATCTTTAACGACGATACGATTTCTCCATATCTCTAAATCTCCCTTATCAGGGTTGACGATAATATCAAAGTTGTCATCTGAACCATACTTTTTGATGATCATGTTTCTGAAAACATCTTCAATAATTCCCATTAAAGTTACTCGATCGATGTTTTTATCGTCCTTAAACTCCGCAAATGAATCGATAAGAGCTAAATTCTCCATTTTTGTTCACTTAAAATGTAATTAACACTATTGTTTGCTTTATACTTTGGTAATCAAGTAACCTGTTATTTACAACAGTTATCTTACCCTTACCAGTGGGTTTTATTTCTCTAGACTTCCATTCAAGCTCTACACCTTTATCATCTACCTCAACCATTTTAGCCACAATGATTTCGCCATCAATTAAAGTCACCTGAACCTTTCTACCTACATTTTTCTTATATTGACGTAAAACCAATGGCTCTCCAATACCAGCTGAAGAAACTGTTAAAGAAAAATCTTCTTCTTCTCTATCAAGATTAGACTCAATAGCCCGACTTACTGTTCTACAATTTGCTAAAGTCAGACCCGAATCACTATCTAATAAGACATTAATATCGTTACTAGAACTTACTGTCAACTTTACTAAAAAGATGTCTGTTCCTTCAACAACTTCTGAAATTAATTGCTCAACTTTCTCCTTCAATATATTAAGTATAAAAAGAGGGGACTCTTCGTCCCCTCCTATCTTTCTCCATAAATACGGAGCAAATATACATATTTTTTCTTTTCTACTAACGAATCACAACCCTTTTATAAGCGCGATCGTTATTAGAGGTCACTTTCACCAGATAGATACCTGAATTAAGGAGTGATAAGTCAAAATATTGAATCTCTGAACCAACAGTATTTATCGTTCTTGACATCATCAATTGCCCTTGAATATTAACAAAATCAATCTTCACATCTTGTTTCTGATTAACAGAAAATGTGACATAACAACTTTCACTTGTAGGGTTTGGATAAACCGCCATAGAGTTTTGTATCTCATGCTCTTCTATCCCTACCTCCATAGTATACACGTATATATCGTCTATATACATCCAGTAGTTGTCTTCATCATTATGATGACGGAAACCAATGTATACATCTTTTCCTGCGAAGTCACTTAAATCTATTGTTTCTTGAACATAGGTCGTACTCTGAACAACCTTATCTAAAACCATAATGGTATCAATAATCGTTGAGCCTACATCAATCAAAGAGTCAACATGCTCTTCGTATACAACTATAGAATAATTGTCTAAGTATTGAGAGTCTTCACCTTTAACATAATATGACATAAACGTATTTTCTTCTATATGAAGCATAGGTAGCCTTAATAAATTATCTGGATTTAGAGTACCAATATTGTTTATATAAGAAGATGACCCAACAGCACGAAGACTATTATAGCCTAAACCCTCTGAGACCATATGGGTCCACTTATATCCATCCATATCTCTATCCATATTTTTCCAACAATCTGTTAAAAACTCATCTTCTTCAAAATTCTCGAAGAATGGCAATCCAACAGGAATACAAGATGAGTTTTCTTCACAAGTACCATCATCAATAGTTGCCTCAATATTGAAATTTAAAGCGTCATCATCAGTACATCCAGCAACTTCAGACTGCTCCTGCGCATAAGAAAAATCAAAGTCATCAATGTGAAACATTCGTATTTGACCTTCAGGGGTTAGCGACTTGAACTCAATTCCATCTAAGGACATTATTCCATTTTCGAAACTGCGATCTTGATAAATAAATGGCCACACATGTATTTTTTCTCCATTAATTGAAAAAGTAGCAATACCATTATTAATATCAATAAGATGCTTAACCTCAAACCATTCACCCGTTGGGACCACAAAAGATTGAGCCATTTCTTGACCGGCATTAATATATGCAAGCCCATCACTTTCAGCATAAAACTCCATTGCAGGAATAGAAGAAGATGCATCATTTTTACAATCCGCTTGATCATCTTCAACCTCACATGTTTTATTATGCATCAAACGATAGTAAGCAGAACCATTTGAAGGAATGAACATCTGGAAATTAAGCTCATAAGCACCAAAATCAAAATTCCCTAAAGACTTATAAATGTTAGATGGGCCTTGATTAATAAGCATGGAATTATCACCACTTTTTGACTCATTTTGAGAAACCATAGCAGCATTCTCAACACCACACATTGTCATCCAAACATCAGATTGTGGAGCTACTTCATTTGGTTCATAACTCTCAAAATCATCAAAAGTATGAGATTGACCAACATAACCGAGGGTTACTTCGGTTGTAAACTCTTGAGGTTCTTCGCTTGAGTCGGTAACACTAACCTCATAATCACCTGAAGCGACACCTTCCATACTTGGCTCATTACTTAACACTTCTCCCTCATCGTTCATCCATGTAACAGTAAATGGGCTTACACCCCCAACTATGTTAACTCCAAGCTGACCATTGTACATGTTTGAATTGGATGCAGCATTAACATTTAAATCTACTTCCATCGGAATGGTACATACATCTTGAGTTGCAATACCGGCAGCATTTAAAACGCCATAAAAACCTAAATAGGTATCTGTATAAGTTGTATCAATAGGACTAATAGTCACGATTGTTGGAACGCCTTCAATACCGTATGCTTGGTGCGCTGCATCACCTCCTCCATCATAACCACTTACCATTGGCAAACCATGGACATCAGGCGTAAACTCTTCCTCAAAATCAAAACAAGATTGTGTGTCAGACCCAGTATCAATAGAAATGAACACAACATCTTTATAATTGCAACCAAAATCCTTAAATCCTTGACCTAAATCAGGAGCAACGCTCTGACATGGGCCACACCAAGTACCGAAGAAATCAACAACAACATACTTTCCTTCACATAAATAATCATACAATCTATGGGTGTTACCATGAATATCTGTTACTTCAAAGTCTGGAGCAACTTCTTGAGCATTTATATTGGCTGACATAAATATTGCACTAACCAAAAGGGGGAGTAATTTTCTCATAATGTTATCAATTTTAATCCTGTAAATATACAAATACCTTACCATATACAAAGAATCCATTACTAAAGTCAACAGTAATCATAAAATTTAAATCGTTAATCTAAAATTACAGCTATATATTCTGCACATGAATTTCTTATACTTATATCGATTTTCAAAGTGAAATTAAGCCTTTAATTAAAAATAAACTCAACACATAAGACCATAAAAAAGCCCGAATTTCAATTGAAATTCGGGCTTAAATTGTTGTCCGACTAGGGCTCGAACCTAGACTCTTCTGCACCAAAAACAGACGTGTTGCCAGTTACACCATCGGACAAATGCGGTGCAAAGATATTTCTTTTTTTGAACTCGCACAATAATAAAATAAAAAAGGTCATTAAAAATTAATGCGCTCATTTTTAGCATATTTTAACTTAATAATCAATTACAAGAAAAAACGCGCCAAATATTTTTTATACATTCGCGATAGATTCAAATGAGTTGAATAAATTTAATACAAATGAATTATAAAAAAATAAACAATCTACTTGGTTGGCTTAGTTTCACAATAGCTTTAGCCGTATACATACTAACCTTAGAACCAACCACCAGTTTTTGGGATTGCGGAGAATATATAGCAACAGCTTATAAGCTTCAGGTGGGTCACCCTCCAGGAGCGCCAACTTATCTTTTACTCGGAAACTTCTTCTCAAACTTTGCTTTTGGAGATGTGACCAAAGTGGCATATATGATAAACTTATTATCAGCAATATGTAGTGCCTTTACAATTCTATTCCTTTTCTGGACAATTACAGCGTTTGGTAAAAAAATTCTAGGTAAAGTAGAGTCGGATGGGCAGCTATTTTCTATTATGGGTGCTGGTTTGGTAGGTGCCTTAGCATATACATTTTCAGACTCATTTTGGTTTTCTGCCGTAGAAGGAGAGGTATATGGTGTGTCATCATTTTTTACAGCCATCGTATTCTGGGCTGCATTAAAATGGGACGAAGAATATGACAGTGATGGAGATGGCGCAAACCGTTGGATGCTCTTAATTGCTTATTTAGTTGGGCTTTCCATTGGCGTTCACATGCTAAACTTATTAGCAATTCCTGCTATTGTTTATATGTATTACTTTAAAAAGAATGAACCTACAAAAAAAGGCTTTTTGGTTACTGGGGTCGTTTCTATTTTAATTTTAGGTTTCATTTTCTTTGGGCTAATTCCACAAATTGTAAAATGGCTCGGTATTGTTGAACGAACCTTTGTAAATAGTTTTGGACTTCCATTTAACAGTGGAACTATTTTCTTTATTGCTGCGCTCGTAGCCTTAATTTACTTCGGATTAAAAAAAGCCAAAGAAAATGGGAAAAATTTAATTCATACCGCTATTCTTGGGATTACATTTATTTTAATAGGATATTCTTCTTTTACTATTCTAATTATTCGATCAAATTCCAACACCCCAATTGATGAGAATAACCCTGAAGAAGCGGTTAGTTTATTAGCATACCTAAATAGAGAACAATATGGGTCTACCCCTTTAATGTATGGACAATACTATACTGCGGGTGTTGATAAAAGAAATCCGTACAGTGATGGAACGCCTGTTTATGTTAAAGATGAAAAATCAGGGAAATATATTGTTTCTGACGATAGAAAAAACAGCATTCCTAACTTCGAGAAAAGTCAATCGGGAATATTCACAAGAATGTGGAGTAGAGATGATAGACATGTTAAGGCTTATAAAAGCTGGGGTAATATTAAGGGTAGAAAAAATAAAAGGCCAAGCTTTGCTGATAACTTAGCATATTTCTTCAACTACCAAATAAACCATATGTACATCCGATATTTCATGTGGAATTTTGCGGGTAAACAGAACGACATTCAAAGCCATGGGTCTATTACTGAAGGACAATGGTTGTCTGGAATCACTTTCTTTGACGAATGGCGATTAGGCCCACAAACTAATTTACCAACAAGTGAAAAAAATAATCCGGGAAGAAACCATTTTTACATGTTGCCTTTTATTTTGGGGTTAATTGGACTTGTCTATCATTACAATAAAAACAATAAAGATGCATGGGTTGTTAGCCTTCTGTTCATTTTTACTGGATTGGCTATTGTTGTGTACTTAAACCAATACCCTTATCAACCAAGAGAAAGAGATTATGCTTATGTTGGTTCGTTCTATGCCTTTGCAATATGGATAGGGCTAGGCGTTATGGCAATTATTGAGAAATTAAGAAATTATGCACCAGAAAATATTACAGCAATAGCCACAACTGTAATTTGTCTTGCAGCAGTCCCGGGAATTATGGCTTCTGAAGGATGGGATGACCATAACAGATCTAAAAGGTATACTGCTCGTGATTTTGCTAAAGCATATTTAGATTCATGTGAACCAGACGCCATCTTATTTACCATGGGAGACAATGACACCTTCCCATTATGGTACGTTCAAGAAGTTGAAGGTTATAGAACTGACGTACGTATCGTAAATTTAAGCTTACTTAATACAGATTGGTACATTGATCAGATGAAGCGTGATGCATACGATGGAAAGGGTGTACCTTTTACCATGCCACATAACCTTTATAGACAGGGAACACGAGATCAAGCAATATATAAAGATGTTGGCGCCAGTGATCAGCGGTGGGAAGTGTCAAAAATGAACCGATGGATTCAAAGTGACCTTGCCCAAACAAAAGTAAATTATGGTGGTAAAGATTACGTCTTCTTTCCAACAAAAAAGTTTTCTATACCGGTGGACAAAGAAAAAGTACTGGCAAATGGAACTGTTAAACAAGAAAACGCTGACTTAATTTTACCAAGTTTAGATTGGAATCTAAATGTAAGTCAAATGGAAAAGAAACACATGTTGATTCTTGATATGATTGACAATAACAATTGGGAACGACCAATTTATTTTTCTATAACCATAGGTAACAGTGCGCATTCATATACATACTTATGGGATTATTTTCAATTAGATGGGCTTGCTTACCGACTGGTTCCAATAAAAACAAAATCTCAACCAGGTCGAATTGGTCGAATTGAATCTGATATATTGTATACCAGTTTAATGGAACGTTTTGAATACGGTAACATGAATGGGGCTGAAGTATATCTAGACGAGACCAATCTGAGATTGGTCATGAACATTCGAAATAATTTCTCACGCTTAGCAGATAAATTAATTTTAGAAGGTGATTCTGCGGCGGCCATTAAAGTTTTAGATAAGTGTTTGGAACTGATGCCTAATGAAAAAGTAGAATACAATTTCTTTGTACTACCAATGCTAGAAAACTACTACGAATGCAAAGAAAAAGAAAAGGCTAGAGCGATTATTGCTACCATCACACAAAACTTAGAAGAAAAACTAAACTATTACAATCAATTCGATCAAAATAAAGATATTAAAAACGAAAAACAGAGATCGCTTTCAATGTACAATAGTATTGTCAAAATTGCCTACGCACATGACGATGTTGACTATGCAGATGTTTTAGCAAATAGTTTTCAAGAAAACATAAGTAAAGCTGAATTAAATTAACAAAAAAGCGCTGTTCTCAGCGCTTTTTTTATTTAATAATATGACTATATAAAAGCTCTTAACGCCTTTATTAACTGTGTCTTTGGCACAATACCAGACTGCCTCCACAACAAACTTTCTTCTTTATAAATGGCCAACGTGGGTACACTTCTTACATTTAATTTTTGGGCCAATATTGGATTTTTATCAATATCTATTTTAATCACCTTAACCTGATCTCCCATCTCTTTTGCTACTTGAGTTAAAATTGGAGCTAGGGTTTTACATGGCCCACACCACTCGGCAAAAAAGTCTATTAAAACAGGTTTTTTACTTGCTACTATTTCTCTAAAATCTGCCATATATATTAAAATTAATCGAACTAATATAAATGATTTATTGATGCTGTCATACAGATTCAACATCTTCTATATTTATTTTATAATCGACTTGATTAACTTCATTTAAAAGGTAATTGACCACATTTACGACCTCTTTATCACTAATTTTTACTGGAGGCATCATTGTATTGTACGTTTCACCATTAACAACAATTGTTTCCGATTGTCCAAAAAGAATATTGTGTATGGCTCGCTTAGGATCTTCGAGAAAATAATCAGAATCCTTAATCGGTGGAAAAACCCCAATAACGCCCTTAGCATCTTTCTGATGACAAATAGCACAATACTTCATATACAATTGACTTCCCGTTAAGTCCTCACTTAAGCTCGGCTTGCGTAATTGCTTTAAAGATGGTTCATCATTGTTATGACAGCCAATTAAAACGAAACTGAATATCAATAGAATTTGCCTCATTCATAAGTTTAACGAAATGATTACTTCAAGCTACCACACATATCCTCAGGTCTTACCCAAGCGTCGAACTCATCGGCAGTCAGGTAACCTAAGTTAATTGACTCTTCTTTTAAGGTTGTGCCATTTTGGTGTGCGGTCTTCGCAATCTTAGCAGCTTTCTCATAACCAATCTTCGTATTCAAAGCAGTAACCAACATTAAAGAATTATCCAAATTCTTTTTCAAATTCTCGTAATTTGGTTCAATACCTACTGCGCAATTTTCAGTAAATGAAATACAAGCATCACCAATCAAACGAGCAGACTGTAAAAAATTAGCAGCCATCACCGGCTTAAACACATTCAATTCATAATGCCCTTGCGCACCTCCTACTGTAATTGCCACATCGTTACCCATAACCTGAGCACAGACCATTGTCATAGCCTCACACTGTGTTGGGTTTACCTTACCTGGCATAATAGATGATCCCGGCTCATTAGAGGGAATAATAATCTCGCCTATACCCGAACGAGGGCCAGAAGCCAATAAACGAATATCATTGCCTATTTTATTTAATGAAACTGCGAGCATTTTCAAAGCTCCATGCGTTTCTACAATGGCATCATGAGCTGCCAATGCCTCAAATTTATTCTCAGCTGTTACAAATGGAAGACCAGTAAACTCAGCAATCTTTTCTGCAACCAAAACATCATATCCGGAAGGGGTGTTAATCCCTGTACCCACAGCCGTTCCACCTAGAGCTAATTCCGAAAGATGATATAAAGTATTGTTCAATGCTTTTAAACCATGGTTCAATTGAGAAACATAACCCGAAAATTCCTGACCTAAAGTTAGTGGCGTGGCATCCATCAAGTGGGTTCTTCCAATCTTTACCACATCTTTAAAAGCTTCTGACTTTTCCTTTAGTATATCACGTAATTTTTCCACACCTGGGATGGTACATTCAACAACTATTTTGTAGGCTGCAATATGCATTCCTGTTGGATAGGTATCGTTAGATGATTGTGACTTATTTACATCGTCATTCGGATGAATTACCTTTTCGGTATCGGCTAAAGAACCACCATTAATCACATGAGCTCTGTTTGCAATTACCTCATTGGTGTTCATGTTTGACTGGGTACCCGAGCCAGTTTGCCAGATGACAAGCGGAAACTCTTCATCATGCTTTCCAGCAAGAATCTCGTCACATACTTTTGATATTAAGTCCCGTTTTTCTTCGGCTAAAACGCCTAGCTGACAATTCGCATGAGCAGCAGCTTTTTTAAGATATGCAAAACCATAT
>TARA_B100001093_G_scaffold520187_1_pt1 | contig 12510 bp, 12 predicted proteins | sample TARA_B100001093 | Tara Oceans TARA_B100001093 (sample SAMEA2623116) | marine metagenome | biome: marine biome (ENVO:00000447); feature: surface water layer (ENVO:00002042); material: "saline water (ENVO:00002010), including plankton (ENVO:xxxxxxxx)" | depth 5 m
GCCTTTCGCGTATTAGTGGAAGCACTCAAAGAAATACTCACAGACACCAATTTGATATTTGAACCTACGGGCATCAAGATGATGGCTACAGATAATTCTGATACCGTTTTGATACATATGAAATTAGAAGCGGACAAGTTTGAACATTATTATTGTCCAGAAAAGACTGTGATTGGTTTGAATATGAACAATTTATACAAACTTATCAAAACTATGGGGAACAATGATATCTTGACAATGGCGATACCTAAGATGTCTCCCAATCGTATCTCAATAAAGATCAACAATATGGAAAAGCAAAGTCAAACCATATTTCGATTAAATCTGTTGGATTTACCCCATCCGGAGATAAGTATTCCTCCGGCCAAGTTTGAAACAGAGTTGACTCTTCCTTCAAGTGACTTTCAAAAGTTGATTCGGGACATGACAAATATTGGAGATAAGATAGAAATCAAAAGCAGTGGTGAGAATCTTATCTTATCGTGTGAAGGAGATTTTGCAGAACAAGAAACAGTGCTGTCAGAAACACAGAATGGTCTTTCATTTTCGGTGAAATCCAAACCGGAAGAACCCATCCAAGGTGTATTTTCACTCAAGTATTTGTCTTTGTTTACAAAATGCACCAATTTGTGCAATTTGATACATTTGTATATCAAAAACGATTACCCATTGGTGATACGATATGATGTAGCGAATCTCGGACAAATCAAGTTATGTTTGTCTCCGAATATTGAAAGCGAATCCTAAACGATTTCTTTGAGAATAATTATCTCTAATCTATGTAAATGATAGAAAGACACATGGAATTCAATTTTATCGAAACATCAGAAACTCAAGATTCTTATGTTGATGAGTATACTGATTTGCCTCCTCACAAACCAGATATCTATCAAAATGATACACGAGTGTATCACGGAGGGACCTTTATGGTGACTCCCTTTAGTTTGTTGGTCTCTGTAAGTTTCGTGACATGTTTATGTATTAAATTATACACTATCTATCAGAGAACAATACAAGGAGAACGACAACCGATTCCTCGTGTATATCGTTACACACAAAGAATCATACAAAAAACATTGACATCAGATGATCTAGAAGACCCATTGTTTCCAGAATGTTCAATCTGTTTAGAAGAATATCGTTCTGATGACAGAGTTGCTGTGTTACCTTGCAATCATGTATTTCACTTGAATTGTGTGAGAGATTGGGTAGGCATGCACAATAATTGTCCCCTATGCAGAAGAGAGTTGTGAATCTGTTTTCAATATATTAGATACATGTGAATATAATCTAATATACACCATACATGAACAGGAGGAAGTATTCTCGCAGAAGTTCTCGCAGGATTTCTCGCAGGATTTCTCGCAGAAAGAGTTCAGGTCGTATGAGACGTCGTCGTGTCAATCAAAGCAAGACCCGTCGCAGTTACAAACGCGCAAGAAAGATTCGTCAGGGTGGGGGGAGATGAGACGGTTCTCCACCCACGCTTCAACTCGGCGCCGGATTGAGGACCGGAGGAGGTTGAGGAAGATAGTCACGTCTCAATTAAAACAGAATCCGTGACAAACCATTGGTAAACTGAGGCAATGGTTTTGAGGTTCTTTACTAAATTTATGTATACAAATTTGATATTTAGTATACACATATTCATCAAAACATACCAGAATACATAAAGATGTATGATATTGAAATTACATCAGGGTTTGCGCTTCTAGCTTACTCACTTGATAAGATAAACTCTCATTTTGAAATCAATCCTTACACATTGATAATCTTTATCAATTTATGTGGTTTGTATCAAATATGTAAGAACCTCCATATTGATATCACAATAAGATATGGCAATTGATATTTATCGTAACACATTTAAACACATTCTTGTTACATATAACAACTAGATATGGAGTTACGTATTCTACCGATTTCTGAAGATGTCAAACAAATGTATGATTCACACGGGACCTTTCATGAAGGTGATTCTGGATTGGACTTGTTTTGTCCAAGAGATATCACGGTAGAACCCGGACAAACTGTATTTGTCGATTTAGAGATCCGATGTGAGGCTCTCGTAGACGGTCACAATGTATCGTATTATATGTATCCCCGGTCATCCTTGTCAAAAACTAGTTTGCGTCTTGCAAACTCAGTTGGAATCATTGACGGAGGATATCGTGGAAATCTGATGGGAGCGTTTGACAATATCAGAGATGAACCCTATAGTATCCAAAAAGGACAACGATTGTTACAAATCTGTTCTCCTACATTGGGACCGATCAAGATGAATCTTGTAAATACATTAAGTGAAACATCCCGAGGTGAGGGTGGATTTGGCAGCACGGGTGTCTAATCATATAATAAATCTATATCATTGTAAATGAAGGTGCGTTTGTGGATGATAATCGCACTGTTTTTGGTTTTTTCGTATACAACCTACGAAGGATTTTCATTGCTAACCGATCCACCAAAGATTGATTTAAGTCATGATGGTTTGAATCGATCTCTAAACAATGTGGAGACAACTCTAGGTATACAACACAATTCAGAGAGATATTCCAATATACAAACAAACATATATTCATTTTACAAGGGGATGCAAGTGATACCCACACATGATTATTCAAATCATTATCGTAATATATGAGTATTATCTAACAAACAACCGATAGGCTATTCAAAGACAGGAACATAATTTATGAATCATCTGAATCATTCATAATATCATCATACAGTTCTCCTAAATCATCTGGACCAGATCCAGGTCCAGGTCCATACATTTCTTCATACATATCTGCTATCATTTTTTCTGCTTCCTTTTTTCTTCCTTCTTCTTCTGCTTTTCTGATTTCTTCTAATGTTTTCGCATGTGAACCCTGTAGTTTATCTCTTATCAATTCCAATAAATCTGGATTCAAATCTCCTAATTTTAGTGGCTTTCTAACATTTTTTTTGTTTATGCCTTTTGCAATAGCTAATCTTTGTTCTGCATTCTCTAGTCTTCTTTGCGCATATGTATATTTTTTCGTGTTTTTCGATTTTTTCGTCCGACCTTTTTTATCTTTTTTGGTCCTTTTACGACGTCTTACCGTGGCTCTTAGAGGTCTTTGTTTGTATACACTCTTTGGCTTAGATTTACGGGCTCTCTTTGGCTTTGGGTTTAACTTAGTAGATTTTTTGGAACTAGCCCTTCGAGGATGTTTATACGCATATTTACCAACATCCTCCCATGAGTCGTTAAGAGCATTTCTTGGATCGGGCACCTGTGCGGATGCCTGTGCCCCCGAGATGAATTTCAATGCTTCTGTTTTGATATACTTGTGTATATCACTTATTGCTTTTCCGGAAGCATCAACGGATGCATTGACAGTGAATAGCACACCATCTTTGGTTTTTTTTATTACAAACTTTCCTGTCCGCGCTGCCGCTTTCGAAGCATAATCGTTAATAATTTCAAGTAAAGGTCTGGGGATTTTATCTTTAGGTAGTAGAAATACATTTTCGCCAGTCCAGCGCCCTAGATCCCATATATTTTGAGCCAGAGCCATAGAAGCCATTCCAGCCATGACTCCCGCTTTTGCCCGCTTGGGTTTTCTATGCGTCTTCTGATATTTCCTCATGAATATATTATATCTTTGAAAAAAAACAAGATCAATCGATTGGGTTCATTAGAGGATGACTTTGTGACAACTTTTGAATCATATGTTGGCTTTCTTTGACAGCTTCAAGAGATGTTTGATATTTGTGTTGCAGTTGTTGTAGAGATTCTCTCCCTTGTTGTAACAATTGTTCGTATTGTTGCTTAGTTTGTTGCATTTCATAGTTTTTTGTTTCTAGTTGTTTTATTTTATCTGTCATTTTTTCAATGATACTTTGTTGATATTCTATTGTTTGTGTAAGGGTCTTTTCTGAGACAGATTGAGAAGGTGTGGGACAATTCTCACAATCTTCAGGGACAAATAAACGTGTTACAAATCCTACAGATGCATCTGCATTGTAATGTATCAACTTGACAGGCCATGTCGCAAGATTGGCAGACAAGATCAATGAGTTGTTTCCACGACATTTGAATTTCCCTCCCTTACAAAATCCCTGAGTGCCCTTTTTCTGTGTCAAATACTTGATATGAACATTTTTCGAGAAATCGTAATCACTATCCACTTCCACATATCCTTCCAGTTCTTTATGTATTTTCGCTAAGTCTTGAAGCATTTATACATTAGGTAGTAAAATACTCTAAATCATTTCATGGAGCCATTGAAGTCATTGTTGTCATTATATCAAAATACGGATCAAGTATTGCGTGAGTTTTTACCCGAAAAGACTGTGAGTGAATTATACAATGTTGTATATTATGATGACAGGGATGATATGATGTATTTAGGAGATCATATTGTTTTGGTATCCAAACAAACAGGATTAGTAGAATCTAAAGGGAAATGTATCAAAATAACGGATGATACTGTCACACTCAAACATCCTCGATGTAATTTATGTTACGTTAAAACAGACTATTACCTGTTTTTACGCCATCGTCGTAAAACAAATAAGGACAAACGCATGATGTTTCAAGAACTACTCAAACAATTGTAACTCTCTACTCTTTTATCACGACTAATTATTTCTCAACTTAAGAAATCGTTGATTGGCTACAAAGGGACGATTTTACCCTCATGTGGGAATCTATCTTTTATGGGGAGTAATTTAGGAGGATACTCTCCCCAAGAATTTGTTGAATATTTCTCAGTTTGATTTGGTATATAAACTTTAATATCTTCAAACATAGTTTCTCTTAAGGGAAATATCATATTCCGATTATGAGGGGTCCCTCCGTCAAATGTATCACTGTATTTATAGGTAGGTATTAATATATTTTCTTTTTCTTTTACAATAAATATATCCAATTGAACATGATCTAAATCCCAATCGACATATCCTGCTCGTTTGTCTCTAATTTTCCCAGCGTATCCACCTGCTTGTTTTGGAGTTTGAAAATACATCGTTTCTGGTAATTCATTAACGATTATTGTTTTCAATTTATGATAATCATTTTCTGTTATAGCAATATCTACGTCTCCGTCGTGGGGGATCCAACCCTTATGACGGATTGCTCCAATTAAGGTTCCACCGATACACCAGTATTTTAAATCATATTTTCTACATATTCTATCAAATTCTCGTAATATATCTGTCATAACTCTTTGGCCATAATTTAAATATTGAATATCTTTCTCTGTTAATTTGTCGGATAATTGATATTTTGATTCAGTATTACTATACATATACAAACAAACAAGGATTATACTAATAAATATTATGGCGAATATATTATCTTTTACATAATCTACTATTGTTTTAATATTCATTTTGTCTTTCATTATAAATAGTTTGAAAATAAATAACATAATTGAATTACTACTACAAATATAAAGGTCTACTTTGAATTATATGAGAACGACAGATAAAACAACTATCCTGACATTCTTGTAAACACTCACTACATATTGTGTGACCACACGGATCCAAGAAACGATTCACACTTCGTTGCATGCATATACTACAAGTTGTGCCCATATTTCCTCCGTTGATAGGTTTCACAAAATGCTCAATATAATATTGTAATAACGATGATTCAAACTTATACGAATCATGTAATAGTTTGATACTCGTATTATCACTTAATGTATGGATAATTGTGCGAATGCCCTTGACAATTTCTGTGATATCTAAATCATCATGTTTCGCAATCAATATGTTTAGAAAATCAATAAAATCAGTGAGTTTCGATACATTTCTGTGAACCGTGTCTAATTCATTTTTGTATTGTTTTTCTAGTGTATCTACTTTTTTCATTTGTGTATTCATGTGTAAATACACATCTTTGACTGTTTGTATAGTTGCATGCAAGCTTTGTTTGATCGCATGTAATTCTTTGCTTTCACATCCTATTTCTTGTCTATGAATTCCTTCAATATAAGGATACAACTTGTCACGTATTTCTGATATCTCATCTATTAACGCGTGAGTGTCTGCTAACTGCTGTGGGTCTCGTCTCACCAAATCCTGATTGATTTGTTGTTGCATCACATTGATATTCATTGAATTGTTGCTGTTTGTATCCACTGGCACTGGCGCGAAGCCAGCATCGACATAGGCAAAGGTGGATGCGTCCATTTGATAAGTCAGATAAGTTTGTATCCAAGCTAGAACGCGAGTTATCTTCTCTCGACAATATCCATCATTTTAAACTTGATTTTCATAGAAGATTCGGTTGAGATCAATTCGCGAAGTGGCGATCGGTATCCTTCAGGTAAATCAGAATCTCCATACAATTCTTTGAATACGGAATATAAACATTGCACACATTTGTATCTTTCTTCTTCTTCGCTTGTTTTCATTGTTTTTAACATCTCATTCAGACGGGGATGAACTTGATTTTTTACCATGTTACGATTTTCACATTCGAGCATCAATAATGAATGTCCTATCAATTTGTCAAGTCGTTTATTTTTGTCGCAAAACTGTAAGTAATCACTCTGCTCCTGATTTGTTTGGGTATTCACTAATTGTTGATAACTATTCTCAACGAGTTTCATAAAAGGTGCTACCCATTGCTTGTCCATATGTAAATCACTGACTAATTGTAGATAACTTGGAATATACATTGTATACAACAAGCATTTGTCAATCACTGATTGGAATATCAATTCTTTAAGATATTCTCTTCCTGATAGCCTTTCTTGGATTTTCTGTGTCATTTTGTCTAGTGTTTTATCAGTCAATTTGTTAAGATAACTATTGATTTCTTTGATGGCTATCGTGTCTTCACCTAAATTACGATTTCGGTGTCGTCTACCTCTCTGTTGCGTATTCATCGTCAATCGAAAATACTTGGAATTCAGTTTGATACTATCCACAAAATGCGTCAGTTCTTGGAGTGGTTTTGAAGATTCCTTGTATTTGCTGTAACCTTCTTGAAACTCAGTTGATTCACGAATATCATGTAACTCTTGTTCTGAAAAATGTTGCATGTCCTTTTCTTTTTTCTATAGTTATCTTTATATATAATGAATGACAAACCAAACTTAAATTCAGAATCACCTGTATTTGAAACAATGGAATCCGCTCAAGAATCTCCAGAAAAGATTCCTGACAAGATATCTTATGAAAGAAAAATAGTATCTTGTGTTTATGAAACAATGACACTTCAACAGGTTACAAGTGATCTCTCACTTACACAACGACTTACCAAGATATGTAATATATCATTCGAACAGGGTGACATACCTTATCTTGACAACTTTTCTGCAGATACTATCTTGTCTATTGCGTTTGACAAACAAGACCGAACTGCGTGGGGACTGGCTTTCGCAGAATTAAAAACCTATGATGTGGATCCAAAATATGTATCTCCACAACAATATCATGTGCATTCCATAGCGGTTCACCCAGAAGCCAGGAACAATGGATTATGTAAAGGATTAACGAAAGCTCTTGTCAAACATTGTCGCAAACAGTATCCAAAAGCTCCTATTTATTTGAATGTGCGCGTTACAGCAAGTAATCCTAATATAGGAGGTATCAAATGCTATCAACGTAATGGATTTCGATTTGTGGGAGTTCCACCTGAAAAAAGAAGCGATGGTGTAAACTATTATATGGTTAATGAACCTGTTCGCCAGAAAACTCGTAAAAAGAGTCGCAAACAAACTCGCAGAAAAAGACGTTAAATTTGAGACAATACATGAAAATACTTAAAAATACATTTACAACACTAGTATCTACAATGCCTCAGAAAACACATTCAGAACAAAGGTCGATCTTACAAACACTTTTGTCACACAATTACAAGATACTTGAGACTTACCCTCCTCAGTCACACAAATACAAAAGAGCGATTCATCATATCTGTCTTTTAGAATCTGTTACGAACAAGCACTAATCAAATGTTAATACAAACTCACGCTTCACATCTGCTTTCGGTGACAACTGTTCTCTTTCAACTAATACCAATTGATACATCATGGTTTTTTCTCCCCCGACACTTTTTTCTGTGCCTTGACATTTGTATCCATAAGGCTTGATAAATTGTCTGAGCACTGTAATTGCTTTTTTTTCATTACGAATCGGTATATACCAATTTTTCTTGCATTTCATATAATATTCTTGTAATTCATCTTGAAATGTATGTAGTTTGGAGACCACACCCTCTTCTGTTATATATTCACGAGAGAAATATCGTGTATCATCTAACCCAGTCAAGCCAAAGGCATCTAGTATTTTGTTGACCACCTGTTGATCAGGATTGATCTTAAACAGTTGATTTTTGGGCATCCCGTTACCTTATCCTTAGACTTTATTCTAGTATTCTAAACCTCTTATTTTGGTTTAATAATTCATTTTAATCTACAGGATTACTATAATGAGCGAATCACCTGATAAGCTTGTCTTGAGCGATATAAAGCCATTGGATCCCTTTCTCTTGATAGACACGTTTTTTCGCGACCGACCCCTTTGGAAAAGTCAACATGCTGTTGACTCATTTAATCAATTTATATCATCGCCTACGAATGGTTTGCAATACATACTTAAAAGAGAAAATCCTCAACGTATTCTTAAAGAATCTATCAATGAAGCCAAAGGTATCTTCAAATATGAAATCAGTATGTATTATGGTTGTCGTATTGAATCTTTACATGAAGATGGTAGTTTAGACAAATACAATGATACAGATCACATATATATTTCATCACCCATTGAATATGTGGAAGATCCTCAAAGTGGTGAAAATGTATCTCAAGTGATGTGGCCCAATGTGGCACGATTGAAAGGATACACATATGGTTCCTCTGTATTTTGTGATATTGGTATCGTATTTCAAAACAATGAAACAGGTGAAATAAACTTTCGCAACCTAGAGAAAATTGATTTGGGAATTGTTCCAATCATGGTTCGCAGTGAATTGTGTGCTTTGAATGGATTAGATCCTGTGAAATTGACAGAAGTCGGAGAAGATCCCTATGAACAAGGTGGATATTTTATCATCAAAGGCGCAGAAAAAGTTATTATCTCTCAAGAAAAACGAATTGATAATATTTTGTATGTCAACAAAACTTCAAATGAAGCCATCCCTATGCAAGCGGTTATAAAATCTGTAAGTAATCAAGGATTTCAAAGTTCTCGCAACAATACAATCACATTGAATCGCACTATCGTGGCTCCCGGAAAAAAGCAAGAAAGCGAAGGTGATCAAGAAGAACAAGAGGAGTTTCAGATGAATTCCGAGACGAAACTCAAATCTCGAAGAATCGAATATAGAATTGCGGTCCGTATACTTGGTATTGAGATTAAACTACCCTTATCAGTGGTGTATCGCGCTTTAGGATTTGTAAATGATTCACAAATCTACAAAACTATCGTGTATGATAATGATGAACCTTCTTTGAAATCAAGATTATACGATGCCTTGTTACCTAGTTTCAAAGATGGTCAACCCATATATGACCAACGAGCAGCATTATACATGATTGCTCAGTGCACCAAAGAAAAAGAAACAATCAATGCACTCAATCTGCTGACTCATAATTTATTACCCAACTATCAAGATTTTCGAGATAAAGGGTTCTATCTAGGTTACGCAGTTCGCACATTGCTCATGACTCACCTGGGAATTTATAAAGAAACCGATAGAGATTCGTATTCACGTAAACGAATCGATCTAGCAGGTTCTTTGTTATATGAATTGTATCGTGAACTTTATTCTGGATTTCAGAAAAATGTATCACTCAAGATTGACAAAGAATACAAATTCAATTTCAAGATGTATAACAATGACATTTATCAAATGATATCAGAAGAAAACAAACGCAAGATATTCAATGCCAGACATATGGAAACCTTTTTGAAATCTTTTGGTGCTGCCTTTGGAACTGCAATGAGTAAACGACAAGGTATTGTGCAACCGCTCAATCGTAATTCAGCATTGGGATATACATCACATATCAGAAGAATACTCACCCCATTGCCCAACGATTCCAAATCAATTGGTCCGAGGAAACTTCACAACTCTCAGTGGGGATTTATTTGTCCATCGGAATCACCCGATGGCGGCAATGTGGGTATTATCAATCATCTAACTGTGGGTTCATCGGTTTCATTTCATGTAGCTGAGAAATCATTATATACGTGTTTGCTAGATCATGGTATGATACCAAATCAGGCAATTACATCTGAAGATCTAGGTGGGTCAATCAAAGTGTTTTTGAATGGAACTTTGATTGGAATTCATCGTATGCCCGCTTACTTGTCTAAAATCATGAAACTGTTGAAATTAAATTCATTTATTCATCCTCATACAAGTTTGTATTGGGACATTGATAAGAGTGAATACTTTGTATTTACTGATTCAGGGCGTTTACTTCGCCCCCTTCTTCGTCTCAAGAAAATTGGTCCTTTGCGAACCAATGAATTGATAGAAGGAGATTACAGCACGGCACTCAATTGGTCTTCACTCACAAGAGGTTACATGGGAACACTTATACCTGATTTGAGTATTTATGATGAAAGATACTTTCAAGAAGAATTATCACAAATCAAGATAAAACATCCTGATTACTTAGAGTTTTTAGAAGCCAATGCAAGTCCAATTGAAATGATTGATCCCCAAGAAAGTGAAGGATGTTTCATCGCAAAAGACATATATTCAATAGACAAACATGAATACACTCATGCAGAAATACATTCCAGTTTGATATTATCTGCATTGACACATCACGTGCCTTTCCCAGAACATTCTCAATATCCTCGGAATGTGTTTTCAGGACAACAAACCAAACAAGCCATGGGATTGTATTCTGCCGCCTATCAAACTCGGTTTGAAACCTTTGCACACATCTTGAATTATCCTCAAAAACAATTAGTTACAAGTCGTTACAAACAATACACTGATGTAGACAAATTACCTTATGGTGTCAATTGTATTGTCGCGATCGCAAGTTATTCAGGTTACAATCAAGAAGATTCTGTTATTTTAAACAAAAGCTCTGTTGAACGTGGTATGTTTCAATCAGTTTATTATCGCTCTTATGAAGATAGTGAAGAAGTTCAAGAAAATGGAGACAAAGTGTATTTTGGTAATCCTAAATATCAACCCAATATCAAGAAAAATACTGTTATCAATTATGATTCATTAGATGAAGGCGGATTCGCACTCGAAGGTAAGTATGTGACTTCCAGTGATGCAATCATTGGCAAATGCACTAAATCATTTGGCGGAGGAAAGTCGCAAGTTACGAACGTGTCAGCAAAAACAGTAAAGTTTGGCACTTCAGGAACAGTGGATAAAGTTATCGTATACAAAAATGTAGATAATGTTCGTTCTTGCAAAGTAAGAATACGTAAACAAAAGATACCTGAGATTGGAGACAAGTTTTCGTCTCGTCCCGGTCAAAAAGGTGTGTGTGGGATGTTACTTAAAACTGAAGAAATGCCATTCACGAAAGAGGGGATTGTTCCGGATATTATCGTGAATCCCCATGCAATACCCAGTCGTATGACCATCAATCAATTGTTAGAAGTTGTTCTAGGTAAATCTGCTGCAATCGGTGGATTCTTGGGAGACGCGACACCCTTTCAAAACAATGATATTCATGATTATGCATCATTATTGCAAAAATATGGTTATGATGAATGGGGAGATGAAGTCTTATACTCTGGTATTACTGGTGAACAATTGAAAACACGAATATTCATAGGTCCAACATATTACCAAAGAATCAAATTGATTGTTTCTGATAAAATGCATTCGCGTGCGACAGGACCCTTGCAAAATCTAACTCGTCAACCAGCTGCAGGTAGAAGTAACAATGGGGGCCTTCGCATCGGAGAAATGGAACGCGATGGTATACTATCCCATGGAATCTCTAAATTTTTAAGAGAAAGCATGATGGTTCGTTCAGACAAATACAATCTCAAAATCAATCGCAACACAGGAATAATATCAGACACACCTCATGCAACAGATACAGATGATCTTGTGGAGATACCTTATTCTTGTAAATTGTTATTACAGGAACTACAAACGATGAGTGTCGGCGCTCGGCTAGTGACTGATCCTAAGTTGTAATTTAAAGGTTCAAAAAACTTGGAGAGAATAAAAAATATTTATAATGTATAAATGGCTAAGACTAAGAAAAGGACTGTCAGAAAATCTAAAAAGAAAACACAAAAACGTGGAAGAAAGACATATTATGGTATCAAAAATAATAAAGTAATCGAATTGTATCCTCACAAAATAAAAAAGTCAATAGGTAGACATAAATATATTATCTTGTGGAAGACTACTAAAGAAAATCTACCTGGAAAAACGTTTCATGGGAAATTTTATAAGTCTAAAGAAGAAGCAATGGAAAATATTAAACAAGAGAAACAGACTGGTGGAAAATCTAAAAAGAAAACAAAGAGTAATTCGGCTTATTTTGAATACAAAAGTATATTCGGTTCAAGTAATAAGTTTTG
>TARA_B100001093_G_scaffold518008_1_pt1 | contig 12503 bp, 12 predicted proteins | sample TARA_B100001093 | Tara Oceans TARA_B100001093 (sample SAMEA2623116) | marine metagenome | biome: marine biome (ENVO:00000447); feature: surface water layer (ENVO:00002042); material: "saline water (ENVO:00002010), including plankton (ENVO:xxxxxxxx)" | depth 5 m
GTCGAATTGGGTTCAAGTAGAAGTAATAGCGAACTGGTGTAATACCAATGATTCCCAAAACGATTCCAATGCCGCCCATCATGATGCTCTCTAAAACCATGGTTAAAATGAGTTTACCTTTACGCATTCCAATAGATACCAGAATTCCAAATTCATACATGCGTTCGGCCGTCATCATGAGTAATGTTCCAAGAATTCCAAAGGTAATGATCATGTAAAGTACACCTAAGATGATGATACCTCCAGCACTGTCTGCCTGAATGGTTTGAACTAGTTCTGGTAGTAGTTTTTTCCAGTCCATGAGTTCGTATGTCTCAAGGTCTATTGTTGTATTGAGCTCTTTTTTTGTGGCATTTAATTTTTTTGGTTCACTTACTTGTAATACCATTGAAGTAACTCTGCCAGGTGCAGCATAAAGTTCTTGTGCTGTTGCAATGGGAAGCAAAACAACACGGTCGTTTAGGTTGGGCATTGGAAGTTTTAATATGCCTTCAATCGGATAGATGCCATTGGCAGTGGTGCCATGGTAGCCTTGTCCTAAAAGAATAAGGCTATCACCAATATTGAGCTTGTAATAGGCTGCCAAACCCTCACTTAATACAAGTGCATTACTCGTATCACTTGGAAATTTACCAGCAGTCATTTTGGAACTTAAATCCATCAGCTCATCTTCCTTTTCAAATTGGATGCCCATCACCATAACGCCTTTTGTGAGTTCCTCTGATGCAGAAAGTGCAAAGCTTTCTAAGCGTTCATTATAAGCGTTTATGTTGCTCTGGTTTTGAAGGCTTAGGCGCAAACTATCATCAGGTATAAAACTGTTTTCAATACTTTGTTCTTCCCAATAGCCATCTTGATGAATTTGAAGGTAACCGGTGTACATGCCCACCATATTAGAAATCATCTTATCGTAAACACCAATTTGAAAGGAGCGGGCAAAAACAGCAAAAAAGACGGCACAAAAAATAGAAGAAATGGTGATGATGCTTCGACGTTTGTTACGCCAAATATTACGCCATGCGATTTTAAAAATCATATTCATTAGCGCAGCCTTTTCATATTTTGTTTGCTAAAGAATGCTTCGTCGATATCGATGTTGTATTCAATAGATTTGTAGCGAAGTATAGTGGTTTGCCCTTCTTCCTCAACAGGTGTCATCACCATTTTTGAAGGCAGTATTTTGTTCCCAAACGATTGAATTTCTGAAGCCTCCATTTTATTTATGAGGTAGCCGTCTTCGTCGTAAAATTCAGAACCCAATTGGAGAAAATCATTCTTGTCAATAAAGGTTTTTATTTTGCCCCATACAACTGCTGCTTCTGGTTTTGGTGTTAATTGAATGGTGTAACAAGCGCGATCTAGTATGAGGGTGTCGCCAATAATTTCGTGGGTGTAATCTAATAAAATAGAGGACTCCTTAACCAAGTCATCGTTGGTAAAGTCAGAACCCATCCAAGATTGCATCATCATGGAAGGTGGGAGTTTGATGACTTTTTCTATTTTAGGTTGCCAATTCCAAATTTCTTTTTCACGTTTTAAAAATACAGTACCCTTATCACGAGCCGGAGCATTAATGAGAATAAAGGAATAATCGTTCCCTAAAGACCAAGCCTTAATGTCCATGGTTCGCGACCATTTTGGGCGCTGAACTTCAATACTCATTTCTGCTTTTTGACTGGCACCCCTGAGGTGTTCATCTGCTCGCTTGATGATTTGGTAGGCATCTTGAGCATTTGCCTGAAATGAGAATACTAAAAAGAAATAAAGCAGTTTTTTCATATTAATATTTTATTCCAAGTTTTTGATAGATGAAGGCAATGAGCCAAGCGGGACCTATCAATAAAAATTTCAAGTCATCGAAAAAAGATGGTTTAGCGCCTTCAATTTTATGACCAATAAATTGTCCAATCCATGCAATTACAAAAAGGCTTAATGAAATTTCAAGTTTAAGGTTTGTTTGGTTAAGTGCAAAGATGCCTTGAAAACAAAGTGCTGTAAAAAGTACTACGCCAACAAACATACTGAAAGAAAGTCTTAGGTAAAAAAGTAATCCAAGAAAAACGACTACACTGGCGAAATTTGACATATTTACTGGAAGCCATTGTTCCAAGATAGGAAGCTGAATTAAAGAGAAAAGTGCAAGGACACAAAAGAAAATACATGGCACACATAACCAATGAATCAATTTATTTGTTTTGTTCTTGTGGCTTTCGCCGTACTTGTTAAGCCAAGTTTGAAGATCTTGCATGTTAAAAGTTTTTTTAAAGCTAAAAAACCACCAAAAAGGTGGCTTAATAATTTTAGGATACTCTGTAGTCGAATTTGAATTCGCTAAGATCTTCATTCGCTTTAATGATTTTCTTTTTTAGCGATTCTTTATAAGCAACTAATTTTTCCATGACTGCAGCATCGCCAGTGGCAATCATTTGCACTGCAAGAATGGCTGCATTTTGAGCGCCATCAAGCCCAACGGTAGCAACAGGAATGCCTGGAGGCATTTGCAAAATAGAAAGGATAGAATCCCAGCCATCTATAGAAATTGATGAGCGGCAAGGTACACCTATAATTGGAAGTGGAGTAAAAGCGGCCATCACACCTGGTAGGTGAGCAGCGCCACCTGCACCTGCAATAATTACTTTAACACCTTCTTTAGTTGCTTTTGCTGCATAGGCTTCAACTTGTTCTGGTGTTCGGTGTGCAGATAGGGCATTCACTTCAAAAGGGATTTCCATGTCGTTTAAAAACTTCGCGGCCTTTTGCATAACTGGCCAATCTGAGGTACTCCCCATAATAATACTAACAACTGCTTTCATGATAGAATAAAATTTTTTACAAAAATAAGGATTCGTACTGATGTAGAAAAGTCTTTTTTAAATCAATTGTATTTGATACATTTATTAAACTTTTGACTTGTATGAAGACAGTGAAATTACACGATAAAAATTTTGATGTTTATATAAATGAACAGCAGATAAAATTGCGTGTTGAGCAGATGGCTATAGAAATTTTTCAGTCCTTGAATGGAAAAGTGCCTCATTTTATTGCAGTATTAAACGGCTCGTTTATATTTGCATCAGACTTGCTTCGTGCTTATCCAGGTGATTGTAAAATATCATTTGTAAAATTGAGTTCATACACTGGCCTAAAAAGTACAGGAAAGGTGTTGGAACTTATTGGGTTGAAAGAGGTTGTGGATGATGAAGCGTTAGTGGTGGTTGAGGATATAGTAGACACAGGAACCACGCTTTTGAAAATTGATGAGATTTTAAAAGCAAAAGGTAAAAGTTGGCAAATTTCAAGTTTGTTTCTTAAACCAGATGCTTATAAAGGTGATAGTAAAATTGACTTTGTTGGTTTTGAAATACCTAATCGTTTCATCGTCGGTTATGGTCTTGATTATGATGGATTAGGCCGAAATTTAAAAAATGTATATCAATTGGCGAAAGCCTAAATATAAAATATGTTAAATCTTGTTTTATTTGGACCTCCGGGTGCAGGAAAAGGAACACAAGCTACCCGATTGGTCGAAAAATACCATCTGATACATCTTTCTACGGGCGATATTTTTCGATCGAATATAAAGGAAGGGACAGATTTAGGTCAACTCGCAAAATCTTACATTGATAAAGGCGCCTTGGTGCCAGATGAGGTAACTATTGGGATGTTAGAAGCAGAAGTAAAATCTAATTCTAATGCCAAAGGATTTATTTTTGATGGATTTCCTCGAACCTCAGCTCAGGCAGAGGCTTTAGATGCTTTTTTGAGCTCAAAAGACACTGAAGTGTCTTCCATGTTGGCTTTAGAAGTTGATGAAAATGAATTAATTACACGACTTTTAGAGCGCGGTAAATCTAGTGGTAGAGCTGATGATCAAGACGCCGGTATTATTAAGAATAGAATACAGGTTTATGAAAATGAAACCGCGGTTTTGAAAACATATTATGCCAACCAAAATAAATTTTTTGGCATAGAAGGTGTAGGCTCTATTGAGTCTATTACTTTAGGTCTTTGTAAAGCAATTGACACTTTAGTATAGTGGCTGTAAATGGATCAAATTTTGTTGATTATGTAAAGATACATTGTGCTGCTGGTCATGGTGGTGCTGGTTCTGTGCATTTACATCGCTCTCGCTTAACAGCTAAAGGAGGACCAGATGGGGGTGATGGTGGTCGTGGTGGTAATGTGTATCTGCGTGGAAACGATCAAATGTGGACTTTGCTTCACCTTAAATACAAAAGACATATTAAGGCTGGAAGAGGTGGCAATGGTTCTTCCAATAATAGTTTTGGAGATGATGGCGGGGACCAATTCGTTGAAGTACCGCTTGGTACTGTAGCAAAAGATGCAGAAACAGGTGAAGAGTTATTCGAAATTACTAAACATGGCGAAGAAGTCATTTTACGTAAAGGTGGCCTTGGAGGTCGAGGAAATTCATGGTTTAAAAACTCTGTCCGTCAAACACCGCGTTATGCTCAGCCTGGAACTGAAGGAGAGGAAGGATGGAATATATTAGAGCTTAAAGTTCTAGCTGATGTTGGATTGGTAGGTTTTCCTAATGCTGGAAAATCCACTTTATTGTCTGTTATTTCAGCCGCAAAACCCAAAATAGCAAATTACCCATTTACAACTTTAGTACCCAATTTAGGTATTGTTTCTTATAGAGATGATCGTTCATTTGTTATGGCCGATATACCGGGAATTATTGAAGGTGCTAGTGAGGGTAAAGGGCTTGGGTTACGTTTTCTAAGGCATATTGAAAGAAACTCTACCTTATTGTTTTTAGTTCCAGCTGATGCTGATGATATTGCCGCTGAGTATTCGGTTTTGTTAAAAGAACTCGAAACGTATAATCCGGAACTTTTAGATAAAGACCGTCTTCTCTCAATTTCTAAATCTGACATGCTCGATGATGAGCTCAAAGAAGAAGTTAAAAAAACACTTCCGAAAGGTGTGAAAACTGTTTTTTTCTCATCGGTAGCCCAACAGGGATTAACAGATTTGAAGGATTTAATTTGGAGTCAACTCAATGCTAGATAGAATAATACAATGGGATCAAGAGATGTTTTTGCTGCTTAACGGTGCAGGTTCAGAGATGTATGACACCTTTTGGATATTTGTTTCAAGCACTAAATCTGCCATTCCCTTATTTCTTCTCATTATTTTTTTATTATTCAAAAAACATGGAACTTCTTTTTGGCAAGGATTAGTACTCATCTTAATTGTAGTTAGTTTGGCTGATTTAAGTTCGGTGCATTGCTTTAAAAATGTTTTTATGCGTTTACGGCCGAGTCATGCGCCTGAACTTGCAGATCAAATTCGATTGTTGGTTTCAAAAGGTGGTTTATATGGTTTTGTATCCTCACATGCTGCCAACTTTTTTGCCATTGCAGGAATAGTATCAGCACTTTTATCGGAACGAAAACACATGAGCTATTTGCTTTATTCATGGGCAACGCTTGTTGCATACAGTCGAATATATGTTGGTAAGCATTATCTTCTAGACGTAATAGGAGGCGCTTTGTTGGGTTTTGTCCTGGCAAAAGTAATTTGGCATCTTGTTATAAAAATTAAGGAAAAGTATACATTAGCGTTATGAATTTAGTTGCAATATTTATAGGCGGAGGTTTAGGTAGTTTATGTCGATATGGAATAGGAAAGTTTATCATGTCATATGACTCTTCTGTGCTTGCTTATGCTACTTTATTTTCCAATGTTTTGAGTACCATAGTTTTGGCTCTTTTTGTATACTTCTTTCAAGAAAAGATGGGTTTAAATGAAGTGTGGAAGTTGCTTGTGGTAACTGGTTTTTGTGGAGGATTTAGTACTTTTTCAACCTTCAGTTTTGAAACTTTTGAAATGTTAAAAAATGGTCAAACTGCTTTGGCATTTGCAAATGTATTTGTGAGTGTTTTTTTATGCCTTTTTGTCCTGTATATTATTTATAAAAAATCGATTTTATGAAGCGTTTGTATATATTTTTAATGCTGTATAGCACTTTTGCTATTGCCCAAGTGGAACAACCTAAGTTAGTCGTTGGTATTGTCGTTGATCAGATGCGTTTTGATTATATTAATAGGTATTGGAACGACTATGGCGATGATGGTTTTAAGCGTTTAATATCTGAAGGTTATAATTGTACAAACACTCATTTTAATTACATTCCTACCTATACTGGTCCAGGTCACGCTTCTATATATACTGGTGCGACGCCTTCTACGCATGGTATTATTTCTAATTACTGGTACGATCGTGAACTTGAAGAATACGGTTATTGTGTTTCTGATGCTGATATGAATACTGTTGGTGCAGATAATGAATCCGGAAAAATGTCGCCTGCTAAAATGTTGACCACGACATTTGGCGATGAATTGCGTTTGTTTTCAATGAACCGGTCAAAAGTGATCTCTATAGGATTGAAAGATCGCTCTGCTGTTTTACCGGGTGGGCATATGGCTAATTTTGCTTTTTGGCTTGATTCTGAAACTGGCGATTTTGTGTCTAGTTCTTATTATGGTCTTAGATTACCTAAATGGGCACAGAAGTTTAATAAGAAAGATCTTTGTGAGGCCTATCTTTCTGAGAAATGGGAATTGCTTCTTCCTTCAAAAGCGTATGATGAAAGTTTGAACGACAACAGCGCTTATGAGGAACCATTTGATGGACAGAAATATCCGAAATTTCCTCATGATTTACCTGAGCTTCTCAAGGAAAATGGAAAGGGTTTAATAAAAGCAACACCTTATGGTAATACACTTACCAAAGACATGGCAATTGCTGCTATTGAGGGCGAAGGCTTAGGAGAAGACATACATACAGACCTTCTGGCTGTTAGTTTTTCTTCGCCAGATTATGTGGGGCATCAATTTGGTACAGACTCAAAAGAAATTCAGGATACTTATTTAAGATTAGATCGTGATTTGGCTTCTTTTTTAAGCTATTTAGATGATCAGATAGGTAAAGAGAATGTACTTGTATTTTTAACTGCCGATCATGGGGCGGTACGAACGCCTTCGTATTTAAAGGATCGCAAAATTCCTGCTGGATATTTTGAGGCGGAAGAACCCATAAAGGCTTTGAAACAATTTTTACAAAATATATATGGTTTTGGCGATTGGGTAAAAACCTATGGCGATGCCCAAATCTTTTTAAACCGCGAATTGATTTTTGAAAAATATCTTAGTCTAGAAGAAGTGCAGCAACAGGCGGCAGATTTCATGCTTCGTTTTGATGGGGTGCAAAAAGCAGTGACAGGGCGAACCTTAGAGAATAATGAATTCGATAATGGTGTTTTAGCATGCTTACAAAAAGGCTTCAATCAAAAAAGGTCGGCCGATGTATTTTTAGTTTTAGATCCAGCTTGGATTGAATACAGCCATACAGGAACCACACATGGTTCAGGATATACTTATGATAGACATGTGCCATTGATTTGGTATGGATGGAATGTAAAAGCCGGGCATACAAGAGATAAAATTGCTGTTACTGATATTGCAGGTACGGTTTCAAGTCTTTTGGGCATTAGTTTCCCTAGTGGTTCAGAGGCAAACGTTATTTCAATTCCTCTTAACGAATAAGGAATACTACACCATTGCTTGTATGTCGATCACCTGAAAAGGTTTTATAGTCTACTCTGTAAGAGTAACTGTCTGTTTTGCATGGGACACCATTTGCATTATTTCCATCCCATATCGGGTTTTCACCAATCTCATCAAAGATTAATTTTCCCCAGCGGTCATATACCAGCAATCTGTATTCTTCAACACCGGTGCTAATTGGTGCAAAACCATCATTTTTTTGATCTCCGTTAGGCGTAAAACTGTTGGGTGTCCAAAGCGTGTGTTCATTTTTCACTTCTATTGATACACTACTAGAATCCACACAGTTAAAGTCTTCATTAATTGCATATTGCCAAATGGTAATATCACCTGTTGTAGGCGGAATATATTCAGGGGCTTCTTCATTTGAAGTGAATCCGGAGCTAAATTGATAATTATACGCGTCGGCATACAGTGCATTATTTGAAATGATGATAGGGTCCCCTAGAACATAGTAATCTGAATTTAAGCTAAAGTCTGATATAGGTTGAGGCGCCACTTCAATATAATCACTTAAAAACAAAGAGCCTTCACAATCATTGAGGGTATTGGTAACCACCAAAGAAACATCATAAAAGCCTTCAAAGTAGGTCGATTGTACAGTACTAGATGAGGCTGTTTCTCCATTTCCTAAATCCCATGAAAATAGATAGTTTATTGGATTTAAGTTATTTTCAAATTGCACTGTTAAAGGTTCGCAACCATTTGGTGTTGCAAATATTTCTACCGGAATTTCTTCAGAGACTTCTACTGTTCCAGTTGTAGCATTTTCACAGCCATTTACATAAACAGTTAAGGTAATATTTTGTGAGCCTGCGCTTGAAAATTCTATGTTGTTAGGGTTTTGTTCTGAAGAGGTAGAAGGAACAGCATTAGGTCCAAAGTTCCATAAGAAATTTGAATTTGCAGGATAAACACCTTCTGCAGTAAAGTCAAATGAGTTTCCAAGAAAACATTGAGATTCTATATTTGGTATTTCAGGGAACAATTCTTCATTAAATACTTCAATGGAACCTACATAAGTTTCGTCGCAGTCATTGTATTGTAAGTTGAATGTAATTGGGAAGACGCCTACTTCATCAAATGTAATATTTGTTGGATTTGGCGTATTTGCATTACTAGGGCTTGCATTAGGGCCAAAATTCCAATTAAAGGCAGTACCTTGAGGCGCAATGCCTTCACCAGTTAAATTAAAGCTATTGTTTTCTAAGCATTGTGGTTCGGGATCCTCAAAATAAGGCATTAATTCAGTGAATAATGGAAAAGTAACAGTGTTGGTGTCTGCACAAACCGTATTAGGCATAGCGATTAAGGTCACTGTATATATACCTGTGTCGGCATATGTGTAAATAGGCTCTTCTAATGTTGAGGTATTTCCATTTTCTCCAAAATCCCAAAGATATGAATCGGCATTTTCGCTATTGTTAGTAAATTCTACACTTAAACTATTACAATACCAGCTAGATATTGGGAAAGATGCACTTATAATATTACAATCTACAACTAGATATCTAAAGTCTCTTGTGATTTCGTTAATAAGTGTTCCATTTCTATATTCTTCAATCTTTATTCCAATTACATATAAACCTTGTTGAGAAGGACTACCTGAAATGATTCCTGTTTCAGAATCTATTTCAATTGCAGGATTTGAGTCTATTTGGTAATTTTCTGAATAACCTATTTCCCATGGAAGAAGTGAAAAAGGAGGAGGGCTTGGTTCGCTTGGGTTTGGATTACCATTTTCTCCATCTCCAGCACCATGAAATGGCGTAGATAATGAATATACCAGACTATCACCATCAGGATCTATTGCAGATTGATTTAAATTTAATTCATCACCAATACACAAAGCTAAAGGTGGTGAGAAATTAAATTCTGGACTACTATTACATTCATTGACCTCATCTGAACCAGGAATATGGACACTATAAGTAGAGCCCATATCATCAGGGTTTTCAATATTAATGATATTAGGGTCTCTACAGCATCGTTGATAAACAACCTCATATCCACCTTCAATAGGAGGTAAGTTTAAATTAATAAAATATGTTCTTATGTCTACACATAAACCTGTTGGTAATTCTAAACAATCATTGCCAACTGTTTCATCATCAATTTGATTCTCCTCCCAGGGAAATAGTACTTCTTCTTGTTGTTCTAATCCGAGAGGTGCGTCTGCATCCCAATTTATATCATCTACGAGATTATTTTGATTGTTGTACCAAGAAATAACCGGGTAATTATCAAACCCAGTTCCCCCACAAACCTTATAAATAGTTAATTTAATTTCATATTGGTTATTACCCAGACACGTATATGTCATTTCACCACCAATAAGATGGCCTGCCATACACATAAAAGATGTAGATGAGATAAGTAAAGAAAAAAATAGTTTTTTCAATTTAATTTAAATTTTTGTTTTAAATTAATAATTATATTTAAAATACTATTCCTTTTTCCTGCATAACATCAGTCCATCTCGAAGAGGAAGCAATATGTTTTCTACTCTAGGGTCATCATGAATTTTATTGTTGTATTCCAAAAGTGCTTTTGTTGCCTGATCGGATGGGTCTAATTTTTCAATTACTTTTCCCGACCACAAGACATTGTCAGCAATAATAAGTCCTCCCGGATTCATTTTTTCGATCAGAAGATCAAAGTATAAAGGGTAGTTTTTCTTGTCAGCATCAATAAATGCAAGGTCAATTTTTAAATCTAAATTAGGAAGGATGTTTAAGGTATCACCTATGTGCTGAACAATTTGGTGTTCTAGCTTTGATTTTTTAAAATAGCGTCTGTTCATTTCTTCCAATTCCTCATTTACTTCAATGGTATGAAGCACGCCATCTATAGGGAGACCTTTAGACAGGCAAATGGCAGAGTAGCCTGTGTACGTTCCAATTTCTAGAATACATCTTGGTTGTTTGAGCTGACTAAGTAGACTTAGAAATTGCCCCTGTAGGTGACCAGAAATCATCCGTGGATTTAATACCGACGTGTGTGTTTCATGATTCAGTTCTTCTAAAACTTTATTAGCTGCACTGGTATGTTCTGTGCAATAGTTGTCCAATTTTTTAGAAATAAAATCCATCTTAAAGGTCTTTGGGTTCGTAAATGATGGTGCTGAGCTGCTCTTCTCTAAAGATTTCTTTAGCCACTTCTTGAAGATCTTCAGCAGTAATGGCCATTATTTTTTCTTTGGTTTCTTCTACTGAGGCTACTTTCCCAAAAGCTTGATAACTTTTCGCGTTAGATTGCATCAGGTTGCAGTTGTTTTCTTGTGCAATGGCAAGTTGTCCGATAAGTTGTTGTTTAGCCTTTTTAAGTTGGACGGGCCCTAATTTCTTTGTGCGCAGTTTTTTGAGCTCTTTTAAAATGAGCTTTATTGTTTTTTTGACACTTTGAGGTTCGGTTCCAAAATAGATGCTCCAAACACCTGTATCAAAATAAGTAGTATAGTTAGATTCAATGGTATATGTAAATCCGTATTTTTCTCGAATGCCCAAATTCAATCTTGAATTCATGCCAGGTCCACCTAAAAGGTTGCTCAATAGTATAAGGGTTCTTGCTTTAGGGTCTTTTGCACTATAAGCTCTATTTCCAATGATGCAATGGGTTTGAAGAATATCTTTTTTTACTTGAAGTTTTCGGGTTTCATATTCATTTATGCCTATTCGGTTATGCTTTCTTTTATTTGAAGGGATGCTTGCTAGATGTTTTTCGGCATACCGCACCAATTTGTCGAAGCTGATGTTCCCTACTGAACTCAAGATCATTTGGTCGGTATTGTAATGCTTGTGCATATAGGTTTTAGCCATTTGTTTATTAAATGTCTTTATGGTTTTTTTGTTACCAAGAATGTTTCTGCCTATTGGATGCCCTTGGTAGATTAATTCTTCATAATCATCGAATATCGCTTCTGATGGGCTGTCGAGATAGGAATAAATCTCGTCCATAATGACATCTTTTTCTTTTTCAAGCTCTTTTTTGGGCAGTGTAGAGTTAAATATGATGTCGCTTAACAATTCAATGGACCTTTCATAATATTCTTTCATAAAGGATGCGTAATACCAAGTTTCTTCTTTTGTGGTATAAGCATTTAATTCGCCCCCAACATCCTCCATTCGACTTAAAATATGAAAGGCTTTTCGCTTTTTAGTCTCTTTAAATAAAGCATGTTCTATAAAATGACTCATTCCCTGTTCAAGTGCTGATTCATCTCTAGAACCTGTGTTTATCATTATCCCACAGTGAGCTACAGCACTTTTGATGTGCTGATGAATAATGCGTATCCCATTAAAGAGTTCGTGCGTTTGAATTTCCATAGTTCAAAGATAAACAAAAGGTGCTTTCCTTTTTGATGCGAATGGTTGCTTCTGATATAAAAAGAACTAATGCTAGTTTGAGTATGATTTTTAGTTTGATGGGTTATATTTGTACCAAATAAAAAATGATGATTATGAAAAATTGGATGTATTTTTTAAGCTATGTGATAGTGGGGTTAACAACAGTTCAGCCTATAGAGGCTCAGATCTTTAGAAAGAAAAAATCGAATGCTAAAGTTGAAGACAAAAAAGCAGGAAAAGATAAATATGTAGAAAAGATTAAAAATGCAAACGTTCATGAAGGTCTTTTTACTTTATATCGTGATGCAGATAAGGGAAACGTTTATATAGAAATTTCTGCAGATCAATTAAACAAGGAATATATTCATTTTAGTTACATTGAAAATGGGGTAACAGATGCTGGATTTTTTAGAGGTAATTTTCGTGGTTCTAAGGTCTTTAAAATTCAAAAATATTACAATCGAATTGAATTTATTCAAGAGAATACAACCTATTATTTTGATGAAGAAAGTACCTTGTCTAAATCATCTGATGCCAATGTAAATAGTCCGGTATTGGTTAG
>TARA_B100001093_G_scaffold12042_1_pt1 | contig 12492 bp, 17 predicted proteins | sample TARA_B100001093 | Tara Oceans TARA_B100001093 (sample SAMEA2623116) | marine metagenome | biome: marine biome (ENVO:00000447); feature: surface water layer (ENVO:00002042); material: "saline water (ENVO:00002010), including plankton (ENVO:xxxxxxxx)" | depth 5 m
TGGATGATAGGTAAGAAGAAAAAAGATTTTATTGGAAAAAGATCACTGACTAGAAGTGATACAGCTAGAGAAGACAGAAAGCAATTAGTTGGAATTGTCCCTTTAGATAAATCAAAATTTATTGAAGAGGGCCAGCATGTTGTTGAATGTAAAAATTTACCAAGAACAATAAAAACACCTGTTCCATACCTTGGTCATATTACTTCAAGTTATCACAGCCCTAATCTCAATCATTGTATTTCAATGGCATTAATAAAAGGCGGCAGTAAATTAATGGGAGCAAAACTGTTTGTTTCAACATCAAAAGGAACTAAAAATATTCAAGTTGAAGTAGTTAACCCTGTTTTTATTGATCCTGAAAACAAAAGGCTAGTATCATGACAAAAATATTATCGATAGATGGCGTAGATATCCAACAAAAAAACTACCAGCAAGTAATTATTAGAGGTGATGGAAAAGATCAGTTTAATCAATCAATAAATAAAGAAGCGTCTATACTTCCTCCTTCCAAAAACCTTGAAGTAGTTACTAATGAAAAAACTCTATTTGCAAAACAATCTTTTAATCAATGGAGTTTAATATATTTAGTTGAACAAAATCATGAAGATGTTTTAAAATTTTTATCTAACGTAAATTCAAATGATGAAATCCTTGCCTCAGATTATTCTTACGGACAGGTTTATTTTGAAATTTCAGGAAAAAATAAAAATGAATTTTTAAACAAATTAACTCATTTTGATTTGCGGATTAAAAAATTTCCTGATTTAACAATGGCTCAAACCTTAATAGCAAGAATAGATTGTTCGATTTATAGAGTAAAAGATAAATATTTAATTACGTGCAATAGATCATTCGAAGACTACTTTAAAGAACGCATAAAAGATACAGCAGAAATAAATTAGAAATGTCTAAACTGACACCAAAAGAAATAGATAAATTTTCTAAAAAAATTTTAGAAGATTATGACTCAAAAAATCCTGGATCAATATTTAAAGATAAAATTAAAATAAATAATAATGATGCTATAATTATTCAATCAACTGTTTCTAAATTAAGAGAAAAAAGAGGAGAAGAAATTATTGGTTACAAAATTGGATGTGTTTTAAAAGAAACTCAAAAGAAAATGGGTTTTACCCAACCTGCCTGGGGTACACTTTGGAAAAATGAATTACATGCCAATGGAGTATCATTAAATAAAAAAGACTATTCAAATCCAGCTATGGAAGCTGAATTTGGAATTATTTTAAACCGTGATTTAAAACTAGAAAATATTTCATATGAGTACATATTAGAGTCTGTTGATTCAATTTATCCACTAATAGAAATTCATAATCTTGTTTTTCACGGAGACGCTCCTCATGGATCAGAACTTTTAGCAAATAATGCTATACATGCTGGAGTTATTCTAGGTCCTAAAAATAGATTGCCTAAAAATAATCTAATAACAGATCTCAAACTCATTTATGATGAAGAAATTGTAGACTCCTGGTCTAATAAAAAATGGCCAGATGATATGTTGTCTGAAGTTATATGGCTGATTAAGGAACAAGCTAAAATAAAAAATATTTTAAAAAAAGGAAATTTGATATTAACAGGTGCGTATGGATTTCCAGTACCAATTAATGAAAAGAAAATAATAGAAGCCACAACATCATCTTTTGGTGATGTAAAAGCAATATTTAATTAATGACAACTAATATTGTATTTTTTTAATTTATAATAATTATACGGTAGAGGTGTTAGAAAACCTGCAGTCAGCATAAAAGGTAAAACTTGCCATGTTAGTACCGCCCCACCTGTAAAAACAAAGTCTGTAAAATTCATAGCTATCTCCATACTAATCATAGAAATAAAACTCATTCCTAAAGCAGTTTTAAGCGCATTTTTAAATTTAAAATTTTGTTTTATTAAAATAATTGTTTCTAGAGTGATGCTAGTAATCAAACCGTTTATAATCGCCAAGATCATTATACCTAAAACAGGAAAAGATATTTCTGTAATTTGAAAAAAAAATATAGTTCCAAAATCTCCAATAGAACATCCTAATAAACACCAACCTGTATTTTTTGCACTTTTTTTCCAAGTACTTTTACAATCCCATCTCATTTTATATTGTTTGAATTCATTAAAATCTATGACAATAAATGGGCTATTAAAAGAACAGTGCCAGTAATTCTAAAACCATGCTTTAGGACAAAAAATATTTTAATTTTTTTTTCATCATTTTGCTCTTTATAAATTTTTTCTATTCTCCAACTAGCAAACGATGCCATATATGAGTAAATAGAATATGCTAAATAAGCAGTCATTAATTATTTTTCTTTTCTTCTGTATTAGACAAATCTACACCAGTGTCAGGATCAAGTTCAATACCTAAAGGGGTAATACTAGTAGGTAAAGGTGTGAAAGTCGACTCCGGATTTTCTTCATAATCTCTTTGGCTCAATCTATAAAAACCAAATAGAATTATAGCTAAAAGAAAAATAATAAGGTGAACAAAAAAACCATTTGGGCCTAATAGACGCATTAAAGTTGAACACATAATAGGACCAGCCATCGCACCAAGTCCAAATATAATATTTAAACCACCTCCTGCAGCAACAAACTTTTCTTTTGGTATATAATCATTAACTAGCGCAAGATTAAGAGAAAACAATGGAAGTGTTACACCTGCAAGGAAAATTATAAATATAAAAAGCTTCGTTTTATCCATGACAGTTGAAAAATAGTTGAAACTAACTGTTGATTCTGAAAAAAAGTTTGGTAAAGAATTTCCCATACCCGAGACAAAAATTGCTAAGACACAAAAAACAACCGCAGCAATAGAAGATCCAATAATAATTTTTCTTCTATCATATTTGTCTGAAAGCGCACCTATTGGCCATTGAAAAATAGCTCCAGCCAACATTACCCCAGCTAATAATAAAGAAGTTTCAAATATAGATAACTTCATTGTAATTGCATAAACAGACAAGAGACTGAATATAGGGGCAAAAATAAATCCAGTACAAATCATAGAGAAACTTCCAAATGGTGAAATTTTAAAAAGCTCTTTAAATTTAATAGAACTAGTTTTTTTGAATTTTGGAGGCTTACGTTTTGTAAGAAGTATTGGAATTAATGCAATTGAGAATAATAAAGAAATTAAGATAAAAGGTTCATAAAATTTAGGATCACTTATGTTCAGCAAAAAGTTTCCTAAAGCCATACCTACATAGGTAATTAACATATAAAGTGACAAAACTTTTCCTCTAGTTTTATTATTGGCCCTATCATTAAGCCAGCTCTCAACAATTATAAATATGCCAATCATACTAAATCCAGTTAGAAATCTTGCTAAAACCCAAACATATGGATCTACAAAAACAACATGTATCAAAGAGCTAAGGGATGCCATTGAAGCAAAGGCTGCAAACACTCTTATGTGACCAACTTTAGTTACAAGTTTTGGCACCATTGTAGCTCCAATGAAGAATCCAATAAAATATCCAGACATCATTGTTCCTGTAGCAATAAAACTAAAGTTTTCTATTACAGACCTGATTCCTAAAAGATTTCCTTGGAATCCATGCGAAATAATGATTATTCCAAAACCTGTAAAAAGTGCCCAAGAATTTTTTATAATTTTACCCATTACTCAAGCCATTATGCTTTCTATATAGAATTGCAACCTAATAATTTGACATATTTACATTTTAGAATTTGATAATTATTGATAATGTTAAATAACCAAAATTTTTAAAAATGCATAAAAAATCAAAAATTATAATAGTAGGAAGCGGAATTACTGGAGCTAGTACAGCCTATCACTTAGCTAAACTTGGCTGGAAAGATATTACTATTTTGGATCAGGGCCCTTTATTTGAAACTGGAGGATCAACAACTCATGCCCCTGGTGGAGTGTTTCAAACTAATCCATCTAGAATGATGTGTAAGTTTGCTCAGTACACTGTAAAGTTTTTAAGTTCCTTAAAATATGACGAAAAACCTTGTTATCACCCTGTCGGCGGAATTGAAGTTTCCAAAACTAAAGAACGTCATCAAGATCTATATCGTAAAATGGGCTTGGCCCATAGTTATGGTTTAACAGAAGCTAAAATTATTTCTCCAGAAGAAGTGCAAAAAATGAGTCCTTATATAGACCCCTCAAAAATTCATGGAGGTTATTATGTACCTAATGATGGTTTAGCTGCTCCAGTAAGAGCAGTACAAGCAATGGCAAAATATGTCACCGATAAAAAAGCTGGTACGTTTATAGGCAATACTACTGTTACTGGTTTTAAAATTGTAAATAATCAAATTAAAGGCGTTGAAACTGAAAAAGGTATTTATGAGTCAGATATTGTTTTAGTTGCAACAGGTATTTGGTCCCCTAAAATAGGAAGGCTGGCAGGTATTTCATTACCATTAGTTCCTTGTGAACATCAAATGGTGTGGACAGAACCATTTGAAGAACTAAAGGAATTTAAAGCCGACATTAAAGAAGCGTTAGTAAAACATGCATTGGTTAGACACCAAGATTATAGTTTGTATTTTAGACAATGGAATGACACATATGTAATAGGAAATTATCGTCATGAGCCAAGAATTTTAGAGTCTGAAGACTTATTAAAACCACAAGAAGCTAAGGAGATGCCATCTTTAGTAGATTTTCGTCCAGAAGATTTTGTGGGAGCGCATAAAGAAACTAACTGGCTATTTCCAGCATTAGCTAAAAAAAAAATTACAAAAAAAATAAATGGAATTTTTTCATTCACTAATGACGGAAATCCATTAATGGGAGAAACTTCTATCAAAGGACTTTGGTCAGCAAATGCTGTTTGGATCACTCATGCTGGAGGAGTTGGTAAAGCAATGGCAGAATGGATTGTCAATGGAGAACCTGAGCTTGATGTTCGAGAAGGAGACATCAATCGGTTTCATAAACATCATCATGTAAGAAAATATTTGAGAGCGAGAGGTAAACAAAATTATAAAGAAGTTTATGATATTATTCATCCCCTTCAACAAATGGACCAACCAAGACCTTTAAGAAGAAGTCCTTTTTACTCAAGACTCGGTGATCAAAAAGCTAAATTTTTTGAAGTTATGGGTTGGGAGAGACCGCAATGGTATGAGTCGAATAAAGATTTACTTAAAGGAAAAAATTTTCCAAATAGAACGGGTTGGTCAGCAAAATATTGGTCACCTATTCAAGCCGCAGAACATTTAACTACGAGACAAACTGGTGCGCTTTTTGATATTACAGGATTTGTAAAGATTGAGATTAGTGGAAAGGGTGCTTTAGCATTATTGCAAAAAGTTTGTACAAACAACATAGATGTTAAAGTAGGCAAAGTTGTTTATACAGTTATTTCAAATATTTACGGCGGGATAAAAAGTGATTTAACAGTCAGCAGACTAGAAGAAGATAAATTTTGGATCCTCGCTGGGGCAGGAAATGGAATGATAGATTTATCTTGGTTTAAAGAAAACGCACCAAAAGATGGAAGTGTAACTATTATTGACTGGACTTCAGCTTTTGCTGGTGTTGGTTTGTGGGGCCCAAATTCAAGAAAAGTTTTAGAAAGTTTATGTGAAGATGACGATGTTTCCAATGAAGGTTTTCCTTTTTTTTCAATTAAAAATTTATCAATTAGTCACTTGCCCTGTATAGCTGTAAGAATTTCCTATATCGGAGAACTGGGTTGGGAAATTTATACACCAACAGAATACGGCCTAACACTTTGGGACGAGATAAAAGAAAAGTCTCAAGAATTTAATATCATTTGTTCAGGAGCTGGAGCTTTTGAATCGTTAAGACTTGAAAAAGGATACAGATCTTTAGGAGCAGATATACATTCTAATTCTAATCCATATGAAGCTGGATTAGGGTTTACTGTTAAATTAAAAAAAGAACAAAATTTTATAGGCAAAGAGGCTTTAACTAAATTAAAACAAGAGCCATTAAAACAAAAATTATGTTGCATGGTCATGGAAGACAATGAAGGTATGGCACTTGGTAAAGAGCCAATTTATGACAAAAGCAGAAAACCAGTTGGTTATGTAACGAGTACAAACTTCGGCTATTCTGTTGATAAACATATTCTCTATGGATACTTACCAACTTCTCATTCAGAAGAGGGAACAAAATTAGAGATTGGCTACTTCGGCAAAAGATATCCTGTAACAGTTACAAACGAACCCTTATTTGACCCTGAAATGAAAAGATTAAAGAGTTAATCCTTTTATGTTTGAGGCAACATTAGAGTCCATCATCTTTGGGTTCTCTAACTTTAAATTATTCATCATATCCACGTATTCATTAATTGAATTAACTTGAAGTCTTGGATTGTTTTCTTTTTCCTGAATAATACTTGAGTATTTTTTACCGTTATAATCATGAGCAGGATATATAAGAGTCTCTTCAGGTAATTTTAATAGATTATTAAATATTGAATTATATTGATCCTTTGCATTGCCTTCTTGAAAATCTGTTCTTCCTGTACCGTTAATTAACAATGTATCTCCAGTAAAAACTCTATCTTTCATTAAAAAACTATAAGAGCATTTAGTATGACCAGGAGTATGTATTGAAGTCAACTCTATATTCTCTATCTTAATTTTTTCGTTATCTTTTATTTTAATATCAATTACTTCAGAGGGAGAATTTTCGCCCATTATTCTAGTACAATTTGTTTTTTTATTAAGTTCATTTAAACCTGAAACATGATCAGCATGTATATGAGTATCAATAACCTTAACTAATTTAAGCTCTAGATTTTTTAAAACCTCTAAATATTCACTAGTTTTTTCAATTACAGGATCAATAATTAAAGCTTCCCGCCCCTTACCACTTGAAATTATATAAGTATAGGTGTGAGATTTTTCATCAAAAAGTTGATTGAAGAACATATCTTAAGTTAATCAAAATCTTATTTAAAATCCAATAATTTATTATTTGAAAAGCGAGCAAATACTATGATTTTTGAAGAGTTTTAAGTTCTAAAACATTCCCGTGCGGGTCTTCAATAAAAAACGTCTGTTGTTCTTCTGGTTTACCTTTAAATCTTGTGTAAGGTTCATCTAAATATTTAATATTGTTCTGTTTAAGATTTTCTTTTATTTTGTTAAATATTTCTTTATCTAAATGTACGCCAAAGTGCGGAACAGGAACATTTCCCATATCAACATCATGTCTTTCCCTTGGTAATTTCATATGAGTTTTATGGAGAGTCAGCTCATTTCCCCAAAAATCAACATCTATCCATTTTCCTTCTTCTCTATTGCCTAATTTGCATCCCAATATTTTTTCATAAAAATTAATTGCTGTGGTTAAATCTCCAGCGGGTACTGCTAAATGAAAAGGTTTACTCATATAAATTAAATATATAAATGGTTCTTTAAATTTTGCAAGTAGTCATTATATACATAATATGAAAAATTTTTTAGAATCTATAAAATCAAGAGATCCAGCTGCAAAATCTATATTAAGTATTATTCTTACTTACCCTGGTGTAAAAGCTATTTTTTTTCATAAAATTGCAAATTTTTTTTATATAGCCGGATTCGATCTTGTTGCTAGAATAATTTCCCAAACAGTAAGATTTTTTACAGGCATAGAAATACATCCTGGCGCTAAAATCGGAAAAAATCTATTTATTGATCATGGAATGGGTGTAGTTATTGGAGAGACATCTGAAATAGGTGACAACGTAACAATTTATCATGCAGTTACTCTTGGCGGAATATCTCCAAGTATTAACAGTGATAATCAAAGAAATGAAAAGAGACACCCTACTATTGGAGATGATGTAGTTATAGGTTCCGGCGCTCAAGTTATTGGACCAGTAAAAGTTGGTAATCGTGCGAGAATAGCTGCAAACGCAGTAGTTGTTAATGATGTTGCAGAAAATGCAACTATGGTTGGCATACCAGCTAAAGCTATCAGAGTTGGGAATAAGGGAAATTTCAGGCCATACGGTGTTGATGAAAAAGTAAAAGATGAAAAATAAAGATTGGGATCCAAATTTAACTCCAGAACAAAATTATATTCTCAAACAAGAAGGAACAGAATCTCCGGGGTCAAGTCCACATAATAAAGAAAAAAGAGAGGGTTCATATCATTGTGTGGGCTGTGGAACTAAATTATTTGAGTCAGGCACAAAATATGAAAGTGGTTCAGGATGGCCATCTTTTTTTAAATCATTACCAAATGTTTTTGAGGAAAAAACCGATATGCACGTTGGATATCCTAGAACAGAATATCATTGCAAAAAGTGTGGCGGACATCATGGCCATATATTTGAAGATGGGCCTAAACCCACAGGGAAACGTTATTGCAACAATGGCGTGTGTTTAATTTTTAAACCAAAAAGTGAATAGTTATACACTCTCTCAAAAAGTGTTTTGAATACAACTTACTAGAAGTTTAGAGTTTGCTTTGCCATGTCCACTAGACCAAGGCTACATAAATTTGTTAAACTATCATTTCATCCACCATGATAAAAAATATAGTTCCCCGTTTAACCCTTCTCGTAATCTTATTTGTAATTTTATTTAGTACACAGAAATTAGAAGCAAGCTGGAAATCTGCTCAAGAAGGAAATAAAATTATATTAATTAGACATGCATTAGCTCCAGGTACAGGAGATCCTGTAGGCTTTAAAATCGATGACTGCTCAACACAAAGAAATTTAAATCAAGTTGGTATTGATCAATCAAAAAGAATTGGTAAATTTTTCAAAAATAATAAAATTTTTATAGATCAAGTATTAACTAGTCAATGGTGCAGATGTAAAGACACTGCTAAATATGCATTTAAAGAGTATAAAGAATTTTCAGAATTAAATTCAACTTTTCAATCATCTGATGTTGAAAAAGCGAAGAAACAAATCAAGAGATTAAAATATTTTGTTAAAAACTGGAATGGCAATGGAGGCAACCTTATTTTAGTCACACATTATATTATAATAACTTCACTAACTGATGCTGTACCACGTTCAGGTGATATTGTGATAACTGATAAAAATTTTAACGTATTAGAAATAATTTCAACAAATTAGAAAAAAAGATAGTAGGCTATTGAAAATATAATCAAATATTCAATTAATGTTTTTACCTTAACTAATTTGTTTTTATTTGGAAATTTAGAATTTATTAATAATGTTAATCTTGAAAAACCCAAGTTAACTAAAATTATACTAAAAAATACACCACACATAAAATAATAAAAAGAAAATGTTTTTAAACCGTAATAGCAGGCTGCAATAAAAGTTAACCATGAAATATTTGATACAAAAAGAGTGATTAAAAAACCAGAACCCTTTTTAAAAATACTTTGTGATTTAATAAAACTATATGACCACAAAAGAGTTGCTATAAAACCTATATATTTAATTATCATGAGCTAATATTGTAATTGCGGTAAAGGTCAAAGGCAAATATAAAGACTGTATGATAATAAAGTTAGCTTTGGCATTTGGAGCAGGATTTATAAGTTTTTTAACTCCTTGTGTTTTACCAATCATACCAGGTTATATTTCTTATATTACTGGAAAAAATTTAGATGAAATTGAAAATAATAAAAGATCTGTTTTAATTAAAACTATACTTTTTTCTTTAGGTTTTTCTGTTGTTTTTATTGCACTAGGTATTACAGCTTCGGTTATAGGCAATATATTGTTATTTTTTTCAAACGAATTAAGAATTGTAGCTGGTTTAATTATAATTTTATTTTCACTACAAATGTTGGGGTTTTTTAATTTTAAATTCATGAATCAAGAAAAAAGAGTTGATACAGCAAACTATAAAGATAATTATGCCTTTCCATTTGTAGTTGGGGCGGCTTTTGCATTTGGGTGGACACCATGTATTGGACCGGTACTGGGTTCAATTATAGCTTTGTCAGCTACTGAAGCTACAGTCAGCAGAGGTATTCTTTTACTATCTTTTTACTCTTTAGGATTAGCTATTCCATTTATTTTATCAGGTTATTATATGAGTAAATTTCTTTCTTCAAAAAAAGGTTTTGGAAAATATTATAACCTAATAACAAAAATAGGTGGAACAGTATTGTTAATTACAGGAGTTTTGATCTTTAGTAATCAAATTCAGGTTATTAGTTATTATATTTTGACAACGTTTCCATTCCTTACTAGTCTCGGTTAATGAGTGATATAACAGTACTTGGAATATTTGTTGCAGACATAAGTTTTTCAGGAAATAAAATACCAACTACTGGTGAAACAATCTTAGGCGATAATTATAATGTAGGGCCAGGAGGAAAAGGATGTAATCAAGCTATAGCAATTTCTAGGTTGGGCGGAAAAGTAAGTTTTATATCTAAGTTAGGCAATGATGATTATGGAAAGCTTGCGATAGATAAGCTTAAAAAAGATAAGATAGATACTTCAAATATAATCATTTCTAACAAACACAAGACAGGTGTAGCGGGGATTCATGTAGATAGAAACACTGGAAAAAATGCGATAACTGTTGTGAGAGGCGCCCCTTCAAGTTTAACAATAAAGGAAATTAATACAAACTTAATCAAAAAATCAAAAATATTTTTAACTCAATTAGAAATTCCAACAGAAGTGACTTTGCATTGCTTAAAAGCTGCAAAAGAATTTGGTTTGATCAATATTTTAAACCCTGCACCAGCATGTAAATTAAGTAATGATTTTTTTAATTTAGTTGATTACTTTACTCCCAATGAAATAGAGGCAGAATTTTATACTGGAGTAAAAATCACCGATCAAAATGATGCAAAAGTAAGTGCAAAAAAACTTATAGATATGGGAATTAAAAAGGTAATAATTACTCTTGGTGAAAAAGGATTATTTTATTCAGACGGTAAGGAAGAAATTTACATGAAAGCAAGTCCGGATAAAGCAGTCGATACTACGGGTGCAGGAGACGCATTTAATGGCGCTTTTTCTTTTTCTTTGTTAAAAGGAAAAAAAATAAAAGATTGTTTGGAAATGGCTAATAAGGTTGCAGGAATTTCTACTAAAAAGTTAGGAGCGGGAGACTCCATGCCATTTTTGAATGATGTGATATAGTTATAGTTAGATTTTTAAAATTAATCAGTTTTTAAAGATAATAATTTATCTAATTCACCGTTTCTATTTGCTTCTTGGAGTTTATCATTTCCGCCTATGTAATTATCCCCTATGAATATCTGGGGTATACTTCTTGCTCCATTTGTTCTTTGTAGCATTTCTTTTGCTTTAGCTGGATCTTTCCAGATATCAAATTCTTCAATTTCTACATTTTTAGTTTTAAGCAAAGCTTTTGCAGCATTACAGTATGGGCACGGATCTCCAGAATACATAGTTATTTTTTTCATAATTAATATATATCAGTTATTTTTATTTTTTCCCTAAGTTTCTTCCTTTGTAATTGAAATTTTTTTCGATGTTTGATGCTAGTGTTATGAACTCTTTTTCTCCAAAGTCTAAAAGATCCTGGTCTTAAGGTTTTACGCATTAGTTTGATTACATCAGTTTCTGTTTTTCCAGTTTTATCTTTTATTTCCTCAAATGTAATACGATCAGCCCACGCTGCCCAAATAACCCAGTTATCATCCTTTTTTTTTGGTTCAGGATTTTTTACTTTTGTTTGTGGAATAAAACTTTTTTTCTTCATAAATTTCTATATATTTTAAAAATGCTTCCTTTAGATTTTTTTATTTTTTTACAAATTATTTTATTTTTATTTATTACACCAGGGTTACCTAGAGTAGTAATAGTTTCTCATACAATAAACTATGGGTTAAAACGCTCTGTTTGGACAGCTTTAGGAGATGTTTCTGCCAATATCTTTCAAGGTATCTTAGTAGTTTTTGTAATTGGAACTCTATTAAAAGACAATCCAGAAGCTCTTAATTTACTTAAGTGGGCTGGAGTAATATATATTTTATATTTAGCTTTCGACACATTCAATGCAAATTTAGGAACCATAAAGAAAGCAAAAAAAAAATTTAAAACCAGATTTTCTTTTTATAAAGATGGATTTTTAGTTGCAGGATTAAGTCCTAAAGCAATAGTTTTTTTTGGAACAATTTTTAGTTCTTTTATTGATTTCAACTCAAATTATTATGTTCAATTTTTTATTCTAATGAGCACTTATGTCGTGTTAGATTTTACAACTTTAATGATCTATGGTTTTGCAGCTGAAAAAATTTCTAAATGGTTAAAAGGAAACCCCAAAACGTTAAATACAATTTCTGCGTGTGTATTAGTGATAATTGCACTATTTATTGCTGTGACACAAAGTTTTTAATAATTCTCACTGTTGTCATAAACTTAATTTCATAGTTAAATAATGCAATAATTAATTAATTAACAAGGGAAACAAAATGAATAAAATAACAAAACTATTTATTACATTTCTTTCTGCTATTACTTTGACACTATCTAGTGTTTCTTCATCTTCTGCAAAAGTTGAAGGTGAGTACATAGTGTTAGGTTCTGCAATATCTCTTACAGGAAAATATTCTTCTAATGG
>TARA_B100001093_G_scaffold446931_1_pt1 | contig 12475 bp, 6 predicted proteins | sample TARA_B100001093 | Tara Oceans TARA_B100001093 (sample SAMEA2623116) | marine metagenome | biome: marine biome (ENVO:00000447); feature: surface water layer (ENVO:00002042); material: "saline water (ENVO:00002010), including plankton (ENVO:xxxxxxxx)" | depth 5 m
TCATCAAGGAACTGGTCCAGCCATCGATTTTTACAATCCAGACACTAGCGCAAGTGATGGATCAAATACATATTTAGTTTCTCGTATTGCTTCTATTACTGAAATTAATACTGATAAATTCCCGAATGCATCTCTTGTATTTTTTACTGGTAAAAATGTAGAAAGCCCAACAGAAAAGATGCGAATCACTTCTAGCGGACAAGTTGGAATTGGTACGTCATTACCAAAAAGTGGTGTACAACTAAATGTTCAAACTGCAGATAATAATAGTGTTATAGCTATTCAATCGAAAGGAGATAGATTTGCAGCTATTACATTTGGAGATGAGAAAAGTCATAAGTCCGGACAAATTCTGTATCATAATCTTGGAAACTCTATGCGCTTCTTTACTGGAGAAGATACCGCGGTTCAAACATCATCAGCTGAACGTTTACGTATTACAAATACTGGTGCTGTTGGTATAGGAACAACAAATCCTTCTGTAAAACTTGATATAGTTGGAGATTTAAAAACAAGTGGATTTATCCACGCCGGAGAAGCAAGCGGTGGTGTAGCTCTTACATTAAATGACGGATATGGTAATGCTAATGTAGCATTTAATCATGCTAGTGGTAGACCAACGAGAAACGGATCATCTGCTCGTATCGAAACTAGCGTTGATGAAACTACTGGTAGAATGATATTTGAGGTTGGAGACAATTCAATAAAAGATTCTACTCGTAATTTAACACAAGTTGTACAACTTAAGACTAACTTAGTTGATATATTTACACCTACTAATATTAATGGTAAAACAAATATTACTGGTAGACTTGGTGTTCTCGATGTAGAAAATCCAGATTTTGCATTATGTATTGGAGCTAGATCTGATGAACCTGGTCACGTAGCTATTAATGCAGATGGAGGAGCAATTAGTTTACGGCCTACGAAAAATACTACTCACGCATGGTTAATAAATGCATTCGATTCACCTGGCGGTGATTTAGCTATTACATCACGCAAACGTAATACAACAACTAATAAATATGTAGATACTCACGCATTGCGTTTTCAATCAAATGCTTCTATATCTATTCCTAATAATTTAACTATTGGTAAAACTACCAAATCTAATCAAATATTAATTCGTGATACATGGAATGCTAATGGCCCAGCAGGCGGACAAGCTCTTTTCATTAAAGATCTTGATAAACATTCAAGCTATGATCCACACGGTACTGGTGACGGTAATAATAATTATACCATATCTAAAGGTGCAGTTCCTCTTATTATTTCAGATAATAATAGTAGTACTTCAGGACCTAATTCTCATGGCATAGTATTATATAATGCTTCTGGTACTCCTGGAAGTTTCGCTCCAAGTATTTTATTCGCAAGTAGAGAAGCTGGTACTACGAATTTTAGGTCAGCCACTGCAGGAATTTATTCGAGAAGTCCTCTTAATATTGGTGGAGCTCCCGGAGCAACTGGTGAAATTAATAATAATTATAACGATGGAGAATTAATTTTTGCCACATCAGGAACATTAAGTGATGGTACAACTAATAGTCAAGGTGTAACTCAACGGATGGTGATCGATCGCACCGGTAAAGTTGGCATTGGCACATCTGAACCAAAAGAAACTCTTGATGTTGTTGGTAATGTAAGAATAGATGGACCGTATATATTTGTACAAAACGATGGATATCCACAGCTTGTTCTATCTAATGCCGATGGAAAAACTAAACGATTTGGAATTTGGAAGAGTGGATCTGCAATTGATAGAATGACACTTGGTCCTCAAAACGCAAACGGTTCAGGACTTGGAGCAATATTCATTAATCGTAATGCTACTGTTGACCTTCCGCGCGGTGGTACAGTAAACGTGGTTACACCAGCTGATAATTCTTTGGTTAATAGAATATTTGTTGAAAACCTTGTTAACCAAAGTGACGCATTCAATACATTAAAAACGTTATCTTTAAAAGCAAATGATAATAACTTAGAAGGTGGTCAAATTACATTAAATAGATCATCTGATGATACAGCTTATTGGAATATCGATGCACACGGTTCTACATCCACACCATCGCTTAGATTTTTCCATGAAAATGATGAAGGTGCTGCTACTGTATCAATGTATATCACCTCCTCTGATAAAGTCGGGATTAGAGAAGCTGATCCAGATTGGGACTTATGTATTGGAGGTAAATCAACTGATGCTGGAAGCGTGGCTATAACTGCTGGTGGTGGGGCAATAAGTTTAAGACCTACCAAAAATACTACTCACGCTTGGATGTTTAATGCATTTGATGCACCTGGTGCCAATTCTGCAATTGTAAGTCGCGAATATGTTGTTTCTACAGGAAGATATAAAGATACAAATATATTAACATTTAATAAAAACGGCCAAGTTACTTCTACAGGAGATTTTGTTAGCTCGAGAACAATTAAATCTCTTGGTGCTATTACATCGAATGGCACTCTTAGTGCATTAGGTAATATGATATTTGGTAGTACTAACCGAGAAGGCGCGTGGATTTTAGAAAGTAGACAGGGTCGCGGAAGTCGTGGAGATTATTTTGAGCTTGCTTCACGAAACGATAGGCTTACTGATTGGAATTTTGGATCTGGATTTAGACAATATAAAAGCGGTAGTGTAAATATTGGCGGTACAGGAGAAAAATCTGGATATCAGCTTTACGTAGATGGTAATATTTTACTCAAGAAAGACGCTGATATTATACAAGAAGGCAAAACAACCCCAAACAACTGGGGTGGAGGATTAACAACATTTGATGTATATTCTGACGGCGGAACACTTGGAGTAGGTAAAGATGGATCTTTAGAGTGTTATTTAAATCGTGACGGTAATGGTTTTGTTAAGAATTCTCTTGAATTGGGTTATACACCAACAAAGAATAGTCACGCTGTTCGAAAAGATTATGTTGATGCTAAGGTAGCAGGTATAACCAGTACGACAAGTACCTTTACTGGTAGAACTGCATTTTTTAGTGGTGATGGACCTAACTCTACAATTGCTACACGGACTAGTGCACAGCGAGCGTCCAATAGATCTCATGCTGGGAACAATATACCAACTGCTAGTGATACTTTTTCTCACGGCCATAGTTTTGTTTCTAAATTTACTACTAACCACGGTCATGATGGTGGAGGAATATTAATCGATGTTAGTGATTCGAATGGCGATGAACATGCTATAAGCGTATATAACGTAAATACGCATATTAATAAAGAAGTCTTTCATGTACGAGCTGCCACTGGAGACACATATTCAGCAGGTGATTTTTTCAATCGAGGAAATATTGGTACTGAAGGTAATATATCAATTGGTCAACAGGTCGCTGATTATTACTCGATCCAGCGAGGAGCCAATAATACAAATTTAAGTTTTGTACATAACTCAGCAACGGGCAATAAGATATTACTTTCTTTTTCCGAGTCAAGTGGAAATGTAAACCTAACGAGAGATGGTACAACAGATAAAAGTCTTGTTACTAAGAAATATGTTGATGATCGTAAGTTTTTGCCTATTCAATCAAAAAGTGATATTACTACTCGTCTTGATAGTGGATTCTATGAAACAATTACCGGTACAAAAGCTGAAGGATGGCCAGAAGATACTCGCAGTTGGCAGCATTTAATTACAAGTACGCATAGTAACACTGCTAATTATTACGCTTTACAAATCGCTGCTCCATTTTTCGATCAAGAAATTTATTTTCGAAATACCCATAATGATGGCAAAAAAGCATGGCAGAAATTCTGGCACACTGGAAATGATGGAGCTAATTCAGGGTTAGATGCTGATAAACTTGACGGAAATCATGCAGCGGTATTTGCTAAGATAAACACTAAAGTTTCAGTATCTACTCCAACTGCAGATAATCATGCAGCAACAAAGAAATACGTTGATGATTCTATTAGTATCTCTACTTCAAGTTCTCGTGATTTGTTTGGTAGAAGCGATTTTCCAGCATCTGGCGCAAGAGATGTAACTAGATCTCATGTTGGAAGTGTAATACCGTCTGGTACGGGTAAGCATTCACACGGCCTTGGTTTTGTTGCTAAATTTACTACTACAAGTGGCAGTGATGGCGGAGGAATATCAATTGATGTTACTGATTCGAATTTCGATGAACTTGCTATAAGTGCATATAATAAAAATCCTGGTTTAAATAGAGAAATCTTCCACGTAAGAGCTACTAACGGTGACGTATACTCAAGTGGTGATATTTACAATCTAGGAAATATTGGCACTGAAGGTAGAATACAAATTGGTAAAACCGGTGATTTTCATTATATTTCAAAGCATGCTACTGATGGACTAACAATTGGTTATACTAAGAGTACAGGTTCAATAACAGGTTTACGTATAAAAGAAAATGGAACAGTAGCTTTAGGAAAAACTGGTACTGCAAATGGTGACCTAGTTAATAAAAAATACGTTGATGATAAAGTTTCTAGTATTGAAAATGTACAAAATGAAAATACTGGAGGTTCTGCTCCTTACTATGGTTGCAGAGCTTGGGCACATTATAACGGAGTTACAAAACAACTTTTACAAAATGGTAATGTTAAGAGTGTGGGATATATCAATGTCGGACATTATAGATTTATCTTTGATGTTGCTATGAAAAATAAATATTATTCAGCGAATGTAAGTGTTAGTCAAGAATATATTTCGGGTAAAGGTCATACAGTACCATTTATTTTTAATCAACAGACTTGGGGATTTGATGCTGTTATGTATGACGAAGATAATTCTGCAGTGAAGGTTGATAAATCATATGTTAACATAACGGTGTTTGCTTAATAAATTTTAATAAATATAATACAATGGCATATTCAAGAATAATTCATACAAAAAGTGAGGTAGTAGGTGCAGTTCCTGCAGATAGTAGTATATCGTATGGTGAAATAGCTATTAACTATTCAGATGGCCATTTATATATTAAAAAAGAAGATAATACTGTTCATAAAGTAGCATCTTCGGATTTTCCTGGACAAATTAGTAATTTAGAGCGTGATGTTACTTCTCTTACTAGCACAGTAAATCTTCTTAATTTACAATTCACAGCAGCTGATGACCTTATTTTTGGTAGAGAAAATGTAAATGCTATACGCTCCAATAATTCTTTAACCTTTGGATTAGCCAATGAACTTGGAACTGCTGCATCAAATAGTCAAGCATTTGGTATAGGAAATAAAGTTAGTTCTGAAAATGGAATTGCTGTTGGTGCTTTTAATGAAGCAGCTGGAAGTAATTCTATATCAATTGGATCTAGAGTTAAAACACCTGCTGATGTTTTTGAATTAGGAAAATGGTCTTCTACAAGTTCTAGAACATCTTCTGTACGAATTGCAAGTGGGAATGTCGCAATGACATTAAACAATTCTTCTACCGCTATTAAAGATGGTGGTTCAGTGGTTGGCGAGGAACTTAACGATAAGCTTCCTCATGAGATGTATGCTATACGCCGAAATGGAGATGAAATATTGATTGATGTTAACATAGCTGGAGAGGTTAAAACATGTTCACTAGGAGATTCTAGCTCGAATCCTGGTTCATCGGTTAAAAGTATTGGAGAAACAGATCCAACTAAATTTTCTGGAGAAGTCGCGGTTAAGGCTATTCGTAAATTAACACAACAACAATATACCGACTTAGGTTCAGATCGTGATGCGGCAACTCTTTATATCGTAACATAATTTTTAATATATACAAATATGGCAACTGATAAAAAAATAACAGCATTAAACGCTTGCACATCAACAGATGTAAACAGTAGTGTAGATTCATTAGTAATTGTTAATGCAAATGAAAGTAAAAAAATTACACCAAATGCTTTAATGACAGGTCGTGTTCAAAGCACAAATGTAACTAATTTAGTCACTATTACCCAAAACAATTATGATAATTTGGTAAGCGCGAATGCTGCAGATGCTAATACGTTGTATATTATTACTATTTAATAATCTATAATTATTCACGTCGTGAGAACTTTATCATTAACTAATCTAGATAGGATCACTAAATTAGATTTCAATAGATCTTCGCATACAAATGCGGTTGGTGGTATTTTATCTGTAACAAAGTTTAAAAATATAGAGTCGTTAAAGGCTGCATATAATAATCTTGCTAAAGTACGTTATTCTATTGCCAATAATACTAAACTTGTTGAATTAGATCTCTCGAATAACGAGCTATCCACAATAGAAATAGATAACACTCTTGAAACTTTAGATACAATTGGGTTATCGAACGGTACGGTTAAACTTGGAGGTACGAATGCATTACCTACTCTCGGAAGGTATAATCCAGCGTTGAGAAATTTAGTAGATAATAAAGGGTGGAACGTAGAAATTACAGGAGGAATTGATACACAGTTTACCTCTACTCATGGTTATACTTCAACAGATGAAACAGTGCAGACACACCCAGACTGGGAAGGAAGACCTTCAGTAGTTGGCACTCCAGAACAATGGGTAATGGATGGAACAAATAATAAAATTTTCTGTGATGCTCGTTTTAAAAATATAAGAACTAGTAATCCAATTATATCTAAAGTTGGTTCATTAATTCGTTGGGAGGTAGAATTTGACTTTGGATCAAATACCCTTACACTTGATGAAACTGAACGTGAAGTACTTACGATAGCCAATACTGGATCATTTTCAGTTGGTGATACTGTTACTCAAACAAATGTCACCAACGGTACCACTCATACAATAGAAGGCCGAATTATGGAAATTAGCCCTTCTGGTGTGAAAATTAGAATTGGTCCACCCGTAGGTCAAAGCGATATCACTCGTACTCCTTCAATCAATGCCGACGATTTGGATGGCTCACCGAATAAGACTAATTTTAAAGTTACAGATACTAATAACGGAATAAGTAATGTCACTATAGGAAGTGAATCTTTTGAAGTTAATATTGTTCAAGATAATAAAACTGCAGAAAGAACTGCTATGTTTTCTTTTGTTGATATGCCAGTATATCCTGCTAGCAATGAAGGCGTATTAACTCATCCCAATATGTCAATCATTGTCAAGTTTGTAGCAAATGCTACTCATGGTGATCAAGTAACAGCTTTCTTTCGAAAAACTGGTTTTACTAACGGTGTAGCAAATAGTGTCGCTATAGGAAATATGGATCTTTCAAGTGTTGAAGGTAAGCGACTTCGAGTTGCTGCAGATATCGATGTAAAAGAAACTGCCGCCACAACTACAATAGCATGTTTATTTCAAAATCTTACAGATAATATAACAAAAAGTACGACTGTTAATCTCGATAAAGGAACAACCGCTGAAAGCGTATTTTATAACTCTTTAGCTGGTAATGCAACAACTGGTTTTAAACTAAGCTTACAAGCAGGAGCAATAGAGGATACAAACGTTGGTATAATGAACGTTCATAAAGCCTTAGCGAAAGTTATATGGCCGAATAGGCCATCATATAATATTAATATAGATTGGGATTTTACTAATGTACCTGTTACTGCATACGATCCAGAAGGTAATGAAAATGATAGACCACGAGTCAAGATTTTCAGAAAAGATTTAGAGTATATAGAATATCTTAATGCGGGTGGTATATATCTTGATCCAGTTACAGGCGTAACATCAGAACCACCATGGGGAGATAGAAGTGCAGGTTCAAACACTATTGTTATTCCACGAACAGATTCATCTGGACAAGAAAAAGACGCTGTGGTATGTCTATTTATTAATGATAGTATGGATGTAACGTTCGAACCTGATATAACACAATGGAAGAGACTAGGAACACAGAGCGGAGAGTCAAAGTATCAACTTACACTTTCGCATAAAGATATAAACGGAAATCCAGATACACCAGGATATATCCATCCAACTAGTAATGTTTTTAAACCGTTTCCTCATGATGTTAGCATAACAGTAACGCCACCTGCATCATCACCATAAAAAATAATATGATTTTATATACCGCAGTCGACGCAAAACTTGGCACAACTGATATATCAGAAATTCGTTTAGGAACTGGTTTGGTATGGACTAGTGAAATAGCTGGTGAAGAAGGAATATGGGAATTTCCTGATCCTTCAACTAATGATCAAATTGTTTTAACAACTACATTTGCCGGAACTTCGAGTATTCATTGGGGAGATGGATCTTCTGAGGAGTTAACTTCAGATACTCAGGTTGGACATGCTTATGGTTATGATGCTAATAATTTTACAAATCTAACATTTACCGGATCTGCTACTTCAACCGCCAAAATAAATCACTCAAGTGCTGGTTTGCTTACTGGTAATAATGTGTTTAATATATACCAAGCGAATGCAAGTGGAGCAGCTAATACTGATGACGCCTATGGATCGTATTCAGATCCGGCCTATATAGATAGCGGTGGAATAAGTTTTGTGGTTAATCCTCAAGCAGAAAAAATTGAAATTGAAGTTATTGGTAGAAATGATATTTACGGTGTTGGTTATGATACTCTTGGAATTGACGTAAACGGAAGTCAAATAGCCTTTTTCCAGAGTACAGCTGATGTATCGTATACAACACCAAGTGTAAATGGTACTGGAAAATATATCCCAGCCTTGGATGGAGTTAATGAAGTAAATCAAACTGTTACTCACACATTTACAGCGAATAGTCCTAATGGTCATACAATTCAAATTAGTGGAGAATCCGGAAAAATCGCAAATAATAACGTAGGATACGACGTGAAAATCACAGTTACCCTTTAAGACTATAAAGTTATAAATAGATAATATGGCGACTTATTCAAATTTATATATCGATCAAGGATCAGACTTTAACTTTACCGTCGATCTTACACCTACTGTTGGGTCGACTGATTTATCTAACTATACACATAAAGGACAATTGCGTAAAACTTATACTTCTACAAATGCAGTTGATTTTACTATTTCCATAAATAATACCAATAAAGAATTAACAGGTTCTTTAACTGCTGCACAAACTGGAGCGCTTAAAGCTGGAAGATATGTTTACGATATTGAAATACGTTCAGGAGATGCCACTCCAATTGTAACACGAGTTGTCGAAGGTCAAGTTGATATTACACCTCGAGTAACCGTTGGATAATATATAAATAAAAGAAAAAGAAATTACAATGGCTAAAATTTACATAGGAAACACAATAATATCTGACGATAACACGGTAAAAGACCAAATAATTGGCGCTGCACCTGAGTTATTAAACACACTCGATGAATTAGCTGCAGCTCTTGGAGATGATGAAAATTATGCTACTTCAACTGCAACATCACTTAGCAATAGGTTAAGGATTGATACTGACGCTCAAGCATTAGATGCTACACAACTAGTGAATGCTAAGACAAATTTAGGATTAGAAAATGTAGCAAACGAGTCGAAGGCGACAATGTTCACAGACCCAACATTTACTGGTACTGTAAGTGGATTAGTAGGCGATGGAAGTGGATTAACAACTTTAAATGCAACAAATATTTCGAGCGGTACACTTAATAAAGATAGATTGCCTTTAGCTACAGATATTACAAGTATTGGAACATTATCAGACTTAACAGTTACCGGTAATGTAACTGGAACAGCAAATCCAACATTAGCTGGTCATTTAGTAAATAAGATATATGCTGAAACAAATTTTCAATCGAAAGATGGAACCACTGGGGATGTTGCAATATCGGGTGACTTAGCAGTTGATACTGATACATTAAAAGTTGATTCAACTAACGATCGAGTTGGTGTAAACAAAGTGCCCGAGCGTACTTTCGATATGGATGGTAACTTTAGATTATTCATATCTCCAGAAAATCGTGTTGACGGAATAGTGCCAGCTTTAATTAAAAGTACAAATAAGACTGGTACAAATTTAAGAGTCGAAGGTCCAATTACTGTAACGCACGATCTATTTAAAAATAGCGGTGTGAATAATGGATTTGGAGATAACTCAAATCACTTTCATGATATTACTAAAATCAATAGAATTTCACAACAAGGTACAGGCTCAGTTAAAAATATTGAAAGGGTTCAAGAACAATATTATGCTGTTGAATCTAATGTATTAAGAGGTTCGAACGCCGCATTCTGGAATTTTGGTCGAGTTTCTCGTTCAATAGATAATACAACAGTCAGTTTGTCGGATTTATCTGGTTGGAATGTTCAAAATATTCAAGACAGCACTAATAGGTCTAACGCAGGACAAGTTCCATTTACACAATCAGAAACTACTACATTTACATTTAATACAACTAATCCATTTACAATCAATGATATATTACAATTAACAATTGATATTGATTTCGAAGGACCGCTTGTAGCTGCTACACATTTTGCAAAAGTAACTGCGGTTAATGGACTATCAGCAACTGTAGTTCTTTATAATGGTAGTTATAAATCAACCAATGAAGTTGATCTATCAACTAGTGCTTCACCAACACCAGGAAATGCAGATCCACAAACAGCAATTACAACCGGCTTTAGTGTTACTGAAATTGATACTAGCACTAATATATTACCAAGCAATGGTGGATTTAGCGCAGGTGATGCTTTCCAAAGGAGTTTTAGAAGTTTATTAGGTAGTCACGGAGCAAGAACTGGTCGAAGAGTATTTAAATTTAACCGAAATAGTGTCTCAGATGGTTTAGCAGTAAATGACGTTTTAACAATTATTACAACTGGTGAATCTGAAAATGGTAAATCTTATAAAGAAGCAGAAGTTGCAACTGTAATAAGCGTAAGCTCATCTCAAGTGTATGCATCTTATGGAAGATTATTTGATAACGATCCAGATTTGCCACTTACATATAATCGAAATAAGATACTAGCAATTTTAAAAGGCTCATTAGACGGACTTCACAGAATAACTACTGGTGATACATTAATGAATTTTAATGCTGATAATGCTGGTAGATATAAAAGTTTTCAAATTGGTCCAGGCAATGAAGTTGATGGTAATTGTATAGCAATTGGTAAAAACGTATACAATAACGTTGATAAAAGTATTCGTATAGGATATGACCCTGATAGCGGATCTGGTGATGCTACTAATCATCTTTTGATTACGCCAACATATACAGAAACATTAAAGCCATTATCTACCACTGGCATTCAAGCAGCAAGGATAAGTGGACAACAAACCGCTTTTATTAATCTTACTTACGATGCAGGAATTCATACATTTAGAGATTTTGATGACGATCCAAATGATATGATGGTTATTAGAAAAGCGGCATCTACTACTGGTGGAATGTATATGCCTGAGGCAGTTGTTGGTATTAATACTAATTCTCCAGATGCTGCTTTGCATATTGTCGGTCAAGGTGCTAGAACAGATAATGTGGTACTTAAAGCGATAGGTTCAGGTTTATTTAGTTCACAAAATGATCTTGCTCTCCACTTAAAAGTAGATACTGATAATAGCACTGCCGGCGAAGGTTATTCAGGTGCTAATGGTTCTATAATACTAAAACTACAACAAGACCATACATCAAATAGCGGTACTAATGTAGAACGAATGAATGTAGGATTTATTGGTGCCAGTGGCGGTGGAAGATATACAAATTCTACAGCTAATGCAGCTTTTATAGAAGTCGAAAATAATAAACCCTTTGAAATTTCAACTGGTGGTCAAAAATCGTTATCAATAAGTTCATCTGGAAATATTACAACAGGAGGAAATCTAACTGTTCCAGGTTCCCTAAATACAGGTAATATCACAACGGTTGGTAATACATCAATAACTGCTAATTTAACTGTAGATAAGTCTATACGACCAGGAGTATTTGCAGATGCAACTGCAAGAGATGCTGCTATCCCTTCACCACAAGCTGGTATGATGGTTTTCGTAACATCTGGTACTAAATTCCAAGGTTATACCGGTGCAGCTTGGGTTGATCTTAATTAAGCACACCTAGTCTAATCATCACTGAATGATTAGTTCGTAATGTATAAATAGAACCATGGCTAAACCTAATTCAAGACAATCATTAATAGATTATTCACTTCGTGCTTTAGGTGCTCCAGTAATTGAAATAAATGTTGATGAAAATCAATTAGAAGATCGCGTTGACGAAGCTTTACAGTTTTATCAAGAATATCATTCTGATTCGATAGTACGGAATTACCGTAAACATAAAGTTACAGCAACTGATGTAACAAATGGTTATGTCGAGGTACCTGATTCGATGATATTTGTAAATAGCATATTTCCAATTGCTGCGAGTTCATCACAAGCTGGAATGTTTTCAGTTGAGTATCAAATGCATTTAAACGATCTTTATAACTTACGTCATCCAGGTGTTTTAATCGATTATGAAATGACAAAGCAATATATGGCTTTAATTGATCTTAAAATCAATGGCATGAGTCAGAGAAGTACATTCTCTCGTCATCAAAATCGAGTTTATATTGAAGGAGACGATTTGATAGAAGGAATATACATTATTGTTGAAGGTCATGAGATTTTAGATCCAGATAC
>TARA_B100001093_G_scaffold248679_1_pt1 | contig 12472 bp, 28 predicted proteins | sample TARA_B100001093 | Tara Oceans TARA_B100001093 (sample SAMEA2623116) | marine metagenome | biome: marine biome (ENVO:00000447); feature: surface water layer (ENVO:00002042); material: "saline water (ENVO:00002010), including plankton (ENVO:xxxxxxxx)" | depth 5 m
ATAGAACAAAGGAGAAACTATGTACGATATAGTAATAAGTGGCCTTTTAGGGCTTTTTGTTGGGTTTTCAATAGTAGGTGTTGCAGGTGCGGGTGCATGGATGTATTCAGCCTGGAGACATATCACAATAAAAAAGAAAAAAGTATAAGGGGGAAATTATATTATGACATTTATAAATTGGGAAAAAGTAAAAGGCACAAATGAAGAGATTGATGCGGAGGTAGAAGAAATCATGCACAAGGTGTATTCAGAGAAAAATAATCCGAATCGCACATACGGTCCTACCATTAAAGAAGTTTTTGAGTTTTGCGATAAAATGGATTCAATTGGTGATATTCATATTACTAAAACACCATCCGTGATTAAAAACTTTTATGGCATTGGCCTGTTTGAGGCGACAGAAATATTTAATTGTTGGGTTGATATAAAGAAAATTAATGAAAAGAACAGCTAAAGAAATTATCCGCCAACGTAGGTCTCAAATGTTGGTTCACTCTTATCTTTATTATAGATTAGATAAACCGATCATTAGCGATGATACATGGCAGAGGTGGGCAAATGAGCTCGCAGAGTTACAGAGAGAAAATCCTTTTGATTGTAAAATAAATTTTTATGATGATGCTTTTGCAGATTGGAACGGTGATACAGGATTTCATTTACCATTGTATGATAGAAAAGTAATACAGAAAGCACAACAAATTTTATTTTTACACGAGGAGAAAAATGAGAACAAGAAGCTTGTTTAGCGAGAACCAATGGCAACAAAGAGTGAGAACCGAGTCGAGCGAGAACCGAAAGGAGCGAGAAGTGAGAACCAAGAGGAACGAGAAGATCGAGAACCACGGTTTTATGAAAGTGAGAACCCCGAAGAGCGAGAACCACAGGAAAACAGGAGTGAGAACCACAGAAAGCGAGAACCAAGGCCCTACGAAAAATAGTGCTGAGGAATTCGAGTTTGTGGAATTTATGAATTTTGAAGGAAAAAGGGTGGTGATGAGATATGAAAAGAAATCTTAGTAACAAAAAATGGACTCGGGAAATTGTTGACTCAACGAGCCGTAGTGAGCGGAAATTTATGAAAAGATATTGTAATAAGAAATTGCGGAAAAGTAGAAATCTATATCATCCGCTTACATGGCGAGGTGAAGAATGAATCTATTGGAAAATTATCACTACCTCGCCGATTACACGATAGTGTGGATCTTAGGTGGTCTGGCATTTATTGCTTTATGTATATTTTTTGCAATAGTATACTTTCGTATCAAGCACTATATCGACCGACCTATCACCCTTCCCCTCGTATTAGAAGAAAAAGATCCAAAAAAATAGTGTAGTTTTTTACTACATTTCCAGCCTACACCCTCGTTTACGAAAAGTCAAGCGGGGGTGTTGTTTTTTGGCGACACAAAAATAATTTAATTTTTTTTGCCCAAGCGACAGCGTTTGTCGCTTGCGTATGTTACTATAATATCATACTAACAAATTAAGAAAGAAAATTAAATTATGAAATACACTACAAAACAAGTTCCCGCCAAGAAAATTCTCGATACGATTGAGCTCAATATTGTAGATCTTAAAAAAGAATATGAGACAATTGAAGATGATTTAGCTATAGTATCAGAGATGCTTAATAAAACCCTTTCTATCAAACATTGTTTTTTGTCTGATGATTTAACTGTTGATGAATTTGACGTTGAATTAGAAAATTTTTGCAAGTATTCTATTAATGAATCTGTGAAAAGTGACAATGTTTATATTATCGACAAATTTCGTGAATTTGTTTATATCGTAGAAAATGAAATAAACGCTTGACATTTCGGCAATCTTATCATATAATGGAATCATAGTCAATTAATAAGGAGTTTTAAATGAAAGAAAATAAACACGGCGCTACAAAAATTGCATCAAATATGTATGTAAAAACAATAGATGGTATTGTCTTTTTATTCTCGTATAATACGCCCGTAGCATTCGAGGGGCCTTACGGCAAATTCAGAACAGATGAGCATTTTTCATGCACTACTACTCGCCATATAAACAAGTATTTTGGCAAGGGTGTTGGAGAAATAGTAGAACATCAGACGATTATGAGAATGGCAGGCCTTGCATAAAGTGCTTGCCATTTCGGGCAATTTGCCGTATAATGGAACCATAGATTGAGAGAGTTAGAAATTAACTGCTAGTCAAAAAGACTTCTGGAACTTTCTCAAGTTTTTTTAACAAGATCATTTTTAGGAGAAAAACAATGGTCAACAAAATTTTAATTCATTCTAAGTACGGCGCTGTAAAGGTCGATCATAGATTCCGATTCGGAACATATGACAATATTGATTTTTTGAGTAAATCAGACTTTAATCTTTTAAAGAGAATCAATATAGCTATCGCATCTAATTTAATCGCAGGACACGGAAATGAGTATGATGAGAAATTTGATGTTCAATTACTTAAAGATCTATTTCGTATCAAAAATAGTTTAACGCCTCATCACTATTCGCTTTCTATTTTCTATCGCTTTCATAAAATTGTAATCGAAGATATGATTCGAGGAAACGCCCGCCCACGTTATCGTGGAAAATCTAAGATTGAAAAACGAGAAGCAGGGTACTGCCGTGTTGAAAACGCTACGACCTTTAACATTTACAGGAGCTATAACTAATGAAAAGTCAAGCGAAAAAAATAGCGGAGGCTCTTGTGATTCATAAGGGCGTCAAATTCTCTAAAATTATTTCCAAAAAAGTGCTTGCCAATTCAGGCAATATTAGATATAATGGAATCATAGTCAATCAAAACAAGGAAGCAAATGTACTACTTTAAAAACTACACCGTTCATAATTACAAAACTCTGCTCAATCGTATGTTTACAGAAGATTCAGCAAAAGCGATACTTACGCCTCAACAGCAAGTAGAGATTCGTACCGCCATTTTAAAATCTGGCGTAGACGGGCACTTTTTCGATAATCTAATCGTCAAAGCAAAAAAAGACGAATGGGCTCAAGATAGTGCTTTCCCGCCAAATGACTTTAGAATTACAGATTGAGGGGAAAATGGATATTTTTTTGATTATCGAAGTATCAGGCGACGCTCTAAGAGCACTTTTAATTTTATTGGGAGAATAGTATGAAAGCATATTCATTAATGCTTGCCATTTCGACTATTTTGCCCTATAATGGAATCATAGTCAATTAGGAGATTCAAATGAACAAGCAAGAATTAGAAAACGAATTGAAAAAGTATAAAAAAGCCATACAATTAATAGATGCTGAAATAGGCGACGAATATGGCGACGAAATATTTAGATCACTTATGAATGCTTTTGATAATCCTAATGAAAAAAACAGAAGAAATAGAGATGGTGGACAATTATCTAAAAACTGTAAATCATGGGCTAAGTCTACTTATAATGTAGTAAATGATATATTAGATTATTAATGCTTGACAATTCGACTATTTTGCCCTATAATGGAATCATAGTCAATTAGATAGGAGTTTCAAGTGAGTTATATTGCAAAATTAGAAAAAGAGTTAAAAGAGGCAAAAGAAGAAATAAAGAGATACGAGTCCGTTATCGCCGATATTAAAAATACTGCCATATATGACGAAGATACCTGGTCGGGCTACGGTGAGATTGATGAATGTTTAGAAAAATTATGGGGGTAAAAACGTGGGGAAAAGTGTCAAAACGTGGGGAGTCGCACTAGTGTGGCGCCCCTTTTTTAATGGCGATCTTAGCGGGCGACTGATAGGCAGAAACTATGAGAACCATAGTAAATTTCAATAACAAAACGCTTGACAATTCACTTGCCCGCCGATATAATGGATTCATAGTTAATTAATAGGGAGTTTTAATGAGTAACACAGCAAACGAAGTTTTAATCGAGAATCTAAGAGACAAAATTCTTGACACCAATTTTACTGACCTCTTATGGGAAATCAACGATCACGCTACTACAACTTCTGATGGTCGCCCTGATTCGATAACGCTTGAAGCAATTGCTTTTGATAACGAAGATCTTTTCATAGATTATTTTGATGGCTTCGTGAGTTTCCCTAGAATCACAACTGGCGAATTTATTGAATTTTTAGAAGAAATGGCCGAGGCGAAACATTTACCCGGCAGAAATCGTGTGAAAGTGATCGAAGGGCTTAAGATCGATATTGAGGAAGTTTACGAGATATTGAATCGTGAGTTAGACAAAAGATTTGAAGATGGGTGGTTAGTATGAAAACATATCAGATCCACGCCACGTGTTTCTATGTAAATGATAGCGTGCATTGGTTTGGCCCGTTTAATAATCGAAGAGCGCTAGACCGTTTTTATTCAGATTCACAGGAAGAGCAATGGTTTGCAGCTGTAAAAAATAAAATTGTGATTGACCTTTTAAAAGCACTCAAGGAGAAAGTATGAACGTACCATTATCAGATCGCCATTATGGCCAATACCATGAATCAGGCCAACCGCATTTAGCGGATTTCATTCAGAGATACGAAGAGGCCGAAGAGAATCATAAAGCCTTGCATGATGAACCACAGACCGAATTACCGATCAAAATGACCAAGAGGCAGGCCAATGCGCTGCTGAAGAGGTTATATAATATCGTATATAATAAGGAAAGCAAATATGCTTAAACTACTCGTCATTACAGCACTACTCACCTCCCTGGTATATTTCTGGGAGGTATGGTTGGTACTCACAGCATGGTTATTAGCGTTTACGGCATAGCAGGGGTAGCCCCCAATATACAGTTGGCAGAGTTACCCCGCCATGCACTACAACCCCCTAGAGCTTCAAAACAGCTGAATCACTCTGGACGAAAATTGCTTTCCTCCACAAAAGTCAAGCAAAAATTTTTTCCGGTGGCTCCAGACTCTCCAGAGTGTCTCTATAATACAACAAGAAAAGTATTGACTTTACACGCACAGCATGATAGAATATATACATAGACTGACAAATGATTCACTTGCCGCTGCTGTTTAAGGAAACGTCTATGATTAGAACTGGTGAATTAGTCTTAATTGTCGTTTTTAGCCTATCATGGCAGGGTTTTTCTCCTGTAGAAATAACTCTAATAACAAGAAGTTTTCCCACGTTGCGTGGTCGGTTTCTTTAAAAAACCAAATGTGCGAGTCCTTTGAGAGTAGTGGACTTTTTAAAGAAAACTCTCACTTATTTTAGGAGAAGTCATGTATCAAAAAATCTGTTTAACAATTAGTGCATTTTCAGTCACCTGTGTGGCTATCAATACATCTCTGATTATGTTAAGGACATACGGAATACTTTGAAAACTAAAATTCATGTGAATCAACATATCATTAAATCGAATCGTAAGAAAGGTCTGGAAGAACCAGTTTTCACAGTCAAGCAGGGGAAGAGTAATCGTTATGCGAAAAAGGTCATTATAGATGGACCAAGTGAATTAGTGTATAGTCCTGAAAAACCTTTATCATGTGGAGCTCATGTATGGATCGAAACAAACTCTACCGTAGAATTAGTGGAAGAGAAGTCATACGCAGACTTAAAGCGGTAAGTAAAGAATATGAAAGCGACTTTGGTTTCGATTTACAGTCGCAGCGAAAAGGAGGTGTTGACGTTTTGAAATTTGAAAATACTTTTGTAATGGGAAAAATTGAACAGTCGGACAAGATAGTTCGTATTCTGTCGTTCTCTGAGAATGTTCGTTTCTCGGAAGAGAAGAATTGGTTTTTGTTAAATATGGAACCACATAAAAGAATGGGCGACCTAAGGTGGGTTTCTACAAATATGAGATTTACTTGGATAAGAGAGTTTTTATGGATGATATGAGCTGGGTCAATGATGACGAATTTTGGAGGAAAGTATATGAAATCGCAGAAGCACAAAACTATGTCGTTAAGAACAAGGAGAATACCGTGCGTATAGAAGGCCTTACAAGGCGCCAGGCGGCTCTCTGTAAGATTATATGGTCTTGTGAAACGGCTGAAGATATTGCAAGTTTTATTATAACACTACCTGAAAGTGATCAAAAGATCTGTGATGGTTTATTACAATTACTCAATTATGAGTTTCTTGAAGAAGATGCAAAGCTAGAAACCTTTGAAGAATTTCCAGAGGTTGAAAATATACTTAAAAATATAAAGGAAAAATATGTTAATGGACACAGTAACAATGTTTATGGGAGTACCAAAAATGGAAAAAGACAACGCAAAATACGACCAGCATCTTCAAGATTTGAAAGACCAACACGAAACGCTCAACGAAAAAATAGATCAGCTCGAAAGAAACCCGAACCTCCATGTGAGACCTGAAGAGATGAATGAAATGAAAAAAACACGATTGATTCTAAAAGATAAACTGGAGAACCTATGAGCGTATTCTTTCCAACACCATTACTGGACTATACTCAAAAATTCAATCGTCAATATGATATAGAACAGAAGCGTATTCAGGAGATGCAGAAAGAAAGAGCTGAATACAATCAGAATAAAAACAATGAATACTATGAACGTAAGCGTGTTCGTGAAGCACAAGAAAAACAGGCTGAATTTGAACGTCTAGGTCGTAACGAAGCATTTGAGCAGCAAGAAAGAAACCGTGTGAGTAAGTATCAATATTATTTGGGAACTAAAATTGACCGATACATTTGATAATTTTTTAAAACAACAAGACTTTAATAAAATACAATCTACTCTTACAAGTGATTGGATGCCATGGTATTATAATAATATGGTTACAGAGCATAATGAAAAAGAACATTCTGATGCACATGAGTACCAGTTTACGCATATGTTTTATAATGATAATGAACCATATTCAGACCATTTTCCACTTGCAAAACTTGTATGCGACCAAATAGAGAAAAAGCTTGGTAGAAAAATTACTTTAATTAGAATTAAGGCAAACTTTAGGCCAGTTACTTTATTATCTAAAACATCTGATAAACACCGTGATTGTGTTTTCTTGGCAGACCAAGATAGATTAAGACATACTACGGCAATTCTGTATGTTACAACAAATAATGGGTTGACTATTTTATCAAATGGTGATAAGATAGAGAATGTGGCGAATCGTTTGTTGATGTTTGATGCGAATGAAAAGCATCGTGGTAGCACAGCAACTGATAATCACAAAATAGTGATTAATTTTAATTACTATTAGATTTGCCCCACTTTTTATATGGTTATGTTAGTTTAATTTATTATGAATTAATTTATTATGAATTTATATCTTGATGAGAATTTGAAACCATTAATAGAATCAATCAAACCAAAATATTCAGAAAGTTATATTTTGGAGGCATTTGAGTTAAAACGTATATCCTCTCAGTCATTTTTGATTTCAGTTGGTAATCAATTAGAGAATTTTTGGAATAAAGTAATTAGTGATAGTGAGAGAAATAATAATTTAATTGAAGAAGATAACATGGTTGATGTAGAAGGTAAATTAAGGCAAGTTGATCATTTTTTTGATATTGATGGAGAAATTAAACAATATCTTGAGAGTAAATGTAATTTAAACTTTGATAGTGAAAAGATTAAAGAATCAAATAGAAAAGTAGGACAAGTTAAAGATGCTTTAGGTGCAGATCATGGTGCATATTTTGTTCCTATAGTTAGAGATATTGACCAAAAAGATTTAACCAAGTATAATAATAAAGGATTAGATGTTTATGGTGTTAGATGGTTACTTAGTAAAGTTGATGCACAATTTACAGAAGATGATTACTTTAATTATTTGAAAGATGTTATTGCACCTATTCTTGAAGAAAAAGGTTTATGAAACCAGTTATTAAGTATCAAGGAGGGAAGACAAAAGAACTTCCTATTATTAAACAATTAGCACCACAATACAAGAGGATTGTTGAACCCTTTTGTGGTGGTTCTGCTGTATCATTAGACTATGAGAATTATTGTGTATTAAATGATGTAAATGATGCTGTAATTAATTTGTATAAAGTTATAGGTAGTGAGGATTATTCTACTTTACAAAATAGAATTAATGAAATCAAGTGTTATGAGCATGATGAATTATCAGAAATATATTATTCATCAAGAAATATTATTAACTCACCAGATGATTATACACAATTAGAGTGGGCAATAGCATATATTGTTGTTAGACAGTTGTGTTTCTCAGGAATGGAAAGATATAATAAGAATGGACAATTTAATGTTCCTTATGGTCATTATAAGAAAATGTCTTGTAGTTTATCCCCTAAACATCATCAATTCTTTAAAGAAAAAGTAACATTATCTAATAATGATGCTATCTCTATTATTACACAATGCAATGAAGATGATTGGATATTCTTAGATCCACCATATTTGGGTAGATTAGGTTATACTCAAGGAGATGGTGGATTGGATTTACATAACAGATTAATTGAAGCAATGAAAGTAACAAAATCTAAATGGTTATTTGTTCATTCTGATTGTGAATTTTATCGTGAAAATTTATCTGAATTTAATATAATAACCAAAAACTTTAAATATATGCAAAACTTTGGTAAAGGAAAAGATCATTCTGGTTCTGAAGTTAAGCATCTTTACATTATGAATTACTAATTTTTAGTGTTGCATAAATACAACACACTACCGAAAGGGGCTTGACTATTCAGCCCCTTTCCTTTATCATAGTAATATGATAAATAATATACTTAAATGGTCTGGCGTCTTTTTTATTTGTGCAGGCGCCACTCTGGTCACATTAGATATACAACCGTATAACGTGATTTGTTTGAATATGGGCACACTCTTTTACACAATATATGCAATTCGTGTTAGAGATGCGGCTCTTTTAGTTTTGAATTTATTTTTGTTCAGTATTTACGGTGCTGGCGTTTTAATGAGGATCTAAAATGAATAAAAGAGAGTATCACACAACCCTAGGTGCATTAGTTAGTTTTTGTTTTGTTAGTTTTTTCTTCTTTTTTGTTTACACATTTGGTAATCACAAAAAAGGTAAAGAGCTATCAGATGAATTAGCAATTGAAAAAGCAAGAATCGTTGATTTAACTGAGGTCTTAGTTGAACAACAGGAAGAAATAGACGAACTCAAAGAGCAGTTTGAGCTAATTTCTAATCCAGAACCAATAACTTATAAACCTGTTGATGTTTTTTGCCTTGCAAAGAACATTTATCACGAAGCCGGTGTTGAAAGTGAACTCGGAAAGATAGCAGTTGCACAAGTTACACTCAACCGAGTAAGAACAAAGCGTTGGGGTACCACAATTTGTGATGTTGTCATGGCGAGACACCAATTTTCATGGGCGAACAAGCGTTCAATACGTTGGGAAAGACCAACAGGACCCCTCTGGAAGAAGTCCTATGAGATAGCTCATCGCATTTTGAAGCGTGGACTTGAATTAAAGAACTTTGAGCACGCTTTATACTACCATGCAGACTATATTAGACCTAACTGGGCGTCTAATGAGTACTACATTCAAAAAATTGGCACACACATATTCTATTACAAAACACTCTAAGAGGCATTTGATGAACTTTCCAAAGAAATTTGATGGATTTTACTTCACGCCAATTATTGACCCTGATGATGAGGGCTTTAATTTTAAATTTTTCAACCTTACAGAGAAAAATCACTCAAAAAAACCAATTGAAACTTCACCAATAGGTGATGTATTTCATATTTGTTTTGTCAAAGAGAGTAAAACTGGCTCGCCAGAGTATGATTGCGACTTTGAAGCAATATTAGGCGACCCAACTGGCTATGTTATGAACTTAGCTGGTCACGGAGTTTATGGTTGCATACTCCGTAAGACAAAAACATCAGGCAAATGGTTTGAGGACTACTTGACAAACATAAAGATGAAGTTGTATAATAAGAAAATAACAAAAATGTTAAAAAGTATCTTAGAACACAAGCGAAATGGAGATTATAATGCAGAGAAATGAAAAAGCTGAACTGTTTAATGACTTACACATGGGTAAATGCGAGGTCATCTTTCAAAAAGTCAATGGAGAGCGCCGGAAAATGATTTGTACACTTGCTCCACAAGCACTTACAGAGCAATTTGGTCAAAAATACACAGGAAAAATTGAATTTGATGCAAAAGCAACCTCTCAAGCAGTTTTAGACTTAGAAAACAAAGAATGGCGCTCATTCAAATACAATAAAGTGCTAAAATATGAAAAAATGTCGCTTGAGGAGCAAGTTTGATGAAAAGATACATTGTTGAAACGCTAGAAATGACTCAAAACTTCTATGTTATCGAAGCCGAGAGTGATCAAAGCGCTAGAGAGATTTCTCAATACGCTTCCGACAACTGGCACAACACTTTACAGACAACTCATGTAAGTTGTAACGAATTAGACGAAGATTATCTTAAATATTTGCAAAAAAAACAATATTGGAATGATATTACGACTTCATATAATGAAGTTCGCACAAACTATTATGAAGATTATGGCATACAATCAAATTCATACAAAATGTCAAGTGTAAATCATGCCTATTCGTATCAGAATGACTATTTTTCAACTCTAAATAAAGTTTTGTGAATCTACCCAATAAAAAGTATCAAATTATCTATGCCGACCCGCCTTGGTCATATCGAGACAAAGCATCCGCAGGAAAAAGAGGCGCTAGTTTTAAATATGATGTACAAGATAAAGATTGGATTTCTAATTTACCCGTTCGGGATATTGCTGATGATAATTGCGTTTTGTTTATGTGGGTTACCATGCCACAATTACCAATTGTATTTGAAATAATAGAAAAATGGGGTTTTGTATATAAGACTTGTGCCTTTACATGGGTGAAACGAAATAAAATAAAGCCTACATGGTTTATGGGCATGGGAAACTGGACAAGATCTAATTCTGAATTATGCTTACTAGCAACAAAAGGTAAACCTAAGAGAGTAGATGCAAGTATATTAAGTGTGATTGATACCCCAATAGAAAGACACAGCAAAAAACCCGATATTGTACGGGATCATATTGTTGCCTTGTGTGGGGATTTACCTAGAATAGAACTGTTTGCTCGACAAACGGCTCACGGTTGGGATTCTTGGGGAAATGAAGTTCCATAGACTTTATGCACACACCGAAAACGCCAATAGCTGATTCGATTCTTAAAATTATGTCTGTACTCTTATGGGTGATGATACTATCATCTATAGGTATAATTTGTTTGACGTTATTGTGTGGTTTTGTAGCCGTATCGTTTGTTACTCTTGATATAAATTATGATTGGTCTTGGATGTTATCCATAAGCAAAACTTGAACCACACCCACAAGTAGATGTTGCTTGTGGGTTTCTTATTACAAATGATGAACCATTTAAAGGATCATCTTTATAATCAATCTCTGCACCCATCACATACTGATAACTCATAGCGTCAACAACCACACTTGCACCATGAGCCTGAACATTAGTATCATCATCATCTAATTCTTCAGCAAACGCAAAACCATATTGAAATCCAGAACAACCACCACCTTGAACAAATATTCTGAGCCCTGTGGCATTTTTCTCATCACTCACTAAAGATTTAATTTGTTTTGCAGCCGATTCTGTTACATGAAATGGGTCTGGTGCTTTATCAGCCGTGTCTGTATTAGCAAAGTCTAATAAAGCATCAGCATCAGACTTTTCTTCTTTTTTTCTAAACAGTTGAGTAAACATTTATCTTTTTGCCTTCTCTAAATATGCAGCTAGATTTTCTATATCTTTATCTGATAAAGACTTTGCTATCATTATCATCAATGCAGAGTTTGGTCCTATCTCTTCACCTGCTCTATATTTTTTTAATCTATCTTTTGTATATTCTACATCTTTACCTGATACTTTCGGAAAACTTGCCATGCCCATACCAGCAGGCCCATGGCATTGCTTACAATTCATCTTAAATTTCATCTCGCCGATTTTTGCATTACCTCCAAAAGCTGGTAAACAAAAAGCAACAAACAAAACAATTAAAAAGTTAATTAAATATACTCTTTGCATTTTATCTCCTTAGCACGTTCATTACTGATGGACAACCAAAACCAGGTCCAACATTATTATTTTCAACTCTATACTCTCTTTTACGAGTCTTTTTGTTGAACTTCAATGGACACCTATATATACAGTTAAAACCACCATCATCTCTTTTTTTTCTCTCTGTTATATAACAGTTGATAGAATCTCTACGAGCCCTCTCTCTTTCTATTTTTTGTTTACGTTCTCTCTTCTTTGCTTCTACTGGATCTATACCTCTTGGTGGTGGCACAGCATCAACAGAAAAACTAAACATGAGTAAAAGTAAAAAAATTATTTTCATTAATTAATGAAGTACCCTTCTGCGCCCGAGCCAAATTCAAATTTATCATAAGAAATAATTACAATACCAGATCCCCCAGAACCTCCTACGTCTGCTTGAGATCCACCTGGACCATCTCTATCTGTACCTCCGCCGCCACCGCCAGTATTTGCAGTACCAGCACCACCTAAACCAGGACCGGCTGGATTTCCTGTAAATCCGGGAGCTGCTGGTGG
>TARA_B100001093_G_scaffold363763_1_pt1 | contig 12458 bp, 20 predicted proteins | sample TARA_B100001093 | Tara Oceans TARA_B100001093 (sample SAMEA2623116) | marine metagenome | biome: marine biome (ENVO:00000447); feature: surface water layer (ENVO:00002042); material: "saline water (ENVO:00002010), including plankton (ENVO:xxxxxxxx)" | depth 5 m
AAGAACTTAGCACTTGCATTAATTCTTTCTGCTTTACAATTTTTCATATTCACACTCCAAAGTTGGCGTTAAAACAAGCATTATCTATTAGGCATACAAACCAAAACAGATAATAAAAAAAGAACATGGTGGCTATAGCAGAAGCTATAACCCCCATAAATTTTAAGATATTAAGCAACATCATTAAGACCTACGCCCTTCATGTGCTCTTCATAATCAGCATATGACATATTTTCTTTCTCAAAATTCTCTACGATTTTTTTCTTTTCAGCGAGAGACTTTTTGATAATTTTCATAGACATGGCTATGTAGTAGTTATCCTTACCATATAGTGATTGATGACAAGCTAGGTTGAGTGCTAGTTTATCCAAAACCTTTATATCGTGTAATAATTCGTTCATATCGTTTCTCCTAATTTTGTTGATCATTAATAAGCAGTATTATTTAAAATTTTCTTTGCAGTCTTTTCTATAAAAGATTTTTTTTCTTCACCCTCTAAACCTTTTTCTACTGCAACTTTGTAAGCCTCTTGTAAGGCAACCATGTGGCGAGGATTGTATCTATCTAATTTCATTTTCTTCTCCTAATTTTGTTAATCGTTAATTATTATCTATTTCTCCAAGTATTTCTTCTAGGCTTCAACCAACCACCACTAGAAGTAATAGTTGGCATCGTACCTAAATTATACTTTGAGATAATTATTTCAGTAACTTCTGCAATACTTTGACCATAAATATTTTTGCCATACCAATCACAAACATATTGGTCACCATCTAAAATGGTCTTGTTTTCTATGTCACTTATTATGTTTTCTATTGTCATTTTTTAGTCCTAATTTTGTTGTTCATTTTCCTTATACAAATAATATAGCAATTGTAGATACATATGTCAACCCTTTTAAAATGTTTTTTATTACAAGGTGAGTAGGCTAGAAAGGAAAAACCCACCCACCTCTATCCATAGAGTGATTGAGAAACTATGGAATTACAATTTAATTGCTCTATAATTAGCTGACATAGTTTGCCATGCATTTATTTTAGCTTCAGCGGCTACCCTCATAAACTTATGTTTTTCATCTATCTCTATAGCCATCTGTAGTGCTCTTAGATGTTTTGTGTACTCATCACTAGCATAGGCTTCTCTTTCTTGAGCAGACACAGATATATCTAGGTGATCTTTCATAATCAACGCCTTGAGTGACTTTCTATATTCTTCTAGGTAAATACGTTCTGCTTTAGCTTTGGCTACCTCCGCAGCGGAATCTCTGAGATAGTCTAAGGCTTTTGATACTTCTTTTTCTGAAATTATTTGTTCGTTCATTTTTTAAATCTTTCTTTGTTATAAGGCGAAATGTTCCACCAATACTCTGCAGTCTTTCTTCCAAAGTCCTCTTCAAGATTATAGTTGACCCAAAAATTATCTTCATGCCCTTCAACATCGTGTAGCTCTGCATGATGACCATAACAAAGTGGCACTACATTATTGTCACTAGCTTTCATGCCCATACCTCTTTTGCCTTCATATGGCTTTAGTAAGTGATGAGCTTGGACATTACCTCTGCACCAATCAGCGGCTACAGTGCAAAGGCAACATCTTTGATTCGCAACAAACATTAAATGTTTTTTGTTTTTAATCTTTGGTGACTTTGGAATAAGCATATTAATACCCTGATCTTGGTGCACAAGTTACGTCAGCTACCATAGGTATAGGCTTGTCATTTACAAACCTCTTACTGAAGAAGAGTATAGGTCGCAAGTTAGCAGTCTTACAATCCTCTATGGCGTTTATGACTTCTTGCCTATGCATAAGGTGCTCTTTCTTTTCTACGATTATATCTGTATTAGGTCTAGAGCTACAAGCAGTCGCAAGTAAAATTATTAGTATACTACCAATCAATTTCATCTTCACTCTCCTCTTTATGTAGGACATTTCTTTCACTGTTAGGGTCACTGTAAGAACTATCAGAAGAAAACTCTCTAACTTTCAAACTTGTATAAGGATTGCCTGCTTCTGACGTTTCTTTCCAAGCTGATATAGTCAAAGCACCTTTGTCCATAACTCTATTGACAACACCCTTTGCGTTGGGTGATTTGTCAGACTGCTTGTCCTCATTCTTTTTGAGAGTGCCAATAGCTCTGTAAAGCTCCACCATAGGCTGACCATCTTTATTCTTACGACTTACGCCAATAATACGTTGCTCCTCTCCATCAATATTAAGTTTACCTTGCTGAATGATTTTCCAATCATCAGTATTTTTATACAAAATCCCAGAATTTGTGTTATCTCTTTGCGACATATTATTCTCCCTTAATTAAAGTTATATATTGTTTACACTTCTTTATAGTAGCGTCTGCGTTCTTCTTATGCTCTTTAGGCAATCCTTCTGCCCATCCTTGAATGTCTTGCAACTGAATTATAGTTGCTGAACTACAAGCGTGACTATTCTTCACTACATTTATAGATTTATTTAGCTCACCTACATAAGTGGCAAAACTTGTACATACATTTGATATCTTGCCATCTGCATCAAATAGATTGTACTTACGTTTAGGTGCATCTTTCTTTTCTTTAGTCTCAATGATATTACTCTCACCCGTTTTGTTTCCAGACGCAGTATTACCATCATCTTCAAAGTCTGCTTCTAAGTTTAGCATGGCTTGTATTTGGTAGCGTCTATGATAAGTGATAGCTGACCCAACATCTTGACTTTTGGCTGACTGATTACCTAACGTAGTGGCAGATAATATAAACTGCGTAGAAGGTAAGTGTGTGATCTTAGTTGTAAGTACATTTTCTAAAGTTGATTCTGTGCTCATAACTTGCACTTGATAAACCACTGATAGCTTGTGTTTATGTAGTGATGGCATACAAGCATCAAAGATGTTTTCTAATGTACTGTATAAATGTGGATCACCTTTTTTATTTTTAAAAAAATTATTTACACCACTTTTTTCTAAAGGATGAAACTCTAGTCTGGCATCTTCTATAGCTTGACACACTAGGTTAGTTTGATCTGATTGATATTTCATTATTTGTTACTCCAAATTTTATTTGATTGTTTCTTCATTTCTTCATTCCATCTCCAATCATCATAGTTAGGATAGAGTATGGATGCTAATTCAAAAGCATCATCGCTGATACTTAGGAATTTCTGTAAGCCAAAAGCTATCTTAATAACTTCATTAAGGCGTTGCTCTACATTATTTACTTTAAAAGAAATAACTTCTTTCTTAGTAACGTAGTCACACCATAATTCTTTATCAGGAAATGCTTTTGAATAAACTGCTAATTGTCTTTGATGAGCATCTGAAAATTTTGAAGGTCTGGCTCCAACAGTTTTCAAGTCTCTTATGTAGTCCTCATACACAAAGTCTATGTAACCTAGAAATGGTATAGGTAAATCTTCATGTATAGAATAATATATCTTATGTTGGTAATGTGTAGGCGTACCAAAGTCAGAATAAATATCTAATGCTGAATTGTAGTATAGCTCTAATGCAGTTCTTTCTTTAATTAATTTGTCATCATTTTCAGATATATTATGCTCGACACATTCTGCATCAAACGATCCATATAAGAACTCATCTATAGCTTTAGGTGGTAACTCTTTATTGGTTATCTTCTTTTGTAAGGCGTGTTCTACTGCAGTACCTCTGAATGCACCAACACCAAAACTACCCTTCATGCCACATAAATATGTGCCAATAAATAAAGCTGGGTCTGCTACCCATAAATTAATTTTGCTTGGTGATAAATGCTCTATGCCATGCGTCTTGAAAGGATTATTACTTTTCATCTTTGATCTCCTTATTGTTTTGCACTCTCCACATTTCCCATAGCTCTCTTACTGCATTTGTTTTGAAATAAGCGTTGCCTTTAATGTTGCCATCAATTGAACAGTATGCCCATTCACCACAGTAGGATGTAGTCTTATACACCTCGCCTATAATTGTGTTTTGATACCATACGACCCAATCAGATACATTAGACCATGCAGAGTGTGCTCTCTCTGCTTCAGTCTTATATCCTTCAGTTGGTCTTTTTGTTTTGAGATTTTTTCTACAATTAAATTCTATATTGTAGCTTTCATATTTTTGTTTATACATTGGTTATTCTTTCTTTGTTGTTCGTTTATATTAATCTTTTACTCCCATAAAAAAGGTTTGTCAAACCCTTTTAATAAGTTTTTTAGTTTACATTATTTTATTTATGTTTTAGTGTAGTTTTTTTATGGAGTTTAAAAATGCAATTACAAGATTGGATTAGAAGAAATGGCTACAATTATAGGTCTTTCGCTGACGAGATAGGCGTTTCGTTTAGAAATGTTGAAAAGTGGAGTAGAGGTGAAACCTTACCTAGATTTAATAAAGCTAAAATTATATTTGATTTTACTAACAATGAGGTAACTGGGCATGACTTTTACGAGAAACAAATTCAACGCCATCAAACAGAAATATAATGGTGAGGTATTTGATAGCAAGAAAGAACTAAAGAGGTATATGGAGTTAGAGCTTCTGCTTAGAGCAAAAGAAATAAGTAACTTAGAAATACATCCAAAGTTTGATCTAATGGTCAATGGTGTTAAGATAGGAAGATACACTGCAGACTTTAGATACAGTAAAGGCGAAGAAGTTGTAGTAGAAGATGTAAAGTCCAAAGCAACTAAGACTAGGGATTATGTGTTAAGAAAAAAAATACTAGCTACATATGATCCACCAATAATTATAACAGAGATATAACGGGAGTTTATATGTCATGGTCAGCGTTAAAGTGGGCATCAGAAGTAAAGGTAGGCAGTAGCACAGATAAGTTAATTCTTATCATGTTGGCGAACTTTACAGATGCAGAGGACACTTGTTATCCTTCCCATAGGAAGATAGCAGAACTATGTGAATGCAGTACAGATACAGTAATTCGTGCTTTGAAAAGACTTGCAGATAATAATTTTATTGAGGTCGAGAAAAGGTTTCAAGTTACAGAAAACAACAATCACAGACAGACAAGTAACATATATAAATTGAAAATAGATACCCAGTCGCAAAATGCTACCCCACCCCCCATGCAGAATGCGACACCAATAACCTATCATAATAAAAAAGAATATAGTAAGGAGTTTGAAATATTTTGGAAAGAGTATCCTAATAGACCAAACGATAATAAATTTGGAGCTTCACAGAAGTTCCACATAGTTATGAGAGATAAAGAAATATCTTTTGAAAATCTTATAACTAAGACGAAATCATTTGCTAAGTCGCAATCGGGGAAAGATGAACGATTTATTCCACACGCTAAGACTTGGTTATCGCAAAAGCGATTTAATGATGTAGAGCAACCTAAACAACGAAAAACAAACTTAAACTTATTAGTAGGATAAACAAATGATAAACAACGAAAAAACATTAATAGAAAAAGCTATAGATCATTCAATAATTTTAAATAGTTATAGTGTAGGCGAATACAGAACTAGATGCCCACAATGTTCTCCAACAAGACGAAAGAAGAATGACCCATGTCTTTCTGTCACAGTTACACATGATAGTATATTGTGGATGTGTCACCACTGTGAATGGAATGGTGGAGTTAAAGAGAATACCCACTTACCAATCAGACAACCTAGAGTTGTTAGAGAAGAGCCAATAGAATTAGCACCACCAATACCAATTGTATCTAATGCGAATCACGATTTATCTCAAGGATCAATTGCTTGGTTAAATAATAGAAAGATATCTCAAGCTACTGCAGAAACATTTAAACTGTTTACGAAAGATCAAAAGCTATGTTTCCCATATTACTTGGATGGAGACATTGTAAACATCAAAAGCAGAACTAAAGATAAAAGATTTCTGCAGGAAAAGAATGCAACTAAGTGTTTGTATAATATAGATATGTTAAAGAAACATTGGGAAAGTGTTGGCACTAAGTCTGTTATATTTGTAGAAGGCGAAATGGATGTACTCGCATTGTATGAAGCTGGGTATAAAAATGTAGTTAGTCTACCAGATGGAGCACCTCAGACAGCCAAGTTTCATAAAGATGACAAGAGGTTTAAGGCGTTTGAACATTCTAAATGGATTTTTGATGCTGACGAAGTAATAGTGGCTACTGATGCTGATGAAAATGGCAAGGCGTTGAGGTTGGAGCTTATTCATAGATTTGGTAAAGACATTTGTAAAGTTGTCAATTTCCCTAGAATTGATGATTGGCATTGTAAAGATGCCAACGAATGCTTGATACAATATGATACACAAATACTACAAGAATGTATACAATACGCAGAAGAGTTTCCAGTACATGGTTTACATGGCGTAAAAGAGTATCACGATAGCATACAAAACATTTACGATGGTAATGAGCAAAGAGCACTAAGCACTGGGTTCAAAGAACTAGATAAGATATACAAGATAATGCCTGGTACATTTAACCTAATTACTGGCATACCCAATCATGGTAAGAGTAACTTTCTAGATCAGATACTATTGAACTTAGCAGAGAATGAGGGATGGAACTTTGCGTTGTTTAGTCCAGAGCATTCAACACCAAACCACATAAGGCGTTTACTTGAGAAGAGATGTAGGAAGCCATTTGATATTGGTCTACACGCAAGGATAAGCCAAGAAGAATTGAATGAAGGCATACAGTTTCTTGATGATCACTTTAGATTTATAGAAAGCACAGAGGACATACCCAACATAGAATACATACTCAAGAAGGCTAAGTTAGCCAAGCAGAGGTTTGGTATCAAAGGTTTGGTTATTGATCCTTTCAATCAGATAAGTCCAGATCGTGACTATGCAAAAAGAGAAGATGAGCACATAAGAGATATAATTGCTAAGTGTCAGCAGTTTGCAAGAAACCACCAAATGGTTGTTTGGATGGTAGCTCACCCACACAAGCTGCAGCGGAATGACAGTGGAGTAATCCCACCACCTGATCTATATCAAGTCAGTGGGTCAGCACATTGGGCAAACATGAGTGACGTAGCTCTAGTAGTACATAGAGACTTTGAAGATAACTCTACACAAATCATTACAAGAAAGATTAGAGAACAAGGTGTGTATGGGCACATAGGTCAAGTGTATTTCAATTTTAACAATGTTAAAAAAGTTTATGAAGAAGAAGTAGAAAGTTCAAAAGATGGATATTACGTCTGACATAGATGAAGAAACACAAAAAATACTAGATCAAAAGTATGAAGATGCTATGCTATGTTTGAAAGAACAAGACTTTAAACTCTACACAAGGTTAAGAGCTAACGAGAAAGTTGGGTTTGAAAAAAATGTAGATACAAACATTAATGAAGATGAACAATTTGAGATGGGGTTATGAATTGCTGGGCGTGTAACACAGAATTAATTTGGGGTGGTGATCACGATATACCTATAGAAGATGATGATGAACACTCAATAGTTACTAATTTATCTTGTCCTAAATGTGAAGCGTTAGTAATTGTTTATCACGATAAGAGAGAAAAAAATAATGTTACTAGCTGAAGGAGATTTTGAAGATGCGTTTATAGGATTTGCAGATAGACCTAGTTTACCAAGACTTGCCATTTATGATAAAAATAAATGTATAGAAATTTTAATTAAACAAGGTATGACGAATGAAGATGCAATAGACTATTTTATGTTTTTTGAAGAAGATAGTTGGGTAGGTGAAGGAGATGAGATACCATTATTTCTAAATAGAATGAGCTTTAAAGATTACTTAGAATTATATGAATATAAGGGTTATTTAAATGACAACCAAAAAGAAACCTAGAAAAAGGGTTGGTAGACCAAAACTTGTAGTTACAAAAGAGATGTGTGCAAGAGCAGAAGCCTATGCATCTCAAGGACTTACACAAGAACAGATAGCAGCAGTTATGGGTATGGCTACATCTACATTGTATGATAAGCAAAACGAATTTATAGAGTTTTCAAATGCTATAAAAAGAGGTAAGGGTAAAGGCATACAACAAGTAACTAATAAGTTATTTGAAAAGGCACTAGAAGGCGATAACACTGCAATGATATTTTATCTGAAAAACAGAGCGGGTTGGCAAGATAAGATAGAGAAAGAAACTATAGTAGAGCATAAACAAGTAATAGACTTAACTAGGATATCAGATGAGGAACTTGACAACCTTGAACGAACCCTTAGACGAGCTTCAACGCAGAGCTTCCCAGGAGAAGATGAGGAGATCATTGAAGGTGTTCACAAAGAGATCGTGGTCAGCGATTGAGCCAGGCAGAGAGTTTTACGACAACTGGCACTTAGACGCAGTATCAGAACATCTACAAGCAGTAGTAGAAGGCGATATCAAAAGGCTAATAATAAATATACCACCAAGACATATGAAGTCTATAAGCGTAGCAGTAGCTCTACCAGCTTGGACTTGGACAATACAACCATCTAAACGCTTCTTGTTTGCTAGTTATGCAGGATCATTATCTATTCGAGATAGTGTTAAGTGTAGAAGATTGATTGACAGTAGATGGTATAAAAGATATTTTGGAGATACATTTTCATTAACCACTGACCAAAACCAAAAGCAAAGATTTGAGAATGATAAAACTGGTCAGAGGATTGCAACGTCAGTAGATGGTGCACTAACTGGTGAAGGTGGAGACATAATAGTTATAGATGATCCACATAACGTAAGAGAAGCTGAATCATCTACAGTTAGAGAAGGTGTTCTTGAGTGGTGGGATCAAGCCATGCAGACTAGATTGAATGATCCTAAAACTGGTGCCTTTATTATAATTATGCAGAGGGTACATGAGAACGACCTTACTGGACATATATTAGCGAATGAGTACAATGCTTGGGATCATCTGTGTTTACCTGCAAGATATGAAATTGGACACCCAACACCAACGAAGTCATCACTTGGCTTTACAGACCCTAGAACAAAAGAAGGGGAGTTGTTGTGGGAGAAGAGGATTGATGAAAAAACTTTACATACTTTGGAAAAAAGTTTGGGTTCATACGCAAGTGCAGGTCAGTTGCAACAAAGACCTATGCCCAAAGGCGGTGGAATATTAAAAGCAGAGTGGTGGGTTCCCTGGGAAAAAGACGATCTGCCAGAGATAGAATACTTAGTGCAGAGTTATGATACAGCGTTTAGCACAAAAGAAACTAGCAGTTACAGTGCAAGAACTACTTGGGGTATTTTCAAGATGAATGGTCAAGTCAATGCTATAGTAGTTGAGATGTGGTATGACAGAGTAACGTATCCAGAATTAAGGAAACTTGCACAAGAAGCATATGATGACTGGCAGCCAGACACTGTTTTGATAGAGAAGAAAGCTAGTGGTCAAAGTTTACTACAAGACTTACGCATGGGTGGGATTCCAGTGTTAGCTTATTCACCAGATAGAGACAAGATTGCTAGGGCACACAGTAGTTCTGCATTACTAGAAGATGGCAGAATATTTTATCCACAAGGAAAAAAATGGGCAAAAAATTTAATTGACATATGTTCAGCCTTTCCAATGGGAGATAATGATGATATAGTTGACACTTGTACACAGGCTTGGCTAAGATTAAGAAAAGGTTGGTTTATCACACATTCTACTGATTATGACGATGATGATCAAATGGAAGAAAGAAGGATGACTATATATGGCTAGAGAACCACAAGTAATTCCATTTGCAGACGCAATGCCTTCAGATACCTTTGAAATAGAAGATATAGGTAACAACGAAGTCTTAGTTGGCGATCCTTCATTAGACGTTGTAGAAGAAACGCAAAGCGACTTTGATGAAAACCTAGCAGAACAAATAGATGCAAAAGAATTAATTAAGATAGCTAGTGATCTTATCAGCAGTTATGAAGCAGATAAAGAAGCTAGATCAGATTGGGAATACAGATATAAGCAAGGACTAGAAACAGTTGACACACATGGTGGTCAAGAAGAAGAAGAAAACCAAAGGGCAACTAGAGGACTAAGTAATGTAGTCCATCCTATGATTGCAGAAGCAGCAACACAATTTAATGCAAAGGCGATTGCAGAATTATACCCAAGTGGCGGGCCAGTAAAGACAGTTATAGTTGGTGATCCTAGTGAAGAAGTAGAAGAACAAGCTAGGCGTGTAAAAGATTTTATGAATTATCAGATTACACAAGAGATGCCAGAATATTTTCCAGATTTAGATCAGATGTTATTTCAGCTACCACTAGTTGGACATACATTCAAAAAAGTTTGGTGGGATGCTAACTTAGATAGGCAGTGTTCTCAATTCGTGAAAGCAGAGGACTTTGTAGTTTCACCAGAGAGTAAAGACTTATACACATCTAATAGATACACACACATAATTCGTATGCCTAAAAACGATTTTAATAAATATGTTAAGGCTGGGTTTTACTTACCAAGTAAATATAATGGGGATGACATAGACCCAAGTGGAGATATAGGAAGCGAGATAGAAGGCGTTGATCCTTATGGCGATAGTAGTGACGAGATGATGACATTACTTGAGGTGCACAGTTACCAAACCTTTGATGGCATAGATGGTGGTAATGAGGATGAAGAAAACCTAGTTTCATTACCTTATGTAGTTACAATTGATTATGATTCAGAAGCTATAGTAAGTGTAAGACGTAATTGGAATGAAGAAGATGAACAACAAAAAAGGCGTGATTGGTTTGTAAGCTATAAGTTTTTACCAGGAACTGGCTTCTATGGCTTTGGACTTTTCCATATGATAGGTGGATTAGGAAAGGCGGCAACTGGAGCACTTAGAGCTTTATTGGATAGTGCTGCTTTTGCTAATATGCAAGGTGGTTTTAAATTAAAAGGCAGAGTTACTGGAGGTGAGTTACAGATCAACCCAGGAGAGTTTGCTGATCTAGATGCTACAGTAGATGATGTAAACAAGGCTATTATGCCCTTACCATTTAAAGAGCCATCCAATACCTTGTTCAACTTGATGACTGCCATAACAGATGCAGGAAGAAGGTTTGCTAGTACAGCCGATCTAAATGTAGGCGATGTAAATCCAAATGCTCCCGTTGGGTCTACTGTTGCGTTAATTGAACAAGGTAGCAAGTCATTCAGTGCCATACACAAAAGATTGCACTACTCACAAGGGCAAGAATTTAAATTATTATCTAAATTAAATGCAGAATATTTACCCGAATCTTTTCAATTTTCTATAGGTGGCACAAGTCAGACAATATTTGCAAAAGACTTTGATGATAGAATAGACGTAATACCAGTCAGTGATCCTAATATATTCAGCACTGCACAACGTATCGCACAAGCTCAAGCAGTCTTACAAATGTCACAACAATCACCACAACTGCATGATGTATATGAAGCTCATAAGAGAATGTATGAAGCCATACGCATAAACAACATAGACGAAATACTAAAGAAGCCAGACGAAGCATCACGAATTGATCCAGTATCAGAGAATATGTCATTGATGTATGGTAAATCTATTAGGGCATTTCCAGAACAAGATCACGAAAGTCATATTGCAGTTCACTTACAATTTGCACAAGACCCATCACTAGCTGGAAACCCTGGAGCCGCAGGTATGCAACCTCTGCTTATTGCACACATAGCAGAGCATATAGCCTTACTGTATAGACAAAAGATGGAAGCTGGTATTGGTATGGCATTACCTATGTTACCAAACTTGCGTGATCCTAAATTCAGATTTGAAGATATTGATCCACAACTAGATATGATGATAAGTCAAAGAGCAGCAGAAGTTGTAGCTAAGTCACCAGAAATGGATGCGATTGCTCCACTAGCACAAATGATGCAGAGACAACAACAACAACAACAACAAAACAATCCACTGCAATATGCAGCACAATTAGCAAAATTAGAAGCTGACGCATTAAAAGCAAGAACAGAGGTGCAGATACAAGCTGACCAAGCTAAAGCACAACAGAAACTTGCGATAAGTGAAGCAGAAGCGAAACAAGATTTGCAAATAGAACAAGCAAAGCTACAAGCAGACTTACAAGCCAAAGTAGCAAAGCTAGAACTAGACTTGCAAATAGAGAGAGAAAAGAACGCCATAAAACTACAACAGGAGATTAACGAAAATGCCAATAGTAATAACCCCATCGGGTGAGTATGTTGATTCAGTAACAGGAAACCCAGTACAAATGACAAACCCACCTATGGATAATATGGCACAAAGATTGTCACGAGGTATGGGTCAAAGGTCTGGAGCAGCACTTACAGAAGAAGAATTGCAATCAGATATGGCTATGCAAGACCCAAATCTTAGAAATTTAAATATTCCACCTATGAGTCAACAAGAGTTACAAAATATCTTAACAGACCCAAACATGGGAATGGAAGGCGAAATGGCTGCAGCCGATTTAAGCGATGTAGACAAAGTGCGTATGCTTATAGACATGGGTTTAAGTCCACAAGAAGCAATGGAAGCGATAGCTAGAGAAAAGACAGGATCAGCAATAGCTCCACAAGAGTTTGGCAGAGTTGTAGATA
>TARA_B100001093_G_scaffold455088_1_pt1 | contig 12450 bp, 9 predicted proteins | sample TARA_B100001093 | Tara Oceans TARA_B100001093 (sample SAMEA2623116) | marine metagenome | biome: marine biome (ENVO:00000447); feature: surface water layer (ENVO:00002042); material: "saline water (ENVO:00002010), including plankton (ENVO:xxxxxxxx)" | depth 5 m
ATTAAATTATCTAGCAAAATAACAGCAGCAATCATAGCGTTTGCAGTTCTCCAAGATTCAGGAATACTGTCTTCCATGATTTGTGGGCCAAGCAGTACAATCTGTGCTATCGCCACAGCTCCAAAGAAACTAGCTAATGTTCTGATTACTAATATATCTGGCTGTATAAATGCTATAACTCCAGATACTAAGAATATAACTGAGGATGTTTTTGCAGTTGATACATCATCTTGTATAAAGAATTTTTTCATAAGTTAACCTACCTTCCATAAGCTCCCTCTTATTAAATTGTTAATGTAACTTAACTTCCTTAAATTACAAGGTAATCTTACTCAGTTTTTTTAATGCCTGCTGAAAAATATGTTAAATATAAGTTAAATACTAGAAACCGGACTAAAGCCTATATTTCCGTATCTATGGTTAGTAATTGAGATATTTTGTTCTCTTGTCCAAGAAAATAATTCTCTTTCTATATTTTGAACGACTTTAGAGGTATTAACTGAAAAATTATATTTATATATCCAGACTGGCACTGGTTTGGAGCTTAGCCATCTGACAGTTGAATATCTACTCAACCCTTCATCCTCCTCAAAATTTGAAAATTTTACTGTATCAATTCTTGTTCCTAATAATTTTTTAATAAACTCAAAATACAGCATCTCATCTTGATTTTGATCTTCATCTTGGACTATCAATACAGATTTATAAGGATGTAAAAGCGAGTAATTGTGTTCTGAAAGTAGGTTGTCGGTTTCATTTTTTTTAGATCTTAAATTCCATAATTCTGAAAGTTCTTCTTGAAGTTTCTCATAATCATATACTTGAATAAATCTCCTGAAAACGCTTGGATAAGATCTTGCTCCAGCCTTTAGTGTTGGGCCAAAGCTACTTTTTTTCCAACCCCCAAAAGGCTGTCTTTTAACAATAGCTCCAGTAATGGGTCTATTTATATATAGATTTCCAGCTTCAACATGTTTTAACCAGAAATTACATTCTTTAGTTGATAAAGAGTGTAGGCCAGCTGTTAACCCATACTCTGTTCCATTTTGCGATTTAATTGCTTCTTTGAGATTTTTTGCTTTTACGATTCCTAATACCGGGCCAAACCATTCGGTTTTGTGACTCCAGGAACCAGGCTGTACATTAATCTTTATCCCCGGTGACCAGAAGTTACTATTTTCTAGTTGTTCTGGTTTTACTAACCACTCTTCACCCTCATCAAGTTCTGTTAATGCTCTTAAAAGTTTTTTATCTGGATTATTTATTAAAGGACCAACTGAGTTTCCTAAATTCGCTGGGTTGCCTGTTGTAAGAGATTTTGTTGCATCAACTAATTGCTTAAAGAATAGTGGATTGTCATAAATTTCTTTCTCAACAATAGCAAGGCTGGCAGCGGAACATTTCTGTCCTGCATGTCCAAAGGCAGACTGTACAATATCATGAACTGCTAAATCTATGTCAGCACTATTTGTTACAACTATTGAGTTTTTTCCACTAGTTTCAGCAACCAAGTCTAGATCTGGTCTCCAAGACTTAAATTTTACTGCTGTTTCATGTGCGCCTGTTAAAACAACTTTGTCCACATCTTGATGAGATATAAGTTTTTGACCTACTTCATTATCCTGTGTAGGCACAAAATGTAGAGCCTGTTTAGGAACTCCAGATTTCCATAGCTGGTTAACTAACTCCCACCCAACTAAAACTACTTCTGGAGCTGGTTTAAATATGACTGTATTTCCGGAAACAAGTGCTGCAATTATGCCACCAGCTGGAATTGCGTATGGAAAGTTCCATGGTGATGCAACTACAACTACACCGCTTGGTTGGGAATCCTCTATAGTTTCTAGTGCTGATAATCCATATAATCTTGCAAAATCTATAGCTTCTGAAACTTCTGAATTAGCCTCTACAATTGTTTTTCCTGAATCTCTAATCATTGCGGCAATAATTTTTGCTCTATCATTTTCCATATTTTTTGCAACATTACCCATAATTTCATGGACTTTTTCTACTTTTGTATCTGACCAATTTTTTTGCTCAAATTTGGCAATTCTTATAGCATCTTCTATAGTTTCTAAATTCGCAACATTATGAGAATAAAATGGCTTATTGCCTTCACCCGGTTCACCAACAGTGATTCTTTCAAGATTTAATTCCTCTTTACCACCAATTACTACTGGAATAAGGCTTTTTCCAAACATGTATAACTTATTAACTACTGCATCAACAAACTTCCTACTTGTTATATCTTCATCTGCTTGATTAGAAAAAGAGTGATTAGCATATTGTTCCTCTTTTTTTTCAGCAGTTGAAGCCCTTCTTTTTGATTCGAGACTCACAACGTGTGACATGTGTACGGAATCTAAAAATCTCTTTGCCTGTTGGTTAAACTCTTTATTATTTACATCGATTGTGAATGAGGCCCTTAGATAGTTTTCTTCAGCTGTATTTTCATCTAACCTTCTGACTAAATACGCTACTGCTGCTGGGAAGTTCTTTCTTGACGTTATAGGTGAGTAAAGCAGTACTGATCCAAATTTTTCTTTTACAGCCAATGCTTCAGCATTTGCCATTCCCTCTAGCATTTCTATCTCAACCATAGTTTGCACTTCACGAAGTTCAGCGAGCTGTTGTGCAAATGAAATGTGAAATAAATTGTGACTAGCTACACCAATTACTAAGCAATCTAGATATTCCTTTGATAATGAAATATTTATTAATCTTGAATAACTAGCGTCGACTTCTTCTTTTGTATTGTAAGGTGCGGGATTCCATCCATGGAGCTCTGCTTCCGTACGCTCCATTGCAAGATTCGCACCTTTTACCAATCGTATCTTTATTTTTGAACCATATTTTTCATATCTATTTTTAGACCATTCGATTAAATCATCAAATGCAGCATGTGATTCAGGAAGATAAGCCTGTAAAACTATCCCTGCGTAAAGATTTTTAAATTCCTCTTCAAGTAATAATTTTTTAAACACTTCTAAAGTTATTTCAAAGTCTTTATATTCCTCCATATCTAAATTGACAAAACAGTCATTTTTGATGGATTTTCTATAAATTATTCTTAATTTATTGGCAACACGTTCACAACTTCCATCTATATCAGCAGGTATAATTTGACTTACAATTGCTGAGATTTTTACTGAAATATAATTAACCTCCTCAAGATCCATTAAATTAAGTAATTCATTAAATCTAGTATCTGCTTCATCATTGCCTAGTACTGCCTCCCCAAGAAGATTAAGGTTTATGCCTACATTTCCTTTGCTTTTTCTTCTCAGGTATTTTTTTAGCTTTCTTGGATGAGCATTGTTAATTATGCCTTTTGAAGCAACCCTTACCCTTTCAGTAACAACGAAAAGAACTAAGGGCCTAAATATGTATGATAAAAAACTCAATAACTTTAGACCTAGATAGTCAATATAGCTAAACCCTTTTGATTTAACTTTTCTTACAATGCTTCTAAACATTTTTGCTGAAGCTTTACTGGAATCAATTCTGATAACTTGATCTGTTAATTTTTGAGTTGCTTTAATCGCGTTTTCATCTTTAACTAATCTCGCGAATTGCTTTTTCTTAGATTTGTCACTGATAGTTTCTTTTTTCTTTGCGATTTGTAGCAGCTCAGTCGCCAAGTAAATTGAGTCATCAATTATTTGTCCAGAAACAATTTCCATATCTCTATTAGTTTATAACTATTTTTTATGAAGAAGCTCTTTCGACTTAGGAAATATTTTTTAAAGTTTTTATTAGACTTTCTATGAGCATTTCAATATGGTCTATCTGCACACTTTCGTTTGGTGCATGAGCATTTCCTAGTTCTTCATCAGCAGCACCTACTAAAACTAATTCCGCATTAGGAAACTCTCTCACAAAATCATTAGCAAAAGGTATTGAGCCGCCGACGCCGATATAAGCAGTCTCGTTTTTCCATATTGAATTAAAACTATTAACCAACTCTGTTGTAAATGGTTTATTAGGATCTGCAACTACACCGGAACCTTTTGAGTTTGGAATAAATTTAACAGATGCGTCCCATGGAATATTCTTCATCACATGTTCCTCAAGCATCTTCATGGCATGCTCTGGGTCTTCTGTTGGAGGAAGTCTGAGGCTAATTTTTGCACTCGCTTTAGGAATGACTAAATTTACTGCATCTTTAACTGGTGGTGCATCAATGGCTAATACATCTAGTGCTGGTTCTAGCCAAAGTCTTTTTGAAATGCTTTCTGTATCAAAAAGATTTATTTCATCTGATCCAAGCATTTTTTTCATAAAAGATTCTTCTAGTTCAGTAACTTGCATATCAGTTGGGGTTAAACCTTCAATCATGAGTTCACCCTTTTCATTGTGGAATGAAGCAATAATTCTACTTAGCACCATAAAAGCATCCGGAACAACTCCACCACCAACACCAGAGTGTATTGGCCTCATTGGTTGGTCAACTTCAATAATTGCGTCTACAAGTCCCCTTAAAGTTGTGGTGACGGTTGGAACTCCAATTTTTACATTGCCTGAATCAGCGATAACTATTACATCAGCTTCTAAGGCGTCTCTATTTTGTTCGATAAAATCTGACATAGTAGGAGAACCGATTTCTTCTTCACCTTCAATAAAGATTCTGATATTTACAGGTAAGTCGTTAAGGAGTTCTTTTACTACATTGTAATGTACAACTACTCCAGATTTGTTATCACCAGAACCCCTTCCATACAGTCTTCCATCTTTTACTACTGGGTCGAAAGGTTCAGTACTCCATAAATCTAAATCACCAACTGGTTGTACATCATGGTGTGCATAGAGTAAAACTGTTTTTTTAGATGGATCAATTTCTGTATGCGCTACTACAGCTGGCATGCCTCCTGCAACTTTTATAACTTGAGTATTAAGTCCTAAGTCTGCAAACAAGTTTTCTACAAACTGTGCCGATGTATCAACGTCATCTCTGTGGTTCTTATCTGAACTGATAGATTTTATTTCAACCATTTCAGACAATAACTTGATAATTTCTTCTCGAGCCATAATAGGTATCTTAAGGTTAAAAAATATTTACTCGTAGGAGATAGCGTCAAGTATATTTTGTCTTGATGCTCTAATTGCTGGAAGAATCGCAGCAATAACGCCGGCTATGATAGCAATGCCAATCCATAAAAAAGTCTGCTGAATAGAAACAGCAAATACCGTAAATCCTTCATCAGCCAGAGTTTGTATTAAACTCCATGCAAAGAAAATTCCAAGACCTGTACCTAAAGCAGCTCCAAATATAGAGATAATAGAAGACTCAATAAAAATCATTCTTCTTATCTGCTTTCTATATGTTCCAATTGCCCTCATAAGACCAATCTCTCTAGTTCTTTCATATACTGAGAGAGATAAAGTATTAGTTATTCCAAAAAGAGCTACAAAAATTGATATCGATAGAAATCCGTAAATTACATTAAGGAGCAGTTGTATTTGGTTATTAGCTTCTTCAACTAATCCATCTTCGTCTCGTATTTCAACTCCAGGATATCCAGCAACGATTGTATTAATTCTTTCCTCTAGCTCTGGAGTTTTTTCTGATACATTGAAATACAATTCAGTGTCTAAGGACTCTTCCGTGAAAAAAGAGTTGTTTTCTAGTAAAACGAAAAATTCAGCCGGAGGCTGGGTAGTCCAATCGAATATATATGAAACAGTGAAGATTCTTTCTCCCTCTTCAGGAATGATAAGTGAAACTTCATCACCAACAGAAAGTTCTTCTCTTTCAGCTGTCGGTCTTAGTACCCCAATAGCATTTTCGTTAAGAAAGTTTTCTCTACTACCTTCAATATCGTCTGTTTTAACTAGGTCAAATACAGTTTCATCAACAGCTCCTAAAATTAGTGGTCTTTCGTTATACCCTACGACAGTTGCTCTTGTTCTTGAGAGCTTTGTTACTTCATCAAGCTCTAAAAGTTCTTCAGACAATCCAGTTGGTATACCCGGAGATGCAAAAACATTAGCAGCACTGACCTGATAATCTGCCAAAATTACTTCGCTAATTAAAGTCTCTGCCTGAGCCTTAAAAGATGTTGTGATTACATTTGCAAGAGAAATTAATGTTAACCCAATCATTAAAGCAGAGGCCGTAGAAGCAGTTCTTCTTGGTGTACGTTTTGAGTTTTCAGTCGCTAGCTTTCCTAAAATACCAAAAACTAGATTGTATATTTTTTCAAATAGAAATACAAAAGGTTTTGTAATTGATGGGGTAATGACTGAAATACCAATGAATATAATTCCTGCTCCAAAACCAACTTGTTGTAATGCGGATAATGTTGGCAGATCTAGGAAGTCAAAAAGTATACCAAACAACATTCCAAAGCCAATAGCTGAGATTAGAGAACCGAAAAGTAAACGTATAAATAAAGACTTTGCTTTAGGCGTTGACACACTGTCTCTAATTGCTTCCATCGGACTAACTTGGGAAGCTTTCCTTGCAGGAAGTAGGGAAGATAATATTGTTACTGTTATACCTATTGCTAGACCAATGAGTGCGGCTTCTGTGGTTAAAACTAAAGGACCATCTGGCAAACCAAATTCAAAATATTGCAAACCTGCCTTGACTGCAACTGCCAAGCCAATGCCCAACCCAATTCCTAATGCTGAACCTATTACAGACATAAAGAGAGATTCAGAAATGACTAACCTATAAATTTGCCTCTTTGATGTTCCTAAAGCTCTTAATAGTGAGAGTTCTTTTGTTCTTTGAAGAAGAAGAATTCTGAAAGTGTTTTGAATAATAAAAGCACCAACAAAAATTGCTATACCTGCAAAAACATTGAGTATTGTATTAAAGAAATCTAATCCTTGTTTAATAGAGTCTGCCTGTTCTGCAGCCGCTTCTTGTGCATTTATAACATTTAAGTTTTCTGTATCTAAATTAGTAATCTGATTTTTAACATCATTTATGTCATAGTTGTTTTCAATAACTACATTTATCAAATCAACTTCTCCCCTTGAGTCCAAAAGTCTTTGAGCAGTTTTAAATTCAAATAATGCAAATGTTGCGCCCCCAGGTGACCCTACATTTGCAAATTCAGCAATTCCAGAAATAGTAAAAGTTGCTGGCGTAGCTCCAGCAAGAACCGTTACTTTATCACCCACTGTAAAGCCGTGGTTTTCAGCTGTAAGGACATCCATTACAACTTCTTTAATATTTGTTGGTGGATTACCTTCGACTAAGGACCACTGTTGAGCATAAGAATTACTATCCCAAGCAGCGCCAAATGTAGGTGCAAAACCATTTTGAATCAAGATAGTTTCACGAGGACATTCTTTTACAAATGAGTGACAATCTTTTCTTGGTCCAAACTTAATATATTGAGCAAATCCTAAAACTTCACCCCAAGCAGCTTTTACGCTTGGCAAGTTTTGTATTTCCTGAATTCTTTCATCAGGTATTTTTTTAACCTCGAATGATATAGGCCCTTGACCTCCATCACCACTAAAACCTTGAGCAAAATCTTCTTGAATTGGTTGAACTACTAAATCAACGCCTTCGTATATACCTGTAAAAAGATTGTCGAATGCTGATTTATTACTTTCAGAAAAAATATTCGAAGCAATAATCACTGCAACGCCGAGAATAATGGATGAAGTAGTAAGAAAAATTCTTACGGGGTAAGTTTTTAAATTCTTCCAAGCTATTAGGAAAAGAGGGCGTTTTGTAAATCCGAACATTAGATGTTAGTTAGAGCTGTAACCTCAGCAACAATCTCCTCTTGTGTAGGTTTATCTAAGTCACTTGCAATTCTTCCATCTTTCAACATAACTACACGATTTGCAAATGATGCAGCATAGGGATCGTGTGTCACCATAATTATTGTTTGGTTAAGTTCTTCAACAACTGACTTCATAAAAACTAATAACTCTTTACTAGATTTAGAATCGAGATTTCCTGATGGCTCATCGGCAAATATTACTTCTGGCTTAGTTGCCATTGCTCTAGCAGCAGCAACTCTTTGTTGCTGTCCTCCAGATAGTTCATTAGGTCTATGAGTTAATCTATCGCCTATGTCTACTGTTTCAACAACCTGTTTAACCCATTCCATATCAGGCTTTCTTCCGGCAATTGATGCTGGAAGAGTTATGTTTTCCTCAGCTGTTAAAGTTGGAATTAAATTAAAAGCTTGAAACACGAAACCAAAGCTATCTCTCCTTATTTTTGTGAGTTGCTTGTCGTTTAATGTAGAAATATCTGAATCTTTTAAAAATATTTGTCCAGATGTAGGCCTGTCCAGTCCTGCTAAGCAATGAAGTAGTGTTGATTTTCCAGACCCAGATGGTCCCATGATTGCTGTGAATTCATTTTCTTTGAATTCGACATTTATCTTATCGAGTGCAGTTACACTTGTTTCTTTTTCACCATATATTTTTGATAAATCAATTGAGTGAATTATTTTATTCATGAGTTCAATATTAGATATAGCAATGGTTTATCGATATTTTGTTGCAACTTAGTTAACAATTTGTTTACATTTAAAATTTGCAATTATTGTTTATATTTTATAAATTATGACTATGTACAAATTAAACAACTGGCATTGGTGGTCGCTACATAAGTAGGAGCCCTTTGTAATTGTTTAGTTGGACCGGGCACCGCCCGGTTTTTTATTACTGTCACTGAAATTAAATCTCCGGGCCAAACCCACAAAAATTTAGAAATAGAAAGGTACTAATACAGAGATTGAGTGGTTATCTCCCTCCACTCTGAGACTTTCGGTCCTGTTTTGAAAAGAGACAGTGTATCGAAAGAAAGTGTTATAGGGATGAGTTCTTTAAGCTCCCCCAGGTCAAATGATTTGGGTAACTCATCCCCGTAACATAAAGAAAGATGTGGAACCCACAAACTTGGCCATCCTTGAAGTTTTGAAACTGAATTAAAGAAATAGGAATTGTCCGAAGATTCAAGATACAGTCTCTGAAAATATGTATCTCCAACTGAAACTTTGTCAAAAACGATATCACATTTGTCTTTAGAAAGTTGTTCTAAGATTTCAATTGCTTTTTCATCAGTAGGGATCCTTGTAACAAGTGTTACGTGTGGAAAGAAACTATCTTTGGATTCATCCAGTGCATATTTATTAATTAAGTCTGATATTTCTTTATTGTGCTCAGAGTTTTGTAGCCAGATTGAGTAAGTTTCTGTATTCACACAGATAATTATATTAAGGAATTGTGACTGTAACTAGTGACCCTTTTTTTGTTATTTTGTTTGATAAATAAGCAAAAACAAATATTGATGTGGCTACTAAAGACATTGAAGGCCCAGAGGGCAAGTTCCAAAAATAAGATAAATACAAGCCCACTACAGATGAAAAAATTCCAAAAAGTATACTTATCCGAATAGAGCTTACAAATGTACTTGTTATTAATTTTGCAGCAGCAGCTGGAATTATTAACATACTTAAAACTAAAATAATACCAACAGTTTGTAACGAGCCAACTATTGCAATAGACAATAAAATTAAGAATAAATAATTTAAAAATGTTGTGTTCAAGCCTTTTACTTCCGCACCGATTGGATCAAATGAGTAAAACAATAATTGTTTAAAGAAAATTAATACAGATAATGAAACTACGATTAGTAAAAATATAACAATATATACATCTGAAGTGTTGACAGCAAGAATTTGGCCAAAAAGTAAATCTTCTAGATTAACTGTTACGTTCAATAATGAAATTAAGACAAAGCCTAGAGCAAAAAATGAGGAAAAAATTATACCTATTGCTGTATCTTCACCAACATTTGTATTTTTTATAATCAAACCAAGAAATATTGCAATCAATATTGCTGCTGGTACTCCTAATTCTGAAATACTAAATCCAAGAAATACTCCAACTGCAATTATTGGAAGAGTTGCGTGAGCCATAGCATCAGCCATAAAACCCATATTTCTATTTATCGCAAATGGTCCCAAAATAGAAAGCATTGCACCCGAAGCAATAGCAGTTATCAAGGACCTGATCATAAAGTCATATTTAAAAGGTTCTAAAAGAATATCAATCAATGTTCCTGCCTTACTGTCTTTCTCTATGTATTAAATTATTGTGTGATCCATACATCTCTTCTATAACTTCTTCAGTAAGTACTTCTGATGGATCTCCATAGGCGCAGCAATGTTTATTTAAACAAAGTACCTCATCAAATTTATCTTCTAAGTTATTAACATCATGAGTTGCAATTAGTATTGTTTTACCGTCTAGGTTGATTGAATTAATCAATTGCATAATATCTTCTTGAGCGCCTATATCGACAGCACTGAATGATTCATCAAGTAGTAAAATATCAGAATCTTGTGCAAGAGCTCTTGCAATCATAACTCTTTGAAGCTGTCCTCCAGATAAGCTTTTAATACTTTCATCAATCTTATGAATGAGTCCTACATCGTTTAATGCTTTTTTAATTTTTTCATTTATTTTTTTACGAGAAAAAAGATTAATAGATTTTCTATTTACCAATCCCATCTCAACCACTTGCTTTACAGAGACCGGGAAGTTCCAATTAATTAAGTCTTTTTGGGGAACATAACTAACAGTACCTTTTGATTCCTCTGGTGTTTTACCTTCTATAGTTAAGGATCCATCGCTTAAAGGTACTAATCCGGCTATAGCGTTGAATAATGTAGATTTCCCACCACCATTTGGTCCAACAACTGCTACTTTTTTTCCTTTGTTAATTGCAAAATTTACACTCTCTAAAGCAGGAGCGTTTCCAAAATGTACACAGCACCCGTCTGAAATTATCAGCGGGGTGCTGGAACTTTTTACTTCTTCAGTATCCATCGTGATACCTTTCTTAAAGCCATTGAAAGTTATCTACAACTAACTTAGTCAGCGTTTCTTAAATTCTCTACAATTAATTCAACGGCTGCGATTAAAAAGTCAGAATATGATTGACCTGCTTTTAAAGTCTCAACCCATAAGCCCTCAACTGCTTTAATGCCTGTTTCTGCAACAATTGTCTCTGCATACACTGAAGGTGCTTCGGCTTCAATGAAGATAACTTTTACATTGTTGTCTTCAATGACATCAATAACGTCTACTAATTCTGCGGGTGATATTTCATTCGCTGAATCAAGACTCGGAATAATTGTGGAAAGTACCTCTAGTCCGAATTTAGCTTCTAAGTATCCCAACGATTCATGAGTTGTTATAAGTTTTCTATTTTGAGATGGAACTGTAGATATTAAGTCAGATACTTGACCTATCAAACCTTTTAGTTCATCTGTATAAGCACTTCCTGCTGATTCATAGGTTGCAGAATTGCTTGGATCATATTCAACTAATTTACTCTCAATATATTCAGCTGCGTAAGCAACTCTATTTGGGTCAAACCAGAAGTGAGGATCGTATGCTCCGTGGCCGTGTCCTTCATGTCCGTCATGATCATCATGACCTTCTTCTTCATCATGATCGTCATGACCTTCTTCGCCGTGATCTCCATGGTCATCATGTCCACCTTCTTTAAATTCAATAGGATAAACGTTTTCACCAACTTCAGCTAAAACACTTGTGCTACATGCTGAACTTTCAAGCAATTTAACAACTGCTGCCGGTTCATATTTCAACCCTGTGTAAAAAACTAAATCAGCATCCGCAATAGTTCCAGCATCCTGAGGTGCTGGTTCGTATGTATGTGGATCTGCCTCAGGTGGCATAATTACAGTAAGATTTATATTGTTACCGCCTACTTGGCTAACAAATTCACCAATCATAGGAGTTGTTGCTACAACATTAATTTTTCTATCTTCTATTACCGGACAGCCAGCTTCATCTGAACTACCTCCGGCACAAGCAACAAGCACTATTGAAAGTGCAATCACGCAAAATTTAAATAACTTATTATTTTTCAATTAAGTCTCCTTCTAATTACAATAAATGAGAATAAGTCTCATTTATTAGTTTGTCAAGCATAAATGAGAATTTATCTCATTTTTTTAAAATATGAAAGTATAATAAAAAACATGTCTGAGAGCTCTAGAAAAATATTAACGGAACATAAAGTTTCTATAACTAACCCAAGAATTCTTGTTCTTGAAGCCCTCCTGGAAGTCAATAATCCCCTTACCATTGATGAGCTACAGTCAAAACTCAAAGGTAGTGTTGCTAAGTCAACTTTGTATAGAGTTTTAAATGATCTTAAAAAAATAAATATTTTAAATGAATTTACATCTCCAGATAACTCAACTGTCGTAGAGCTTATACTAGAAGACCACTCGCACCACCACCATCTTTTTTGTAGTGATTGCGGTGAAGTAATTGATGTTGAATTAAGTGATGAATTTGAAAAAATGCTTTTAAAAGAAATAGAATCTATTCAAAAAAAATTTAATTTTGAAATAAACGATCATAGAGTCGAAATGTTTGGTCTTTGTACTGTAGAGTGTGCTAACTGTAAATAGATTAAAACATAATAGCGAG
>TARA_B100001093_G_scaffold128121_1_pt1 | contig 12432 bp, 12 predicted proteins | sample TARA_B100001093 | Tara Oceans TARA_B100001093 (sample SAMEA2623116) | marine metagenome | biome: marine biome (ENVO:00000447); feature: surface water layer (ENVO:00002042); material: "saline water (ENVO:00002010), including plankton (ENVO:xxxxxxxx)" | depth 5 m
CTTAAGTAATTTGAAGCACCTTTGCTATTGACATCATAATTAATTATACTTTCTCCGTAACTAGGGGCTTCACCCAAACGGATATTTCTTTGAATAATTGTCTTAAATACCATTTCATTAAAATGATTTTGAACTTCTTCAACAACTTGATTAGACAATCTCAAACGAGAATCGTACATGGTGAGAAGCAAGCCCTCAATGTCCAAGTGAGAATTGTGTACTTTTTGAACACTTTTTACAGTGTTTAACAGCTTACCCAAGCCTTCAAGAGCAAAATATTCACATTGAATTGGAATGATAACGGCGTCTGCGGCAGTGAGGGCGTTGAGGGTTAGCAGCCCAAGAGAGGGTGCGCAGTCAATAAGAATATAATCGTATAAATTCTTGATGGGTTCCAATGCTTTTCGAAGCATATACTCTCTATTTTCAATATTTACCAGCTCGATTTCAACAGCGACTAAATCAATATGTGCCGCAATGATATCGACATTGGGTGCTGAGGATTTTTCAATGGCTTCAAACGGGGTACAATTATGTTCTAAAAGTTGGTAAGTTCCAAGTTTTAAATTGTCCACATCAACACCCAAGCCTGAACTGGCATTTGCTTGAGGATCAGAGTCAATTAGTAAAACTTTTTTCTCCAAGGCACCAAGAGAAGCCGCCAAGTTGACAGTGGTTGTGGTTTTCCCTACACCCCCTTTTTGATTGGCTATCGCGATTGTTCTTCCCATTGATTTAACGATTGAATACGTTGTAAAAATACGATTATTTAAACGTAATAAAAATCAATCAACACCAAGGATGTCAACAATTTTTTAACTGGTTCTAAAGCGTTTTAGCTCAATACCATGTATCCGATTTTTAGCAAAGTATAAATAGAGGTAGTTTTTCCTAAAAAAACTAACTTGATAGGATATTCTATACATCCATACGTCGGTGTGAATATCGTTATAGCAGAGACCCAACAGTTCTATAGTTTCCTCTTTGGTCTTCCCTTTGAGGTATTCGTAATTGAGTTTATCCTTGGTGTCAGCGAGGGTGTTTGTGTATTTCATATTGATTTGGGGTCAAATGATTCATAATGATGTTTTTAGTTATTAAGTAGGTTTGTAACAATAAATATAGTCAATTTATCAATATCTGCAAGGCTTGTTTTTTACAAATTTGTTTTTTAACATTCCTAAAGCACATACAGATTAAAATTGTAATTTATTGAACTTTATTAATGGAATCAAATTCAATGATATAGATGTCTTCGTTTTTGCGTTTCATATTGTATTTTTCACGAGCAAAAGCCTCCATTCCAGCTTTACTTTCAAGGGCTTTTAAGGCTTTGGTATCTTCGCGAATTTCGTTTTTATAAAATTCCTTTTTATTGTTTAAAATTTCAATTTCTTCATTCAGTTCTTTTTGAATCAGCCATGAATTTGCATCAAAAAATAACATCCATACAATAAAAGTAATTGAAACTATAAGAAATATATTACCAAATGGGCCCATCCATTTTTTTAAACTGTAAAAGATTTTTTTCATCCCAGCATACTTTTAATCTTTTGCAATAGAGACTCAATGTTAGGGGGTGTATTCTTATGGTTTTCAACAACCATATCAGCGTGTAATTTCATGGGTGAAATAAATTTTTTGTGCATAGGTATGAGCATGGTTATATATCGGTTTATGACTTCTTTAGGGGTTCTTCCACGTTCAGAAATATCTCGGTTGACCCGTCTTTCCATACGGATGTCGCTGTTGGCATCAATGTATACCTTAAGGTCCAATAGGGATCTGAGTTTTGGATAATTCATAATTAAAATACCCTCTAATATTATTACTTTTTTTGGAGAAATTTTCACTGTTTTTTTTGTGCGGTTGTGGATTTTAAAATCATATACAGGTTGTGAAATACTCAATCCTTTCTTCAAGTCCTTGAGATGTGTGTAAAGGAGTTCAAAATCTATTGAATTTGGGTGGTCATAGTTTAGTAAACAGCGTTCTTCGTAGGAGATTTCAGAATTGTCTTTATAGTAGGCGTCTTGAGAAATAACAAGCATCTCTCCACTAGCAAATTTTGATAAAACTTGATTAACAATAGTGGTTTTACCGCTGCCTGTTCCTCCAAAAACACCAATTATAATCATTTTTTATTTATGATAACTGTTGTGATGTAAAGTTAGTGTTTTATTTGCTTTTATTTAGGCCTCAAAAGTTCATCGTCAGTGTTGATAACTTTGACCTGTTGTTTTGATTAAAACTGTTATTTTTGTGGTTCAAAATTTTAATTATGTCTGAAACTATCGAATCCATAAAATGTTTAATTATCGGCTCGGGACCTGCAGGTTACACCGCAGCTATTTATGCCTCACGTGCCAATATGTTTCCAGTTTTGTATCAAGGAACCCAACCTGGTGGTCAATTGACTACGACCAATGATGTTGAAAATTTTCCAGGTTACCCCGATGGGATTACAGGACCCGAAATGATGATAGAACTGCAGAATCAAGCCAAGCGCTTCGGTACAGATGTTCGAGATGGTTGGGTAACAAAAGTTGATTTTTCAGGACCCATCCACAAAGTTTGGGTTAACGATAGCAAAGAAATTCATTGTGAAACTGTTATTATTTCCACAGGTGCTTCTGCCAAATATCTCGGTCTTGAGTCTGAACAAAAATATTTAAAACTCGGGGGTGGGGTTTCTGCCTGTGCAGTTTGTGATGGTTTTTTCTACAGAAACCAAGAAGTTGTAATTGTCGGTGCTGGGGATTCTGCTTGTGAAGAGGCACATTATTTATCAAAGTTGTGTTCTAAGGTTACCATGCTTGTCAGACGGGATGTATTCAGAGCCTCAAAAATTATGGCCAACCGCGTGATAAATACTGAAAATATTGAAATTCTTTTTAACACAGAAACAGAAGAGGTTCTCGGCGATGGTCAAGTCGTTACAGCTGTAAAAGTCAAGAACAATCAAACAAATAAAATTACTAAGATTCCGACTACCGGTTTTTTTGTAGCCATTGGACACAAGCCAAACACAGATATTTTCAAAAATTTTTTAACCACAGATGAAACTGGATATATTGTCAATTTACCAGGAACTTCTAAAACAAATATTGAGGGTGTTTTTGTCAGTGGTGATGCTGCCGATCACGTATACAGACAGGCGGTGACAGCCGCAGGGACGGGTTGTATGGCAGCCTTGGATGCAGAACGGTTTTTAGCAGCAAAAGAAGGCCAGTAAAAATTCCTTACCGCAGTTCTGCTCCCAGCTCTTTTTCAAGCCTTTTTTGGAGTTTGGACATTGTTTTATCTATGTCTTTTTCGGTGAGTGTTTTGGTTTCGTCTTGAAGGGTAAAACTTACAGCATAACTTTTTTTACCGTTGGCTAATTTGCCCCCTTTGTATACATCGAATAAACGGATGTCTTTTAAAATTTTTTGATCTGTTTGTTTGGCAATCTTATATATCGATTCAAAAGTGACTTCATCATCAATTAGCAATGCAAAATCGCGCTTGACTTCCGGAAATTTCGATATGGGTTTGAATTTAAGGTTTTTGATCTTTATGGCACCCACAATAGCCTCCCAATTAAAGTCAATGCCGTAAACATCCTGTTCAATCCCAAATTCAGCGACTGTGTTTTTATTTAAAAGGCCAAATTGAACCAGTATTGTTTTGCCTATTTTTATACACTGACCTTCATCAAATAAAGCTGTATTTATTGCGGTACTTTTTACTTTTGAAATGCCTATTTTTTCAATCAGTGCATTTACAATTCCCTTTGTATAAAAGAAATCAACATTTTCCTTTTCTCCGCGCCAGTGTGGGGAAGATTTTGGCCCAGTCAATACAATGGAGAGGTGTTTGTATTCTTTTCGCTCATCAACATTTAGATGGTATGTTTTTCCAAATTCAAAAAGTTTTAGGCAATTTTGTTGACGGTTGAGATTGTACTTGATAGATTCAAGTGCTGAGAAAAACAAGGACCTTCTTAATATGGCCAAATCAGTACTCAATGGATTTAAAATTTTAATATTTTCATCTGCGTTAAATGAAGCATTTAAAACACTGTATTTTTCTGTCGTCAAGGAATTGGTCATTATTTCATAAAAACCATAACTGACCAATTGATTGGCCAGCATATTTTCAATTTTGTGATTGTTTTGCTTGTTGCTGTACGATATTGAAGAGTTTAATTTATCGCGAACTCCAACATTATTATAACCATAGATGCGAAGAATTTCTTCAATGACATCCACTTCTCTAGAAACATCATTTCTGTAAGCGGGAATGGTAAGACCTAAGCCTGCTTCAGTAATGTTATTCACCTTAATTTCCAGAGAGGACAAGATGCTTTTTATCGTTTCTTTAGGGATTTTTTCTCCAATTAATCTATAGGTGTTTTCAAAGCTTAAAAACACTTGCTTGTCTTCAATTTTTTTTGAGTATTCATCGCTGGGATCGCTAGAAATTTCACCACCAGTTATTTTGCTGATAAGGGCTGCGGCATATTTTAAAGCGTATTTTGTTTTGTCGGGATCAATTCCTCGCTCAAATCGAAATGATGCGTCTGTGTTAAGCCCATGTCTTTTGGCTGATTTCCGTACACTTACAGGATCAAAATAGGCCGATTCAAGAAAAACATTAGACGTATTTTCGTTCACACCAGAGTCCAAACCACCAAATACACCGGCAATACACATGGGTTCATTGGCATTACATATCATTAAATCATCTGTGTCCAATTCCCTTTCGATACCATCAAGTGTTGTAAATTTTTCACCTTCCAGGGCATTTCTAACAATTATTTTCTGCCCCGTAATTTTATCAGCATCAAACGCATGTAAGGGCTGTCCAAGGCTGTGGAGTACATAATTTGTAATGTCTACCACATTGTTGATAGGACTCAACCCAATGGCCTTGAGTCGGTGTTGTATCCATTCTGGAGCGGGTTCAATTTTAACAGCTGAAATTGTAATGCCACAATAGCGTGGAACTTTGTCTTTTGCCAATACTTCTACATCGATTTTAAGAGTTCTATTATCGACGTGAAAGCCAGAGACTGATGGGCTCATAAGCTCGGGACTCAGGCCCTGTTGCGTTAAACCAGCTTTGAGGTCTCTTGCGGTTCCATAATGGCTCATGGCATCGGCTCTGTTGGGTGTCAATCCAATTTCAAAAACCAGGTCATTTTCAATATTAAAATGGTCTGAAAGTGCTGTACCTACAATTAATTTTTCATCCAAGACTATGATACCATCGTGGCTCAAACCAATCCCAAGTTCATCTTCGGCACAGAGCATGCCATGGCTTTCTTCACCTCGAATTTTACCTTTTTTAATTTTCCAAGCTTCGCCTTCAGCAGAGAATAATGTCGTACCAATGGTTGCGACAGCTACTTTTTGACCCATTTTAACGTTGGGTGCGCCGCATACAATTTTTAGTGGTTTTTGCTGTCCAACATCAACAGTTGTTAATTTTAATCGGTCTGCATTGGGATGTTTTATACATTCAATTACTTGGCCAACCACAACCCCTTTTAACCCACCTTTAACAGATTCATAAACATCCATTCCCTCAACTTCAAGGCCTAAATTTGTAAGAAGTTCAGATGTTTTATCTGCATCCCAATCGATGTTAATAAATTCTTTGAGCCAGTTGTATGAAATTTTCATAGTGTTGTATTAACCTTTGCAAATATAAAGTTATGGAATTATATGGCAAACAAAAAGCCCAACCAAAAGTTGGGCTTTAAATGTGTAGTAAATCTTTTAATTATTCTCCAGAAAGTGCTTTCATTTCTTTTTCAATCATGTCATAAAATTGATCGATTTTTGGCATCACCACCACCCGAGTTCTTCTGTTCTTAGCACGGTTTAAAGCCGTGTCATTATCCACTAGTGGTACATAGCTGCTGCGACCTGCTGCAATGAGTTGTGAGGGGTTGACATCCATTTTTTGAAGCTCTCTGATGATAGATGTGGACCTTTTTACGCTCAAGTCCCAGTTGTCGAGAAGAACACCGCTAGAATAGCTTCTAGTGTCAGTGTGACCTTCAATCATGGCTTCAAATTCAGGTTTATCATTGATGACCTTGGCAACTTTTGCCAGTACAGTTTTAGCTTTCTCCGTTACAATATAACTTCCGCTTTTGAAAAGTAATTTATCTGATATGGATATAAATACCACTCCTTTTTCAACGTTTATTTCAATGTCTGGATCATCGATTCCAACGGATTTTTTTAAACTAGAGACAATTGCCAAAGTAACGCTGTCTTTTTTGTTAACAGCGTCTTGCAAACGGCTAATTTTCAAATCGCGTTCTTGTAAACTTTCAAGTGTCTTTTCAAGATTTTCAGCTCCTTTGGTCGTGAGTACTGTCATTTCTTTGGTACTTGAAAAAAGGGCATCATTGGTTTTGCGAAGATCTGTCAACTGTTCTTTTAAGGCGCTTAGGCTGGCATCAGCCACGGCTTTATCAGAAAGACAACTGTTTAATTTAACAGTTGCGGTGTTGAGTAAATCTTTGGTATTTTTAAGTTCTTTTTGGGCAGCAACAAGCTCTTTGTTAGGACCACATGCGGAAGCCGTCAGCAGGAAAATAATCCCAAACGCAAATATTTTTTTCATCTTGATTGTTTTTAAAAATGTTTCGTAAAATTATAAAATAAACGCAAGCCAAGACAATATATTATATTTTATTGTGTATTTAATTTTTTAAACGTCTTGATTTTCAATACATAATACTTAAAAACAATTGATTTGACGCCACTGTATTTTAACCTTTTATGGGCCTTTCGATATGACAGGGCATAGGGCAGTAGCTTATAATAACTGAAGTGGGCTTTAATGATGGCTAAAACCAGTTGAAATTTCCCGTCCAAAAAGAATTTAACAGCTGCAAAGCCATCTAAGATTAACCTTAAAAGGACCACCAATACCAAAGGGTGTTTACTGTTCTTGGTAAGTGTCAACAAACTATTTCTAAAATTTAAAAATGTTTTTTTTGGACCTGGCTTTAAGCTTGCTCCACCCAAGTGAAAAACGGTAGAATGACCTACATATAAAATTGAATGTTTTTGATTTTTTGCCCGCCAACACAAATCAATTTCTTCCATATGAGCAAAAAAATTGCCATCAAACCCATTGAGCTGCTTAAAAAGTATACTTCTTATAAAAAAACAGGCTCCAGAAGCCCAAAATATAGGGGCCGTCCCATCGTATTGCGCCTTGTCTTCTTCAATTGTTTCAAAAATTCGTCCACGACAATAAGGGTACCCCAATTGATCAATAAAGCCTCCCGCTGCTCCGGCGTATTCAAATTTTTCTGGATTCTTTTCATCTAAAATTTTGGGTTGAATAATTCCTGTGTTTTTATTTCTTTCAAAGGCTTGAATGACTGGTAACAGCCAGTTTTTGGTGACGCGAACATCTGAGTTTAAAAAACAAAATACATCTGCTTCAATTTTTTTAACGGCTTCGTTATAGCCCTTGGCATATCCGTAGTTCTTAGAAAACTCCAGTATTTTAATTTGTGGAAATTTACGTTTTATAAAGGCTGCAGAATTATCATCTGATCCATTGTCTGCAATGTATATTGAAGCGTCTTTACTAAAGGCAATTACAGAGGGTAAAAACCGCTCCAAAAGAGCTTTACCGTTGTAGTTTAATATGACAATGGCAAGTTTCATAATGGGTTTATATTTGGTGTGTAAGAAGGGATGGATTCAATAAAGTTATATCCTTTAGGGCCTTGGTCCATATTGCAGTAATAATGACTTAATCCATTTGTAACCATTAAATAGTTGGCCTTTAGTGTGCGGTTGTATTTTGCAATTTGGTCAAAGGTTTTTTGATTGATCGCAATTGATGGTGCCTTGCATTCAACAATACAAAAGACCGTTCCGTTTGGGTTGTATATCACAATATCACAACGCCTGATCAAGGTCTTAATTTTGAGTTGTTTTTCAACATTAATGAGTGAAATAGGGTAGTTTTTATCTTTTGTAAGATATTTAAGACAGTGTTGACGCACCCACTCTTCGGGCTGAAGGACCACAAATTTTTTGCGAATTTCATCAAAGATATAAGTAATATTTTCGCTATTTTTGAGTCTAAAGTTGTAGGATGGAAAATTTAAATTCTTCACATTACAAATTTGCTAATTTTTTCTGAATGCACACTGCTCAAACCATTATAAATGATTTAAAATCTGGCAAGGTTGCCCAACTTTATTTCTTGATGGGTGAGGAGCCCTTTTTTATTGATGAGATTTCTTCTTTTTTTGAATCGTCTCTTTTGGCGGAATCAGCCCGCGGTTTTGACCAAACCCTTGTTTATGGTAAGGACACCTCTGTAGATGCCCTGGTATCAACTGCAAAGCGCTTTCCGATGGTAGCCGATCGACAACTTATCATTGTAAAAGAAGCTCAAAATTTGAGTCGTAATATTGAGTCCTTGATGCCTTATGTGAAACAACCACAACCCAGTACAACAGTTGTTTTTTGCTATAAATATAAATCCTTGGACAAGCGAAAAGCACTTTACAAAGCCTTGTCTAAAACTCAGGTTGTTTTTGAAAGTAAACGGATCTATGACAGTAAAATTCCTGCTTGGATCTCCAGCAAACTTCAACAAAAAAAATTAAAAATTACTCCAAAGGCTACACAATTATTGGCTGAATTTCTGGGCAATGATTTGACAAAAATATCCAATGAACTTGGCAAGTTAGAGCTCATTGTTGGGAACGACCGTAATATCACAGCGGAACTCATCGAGCAAAACATCGGCATTTCAAAGGATTTCAATAATTTTGAATTGCAAAATGCGTTGGCTTATATGGATCAAAAAAAGGCCTATCAGATTGTTAAATACTTTACAAAAAACGCTAATAAACACCCAATTGTACTGACCATTGCAACCCTCTTTAGTTTTTTTTCCAAAGTGATGACAATACATACTACAGACAGTAGCAACCCGCAAACCCTTGCAAAAGCCATTGGGGTCAATCCATATTTTATAAAAGATTACACTCAGGCCGCAAGACATTTCCCCATGCGGCGGATCAGTGCTGTTTTTGAAATTTTAAGAACCATGGACGTCAAGAGTAAAGGGGTGGATGCCAATTTAAATCCAAAGGACTTGTTTCAGGAATTGATGTTTAGAATATTCAACTCTTAATTATTGTTTAGAGTCCTCTTTTTTTGCGAACAGCGCTGCTCCCACAATGCCTGCATTGTTTTTTAACTCAGCGGCTTTCAAAGGGGTTTTAATTTTGAGATACGATTCAAATTGTTCAATTTTTTTACTCACACCACCCCCAATAATGATCATGTCAGGACTGAAGCTTTTTTCGATATGGTTAAGAAAAAAATTTAACCGTTTGGACCATTTTTTAAAATCCCATTCGTTGTTTTTTCGGGCTGCATCAGAGGCAAAGGATTCCATGATATCTCCTTTTCGTCCATAAAGTCTTCCGAGTTCAAAATTTGAGAGAAGTTCTCCGTTAAAGAACACACCAGACCCAATCCCTGTTCCTAGTGTTATGGTCATAACCAAGCCTTTTAGATTTTTACCTTCACCAAATTCCATTATTCCAATAGCTGCGGCATCTGCGTCATTGACTACAAAAAAAGGATTTCCAATAGCATTTTGAAACAACTCATTTAATTGGGTGCCTTGAATACTGGAGTCTAAATTGCCATAATGCATGGCTTTACCGTTTTTGATGATGGTTGGAAATGAAACACCAACCTTAGAATTCCAGTTGAAAGACTTGCAAATAAGTCCAATAATTTCTGTAATGGCTTCTGCTGTAGCTGGTTTTGGAGTGGGAATACGCAATCGGTCACTGGAGAGCTCTCCAGTATCAGTGTTGACAACAGCAGCTTTGATCCCTGATCCACCTACATCTATTCCTAATATTTCCATAAATTATTGATTTAATTCCTCAATTTGTAGTTGGTATTCATATTGTAAATCTTCGTGTAGCTTTGAATTCTTTTTTTTACAAGCCTCAACTTGACGGTTGTAAAGATTTGTCAAGGTTTTATTTTTAAATATTGAGGGGCGAATGCTTTTCATTTTCCAGCAAAAAAAAAGTAACAATTCTACTTCAGTTTCCGCCGCGTTGGAATAGCGGGAAAATTTTCGAATTTTCCGAAGAATTTTCCGTACACTTTTCTTGATGTAGAAATAACTATTCGTGTTGATATCCTCAAAAAGCGATTCCAACTGTATTTTTATGCCTTGAACATATTTTAACTCATCCTCAGATTCAAAAATCAGGTAAGTGAGCAATTCTTTATTTTCTAGCTTGAAACGCGCTAGTCGCAGGCAAAGCGTTTGAAGCGTTTGACGGTCTAAATGCTCCACGGCTTTTCTAAGATTTACAATGCTTGCTGCTTTCATAGGCGTATCAATAATACAATTTTTGACTTTGAATTGCAATAATGAATATGTTTTTATCTAGGCATATAAAATATCAACCTGATTTAATTCTTTAGATGCAGTGATAAGACCGTTGATAAATGTATTTTTGTAAACATTCATGGATTCTCTTACACAAATAGTTTTAGGCGCCGCATGTGGTGAGGCGACCTTAGGAAAAAAAATTGGAAACAAAGCGCTTTTATTTGGTGCAATTGGAGGTACAATTCCCGATTTAGATGTATTTGTTGGCGATTGGTTGTACGATAACGAAATTCAAGCGATGGCTTTTCACAGAGGGTTTATGCACTCCATTTTTTTTGCAATATTTGCAAGTTTAGCCATGGGCTGTTTGATGCATTGGATTTACAATCGTGGGAAACGTCACAATAAGGTGCTGAGAAAAGGATGGATCCAGCTCTTTTTTTGGTCGATTTTCACCCATCCCATTCTGGATTGTTTTACAGCTTACGGCACTCAACTGTTTGCTCCTTTTTCAAATTATAGGGTAGCCTTTGATAATATTTCTGTGGCAGATCCCTTATATACCCTTCCTTTTTTGATTTGTTTGATCGTTTTGATGTTTTTTAGGCGGTCCTCTGCTGCAAGGGGTTTTATTTTAAAGCTAGGTCTGGGAATCAGTTCACTTTATATTATTTTGACACTCATAAACAAACGCCATGTACATAATATTTTTAAATCATCTCTCGAGAGTGAAGGCGTAGAATACCTGCGCTTTCGAAGTCAGCCTACCATTTTAAACAATTTACTTTGGTATGCCGTGGCAGAATCGGATTCTCACTATTATGCAGCGTTTTATTCAATTTTAGACCGCCCTAATACTCTAAAACGATGGCAGAAAATTTCTAAAAACCACCATTTGATTCCTTCAAGTCACAAGGACATTCAAACCTTGATATGGTTCTCCAACGGATTTTATTGCATCGCCCCAACCGAAAATAAAGACACCTTTATCTACAAAGATTTAAGATATCCGCTTATGAAGGAGGATGACCCCAATTCTTCCGTTTTCAGTTTTGTAATTAAAAAAATAGACAAGCGGTGGACCGCAATGCCATTTTACCCTGAAAACACATCAGAAAAAGATTTAAAAGATTTTTGGGAACGCCTAAAAGGGATTTAAAAAATACCAACGGATTGCATACACTTATACATGGATGTATAGGTCCTTTTAATATCGTTGTCAAGCCCCACTGAAAAGCGAATCAAACCTTCACTGAGCCCCATGGTTTTTTGTTCATTTTCGGGTATTTCTGATGAGGTTGAAGTCCCTGGAGCACTAAAGAGTGTTTTATAGAATCCCAAACTCACGGCCAAATATCCGAGATTTTTGTTTTGCATTAGTTCCATCAATGCATTGGCTTTATCTACAGTTCCTACATCAATTGTTAGCATACCGCCAAAACCGAATTCAGTATTCATTTGTGTTTTAAATACACAGTGGGAGGGATGTGAGGCCAGGCCAGGATAGACAGTTTTCAGTCCAAGTGACTCAAATTTTTGAGACAAGTACATCGCATTTGCACTGTGTTGTTTGATTCGAATGTGTAGGGTTCTTAAGTTTTTCAAAATGGATGCAGCACGCAGGCTATCCATTGTAGATCCAAAAAGCATTGCTGCGCCATTATTCACATTTCGTAAATCGTCAATGAACTCTTGAGTTCCACAAACGACGCCCCCAATGGCGTCACTGGCACCATTTATAAATTTGGTCAGGCTGTGAATGACAATATCTGCTCCTAATTGTTTTGGTGATATGGACAAAGGTGAAAAGGTGTTGTCAACAACCAATTGAAGTTTATACTTTTTGGCAAGCTTTGAAAGCGCTGCAATATTTGCGACTTCAAGCAAAGGATTGCTGATAGACTCTAAATACAAGATTTTGGTGTTTTTAGATATGGCTGCTTCAACTAGTTTTATATCAGTTATATCCACAAATGAAGTCTGAATCTCAAGTTTAGGTGTAAAGTTTTTTAGAAAGGCATAAGT
>TARA_B100001093_G_scaffold166163_1_pt1 | contig 12425 bp, 11 predicted proteins | sample TARA_B100001093 | Tara Oceans TARA_B100001093 (sample SAMEA2623116) | marine metagenome | biome: marine biome (ENVO:00000447); feature: surface water layer (ENVO:00002042); material: "saline water (ENVO:00002010), including plankton (ENVO:xxxxxxxx)" | depth 5 m
CCACTCGGCCAAGACGCCAAAAAGGAACGCAAATTTAATCAAAAATAAACCACATACAACAGATTTGTAGATTAATGTAGAAACAAAAATACAGCAATGCGGGAAAATAAAACGCTTATTTACGACCTTGTTCTAAGCGTATCACCACCTTCTCAACGTCTCCACCAATGGGCGGATTTATTTTCGCAACAGCAACGGAAACCCAATTAACTTTGGGACAACATTTAAAAATTTCTGTTTGAATTCTTTTCGCAACGACCTCAAGAAGTTTTGAGCTCTTTTGCATTTCTTCAACAACAATTGTATTGAGTGTGACATAGTCAACGGTATCTTCCAAGGCATCTGATTCAGATGAAACAGACAAGTCAGCATCAACCGCGAGGTCTACTCGATACTCACTACCAATAATTGTTTCTTCTGGAAGACAACCATGGTGGGCATAAACACGAATATTTTCAAGCTCTATAAACCCCATTTTTTAGATTTTAATGTTGACAATTTTACAAAAAAAATATTTCTTATAAAGATATATATTCACAAATTATATAAAAGAATAGTTTTGTATTTTTACTCGGTTGCTCAACAAAGCTTTTATGACCAAAAAACCATTAAATTTTATAGAACAAATTATTGAGGAAGACCTTAAAACCACCCTTGATAGGTCTCAGCTTCGTTTTAGATTCCCTCCAGAGCCCAATGGCTATCTCCACATCGGACACACCAAAGCCATTGGTATAAGCTTTGGTTTGGGAAACAAATACGGCGCCCCTGTTAATTTAAGGTTTGACGACACCAACCCAACAAACGAAGATCAAGCTTATGTAGACGCGATAAAAAAAGACATTAACTGGCTCGGATACCACTGGGATAAGGAGTGCTACTCCTCAGATTATTTCGGTCAACTTTACGATTGGGCACTGCTTATGATAAGCAACAACAAAGCCTATGTAGACTCTCAGTCAAGCGCCTTAATGGCCGAGCAAAAAGGAACGCCAACACAAGCAGGGCAAGACAGCCCCTTCAGAAACCGAAGCATTGAAGAAAACACAATGCTTTTTAAAGAAATGCGCGCCGGTAAATTTGAGGCAGGTGCACATGTCCTGCGCGCCAAGATAGACATGCAACACCCCAATATGCTGATGCGCGACCCCATAATGTACCGCATTATTCATACCCACCACCAACGCACAGGCTCAGATTGGTGTATCTACCCAATGTATGATTGGACCCATGGCGAAAGCGATTATATAGAACAAATATCTCATTCTTTGTGCTCCCTAGAGTTCAAGCCACACAGAGAGCTCTACAATTGGTTTAAACACTCTGTTTATCCCCACAGCAAGCAAAGCCACCCCCTACAACCAAAGCAAAGGGAGTTTGCGCGCTTAAACCTTAGTTATACCATAATGAGTAAACGTAAACTATTAAAGCTCGTTGAGGCGGGGGCTGTTTCAGGCTGGGACGACCCCCGAATGCCAACAATTTCTGGACTTAGGCGTCGCGGCTACACACCAAACGCTATTAAAAAGTTTATAGAAACCATAGGGGTTGCCAAACGCGACAACATCATTGATGTATCCTTGCTTGAGTTTTGTGTGCGAGAAGACCTAAACAAGACAGCCAACCGCGTTATGGCTGTTTTAGACCCATTAAAACTAATTATAACCAATTATCCAGAAAGCAAAACAGCCTGGATGGAGGCGACCAATAATCCCGAAAACACCGCTTCAGAAGTGCGGACAATACCATTTTCTAAAACACTTTATATAGAACGCGCAGACTTTAAAGAGGAGGCTACCAAAAAATATTTTCGATTGACACTAGGCAAAGAAGTTCGCTTAAAAAACGCTTATATCATTAAGGCGGAATCTGTTAAAAAAGATAACAACGGAACCATTAAAGAGGTTCATTGTAGCTATGACCCAGATAGTTTAAGCGGCAGCGGCAGTGCCGCAAGCTTAAAAAAAGTAAAAGGAACACTGCACTGGGTATCTTTAGAGCACGCCAAAGAAATAGAGGTCAGAGTTTATGACCGGCTGTTTTCTCACCCTGCGCCAGACAGTCAGGAGGCGAATTTTATGTCATTTATTAACCCAGATTCTTATAGGTCAGTAAAGGCCTATATAGAGCCCAACATTCCGTGTTTAAAGCCCTACAGCCATTATCAATTTCAACGGCTGGGGTACTTCTCTATTGACCCCAGCAGCGATTCAGAAACGATTATTTTTAATAAAACAGTGGGGCTGAGAGACAACTGGAGCAAACAAATGTCAGCACCAAGCTCAAAGCCAAAGCAACAGCAAAAACCTCAGCGAAAGCCCATTGATTTGATAAAGCAACTTGGAAAGAAATACACCAATCTGCCCAAGGATAAGCAAATTAAAACCAAAACTGAAATACAAAAGCTTTCAGCTGGGGTTGGTTATGAAGAACTGTTGCCGTTGTTTGGAACGGCGAGTAAAAAAGTGGGCACTCGCATCGCTGTAATGATTGTCTTAAAAGAATTGTTAAAAAAAGGACAAGCGCGAACACAAGAGGCTGATGACTTTATAAAAAAAGCTTCTTTGGACAGCAATTCAATACTGTCTGAAGAAGCTATAATTTAAACGAGAGCCAATTAATTGCTATTCCTTGTCTTTGGTTTTATTGTTTTTCATGGCCTCTCCAATTTGGTTGCTGGCCGTAAAACTAGCCACCATGTCATTGAGCATATTACTCCCTGATTGTGGCGAGTTGGGTAGTAAAATTAAATTACTATTGGATTCGCCACCAATAGACTGAAGCGTGTCATAGTGCTGGGTAACCACAATCAATGCCGAGGCTTCTTGGGAGTTGATGCCAACCTTGTTCAACACCTCTACAGACTCTTCTAATCCTCTTGCTATTTCTCGGCGCTGATCTGCAATACCTTGGCCTTGGAGCCGCTTGCTTTCCGCCTCTGCTTTGGCCTTTTCAACAATTAAAATACGAGCAGCGTCTCCTTCAAACTGTGCCGCAATTTTCTCTCTTTCAGAGGCATTGATGCGGTTCATAGCCTCTTTTACCTGAGCATCGGGGTCAATATCCGTCACAAGAGTCTTGATAATATCATATCCATAATCCATCATGGCCTCATTAAGTTCTGTCTTAACAGCAATGGCAATGTCGTCTTTTTTAACAAAGACATCATCCAATTTCATTTTTGGAACCTCTGCGCGCACTACATCGAATACATAGGAAGTTATTTGCTCGTGCGGATAATCAAGCTTATAAAAAGCCTCATAAACTTTTTCCTTAATCACTTTGTATTGAACGGATATTTTTAAACGCACAAACACATCGTCCAAGGTTTTAGTTTCTACAATTACATCCAGCTGCTGAATTTTTAAACTCAAACGGCCAGCAACGCGATCAATTAAAGGGATTTTTATGTGAAGCCCCGACTGACGGATGCTAAGGAACTTACCAAAACGCTCAACAATAGCGGCGGTTTGCTGTTTTACAATAAAAAAAGCGGCAAGCAAAACAATAGCTCCAAAAACGATAATCGGGTATATAAATAAAGAATATAAAGACATAATAAATAAAATAAGAAATTGATAGAGTTTAAAGATAGAAAAATTAGATTTAACGAACCGCTAAATCACTTTTTTTATCAAACTTAAACCCCTGTTTATAGCCGACTGCAAGCCTGGGTTCTCCGAAAGCTTTAACAACTGTTTTTTTATTTCTATTTGTAAACTCTTAGCTTTCGTTAGTTCTAGTATTTCAATTAAAAGCAACCAGTTTTTGGGGTAGTCTTCAAGAAGCATAGAAAAACAAGACTCCAAATCTGTTTCGGAATACTTTTTGCTTAGCCTGTAATTTCTAATCCGTTGAGCAATATTGTTCAAGCGCGTTGCCGCAGGACTTTTAAGATCGCAAAAAGGAACAGTTTTAGAAATGTGGTAAAGGTTTGGGAAGGAACCGGGGTCCGCAGCACCAGCAAAAGCAGAGACAATTGTATTGCCAATGGCCATATCAAAGATGCCATATTCTGGTTTAAACAAAGTTTCATTTTTGTAGGTTACGGTGCAGTTCTTCAGCTGAATGATCATGATTTTACCAGCAACATTTCTTACGCCTGTAATATTAAGGCCCTCAACTTTGATGCCGCTTTCAAACTCAAAGCAAAGCTGTTGACCGTCGTAAAAATTGTACGCCTTCAGGTCCACAGCGCTCATATTCTCAAGCGGAAGATTGACGCTTTTCAACATCCCCAAAGGCGAACTATAGCCATCTTTATGGTATGAAATACCATGGCCAACTAGCTCTTTTTCCCTGTAGGATAGAGCGGTAGGTCCTTTGGTTTTAAAAAAAAGGACTTCATTGTCTTCGCTTAATATCACTTTTGTAAAAACCCCAGAAATTTGGAGGCCTGTGTTTAATTCAATGCAACCAACGGATTCGGAATCAATTAATTTTTGAAGCCCCTGACCACCTCCCTTACGCACGCTTAAAGTGTCTGCAAAATCTTCTAGGACCTCCATTAGGTAGGCAAAGTCTGGAGTGACATAGAGCTGAGGTTGAGGCTTAGTAATATCAAACCCCATATTAACCACAGCGCTAGAGTAGGGGAGTTTTTTTACAGAAGCTTGCATATATTGCCCACTTTCGCCAATCGAAGACAACAAACCAGCACCATAAATCTTAGGGTCTTCAATTGCCCCAATAAGGCCATACTCGACACTCCACCATTGCATGTTTCTAATCTTGGCCATTTCAGAAAATTCATGTTGTTGGGCCTGAAGTGCTTTGACCTCCGCCTCAGCAGCCTCGACAAGGTTTTTATCCACGCCAGTCATTTCTTTTAAAACGGATAATTTACGCACAGCCTCGTACAGTTTAACATCGTGTTTGGATAAAATAGCCTTGGCGCCAATCTCACCAAGGCGCCTTAAAAACTCTGCATAGTCAGGGTTTGCAAGAATGGGCGCATGCCCAGAGGATTCATGAATGATATCAGGCGCAGGGGTGTATTCAATGTGCTCCAATTGTCTGATGTCTGAGGCAATAACCAACACTTTATGGGCCTGAAACTCCATAAAAGCGTTAGGAGGAATAAAACCATCCACAGCAACAGCAGCCCAACCAATGTCTTTTAAAATCCGGTTCATGCCGTAGATGTTAGGGATTGTTTCAGTGCTAATACCCGCTTTTTTTAGTCCAGAAAGATAGGAGTGGTGAGCCACGTCTTTTAAGAAGTTGGTGTTGCTGCGCATCACAAAGCGCCAGACCGCCTGATCCATTGCTGTATAACGGCCATAGTCCTGTGGCATAATAAATTGTTTTAGATGCTCAGGAAGTTTTGACAGAACCTTTTGATAAATTTTTTCTGAAACAGCTACAGCCATATCGTTTGGATTTAAAATGCCAGATTTCCGGATTGGCATTTGACTTTTACTAATGTAGTGAAAAATTAATCGTTGCTGTCGAAGGACAACCAAACGCTGGTTCCGGAAGGAACAAAATCAACGTGATTTAGGAAGACGCGCTGTTCTTTATAAGTGGCTTCAATAAGGTAGAAACCCTCCTTTAAATAGCTTTTGACAACATTGGCTTTGAGGCCCCCTTTGGCCACCAGTTTTATTTGATGGGCATAATAAATAACGCCATCGATGCTGCTATATTCAGCAAAAAAGGCAGCTATAATCGGATGTTCAGGCTTGTTGTATAAGTCTTTTGGGCGTCCCGACGACAACACTTTTCCTTTGTGGAGTACCAGCATCTGCTCAGCAAAAGACAATACGTCATCCTTGTCGTGCGTTGCCAAAACACAGGCTATTTCGTTTGATTTTAAATAGTTAAAAATTCGCCTTCTCAAAGGTCTTTTTTTAAAACTATCGATGTGGCTAAAGGGCTCATCTAACAATATAATTTCTGGCTGTTTTGCCAGGGCCTTAGCCAAAGCCACGCGCTGTTTTTGACCGCCGCTCAGAAATTGAACTGCGGTGTTGCTGTAAGCCCTTAGGCCAACTACGGCCAACAACTCCTCTGTGCGCATTTGTTTTTCTTTGGGATAAAAGTTTGAAAGGTGAGCCCCAATGTTTTCAGCAACCGTTATATAGGGCATTAAGTCAAATTCTTGTGCTACATATTTCATAAAGCCGTGGCCGGCAACAAGCTTGTTTTTAGGGCCGAGAATGGGCTGATCTTTCCATGAAATAGATCCGAGACACACATCCAGATGCCCGTAAATTAGTTTTAAAAGTGTACTTTTCCCCGAACCGCTTTCTCCCACTACAGCCATGACTCCTCCTTTTTTGACAGAAAAAGAAACAGCATCAACGGTTGCAGAATCATTGTAATTAAAAGAAACATTTTCCACTGAAAGCATCAGAAGCGTATTTATAAAACCTCGGCGACTAAGTGTTCTGCGATTTGTATGGCATTGGTGGCGGCACCTTTCCGCAGGTTATCGGCGACAATCCACATATTGAGGGTGTTCTCCCGACTCTCGTCTCGTCGTATTCTCCCAACAAAAACCGCATCTTTTTCATGGGCAAAAACTGGCATTGGGTAGCTGTTGGTTTGTGGGTTGTCCTGGACAGTTATCCCCGGAGTTTTGCCAAGAATCATTCGAACATCAGCGAGTTTAAAAGCATTTTTAAATTCTATATTAACGGACTCCGAATGCCCACCGGCCGTCGGAATTCTAACCGCCGTAGCGGTCACCGCAAAGCTGTGGTCGTCTAATATTTTATGGGGCTCTTTAGCCAGCTTCATTTCTTCTTTTGTATATCCATTTTCTAAAAAAACATCACAGTGAGGCAGGGCATTTTTAAAAATGGGATAGGGATAAACCATAGGCCCTTTTTTGCCGCGAATTTCGTTTTCTAATTGTCGAACAGCCTTGATGCCTGTTCCAGAAACCGATTGGTAGGTAGAAACAACCACTCGCTTCATTTTATAGGCTTTGTGTAGTGGCGCCAAGGCCAATACCAGCTGAATGGTTGAGCAGTTCGGGTTGGCAATTATTTTATCTTCTGTAGTGATAATAGCGGCATTAATCTCAGGAACAATTAGTTTTTTATCAGGATCCATTCTCCAGGCTGAGGAATTGTCAATTACAACGCATCCAGCCTCGGCAAATTTCGGCGCCCAAGTCAAAGAAGTGTCACCCCCAGCAGAAAAAATAGCAATATTTGGACACATTTCAACAGCTGTCTTTAAGCCAACAACAGTGTGTTTTTTGTCTTTAAAAACAACGGTTTTTCCTACACTTTTTTCTGACGCCACAGCAATGAGCTCCGTCAATGGAAAACCCCTTGTTTCAAGAAGCTTTATCACAATGGTTCCCACCATCCCAGTTGCGCCAACAACGGCTACTTTCATTTTTAAGTATTTTAATTCTAATGCAAACTTAGTAAATCCCCGAACAGGTTGATGTAAAATATCAAAATAAAAAAAGGGACCGAAGTCCCTTCTAAAAAAGAGATTTATTTCTTTAACAAATCTCTAATTTCACATAAAAGCGCATTGTCAGTTGGGCCTGTAGCCACCTCCTCCGCTTCTTTCTTTTTGAGCTTGTTAATACCTTTTATCACAAGGAACATTACAAAGGCTACGATAAAAAAGTCGATGGTATACATTAAAAATTCACCCCACATAATAGCGGATTCTCCAACGACAACCCCCAGCTCGTTAACAGAGCCTTTCTCTAGTATGTATTTTAAGCCCTTAAAATCTGCCTTAAAAATAAGGCCAATAACTGGAGAAACAATTCCAGAGGTAAAACTTGTGACCACGTCTTTAAAGGCGGCCCCCATAACGAAGGCAACGGCAATATCAACCAAGCTGCCCTTCATTGCGAATTCTTTGAATTCTTTAAACATAATAAAATAGATTTGAGTTATTAGGCGCCAAAACTACCTAAAATTAGATAAAAAGCAAAATTAGGACCCTATAATAGTGCGCTTAATGCGTTGAGACAGTGAGGTTAGAAGCTCGTAAGAAATCGTTTGTGCACTTTCTGCCAGTTGTTCAGCTGTTGTAAAGCTATCAAAAACCACGACGCTGTCCCCCTCTTTGCAGTCAATTTGACTGATATCGACCATAACCATATCCATACACACATTTCCGACAATAGGGGCCTTTTGCCCATGAATATTAACACTGCCCACCCCATTTCCGTACTGTCTTCCAATTCCGTCCGCGTGTCCAATAGGTAGGGTGGCAATTTTTTTTGAGTCTGCCGCAATATAGCCCCTGTTGTACCCCACACTTTCTCCTTTTTTCAAGTCGTGTATCTGGGAAATCACCGTTTTAAGTGCTAAAACAGGCATCAGGCCAAAATTGTTTTTAGCAGAATTTCCAAAGCCATAAAGACCAATTCCACAGCGGACCATCTCAAAGGCTGCTTCCGGATAATTGATCACCCCTGAAGTATTGCAAAGGTGTCGGATGGGCACTTTTCCATATATACCTTCGAAGACATTACAGGTTTTAGAGAACGTATCGATTTGTTTTGCTGTAAAATTGCGCTCTTGCAGGTCTTCACTAGCTGCCAAGTGAGAAAACACAGATTTTACACTAAGTGCACTCTCCCTGGCCAAGATTGCAGCGGTGTCCGCTGTTGCAGACGTGCTAAAACCCAATCTATTAAGACCAGTGTTAAATTTGATATGCACAGGAAAGGCGGTTTGATTCATTTCTACTGCGACAGCCAAAAAGGTGGTTAAAACCTTTTCACTGTATAGGCTGGGCTCCAATTTATATTCAATGGCTTTTTTAAAATTAACTGGCTGAGGGTGCAGCACTAAAATAGGCGTTTTAAGTCCAGCATTTCTAAGGGCGATCCCTTCGCTTACATAAGCCACTGCAAAGTAATCTGCACCGAGATTTTCTAAAAACTTAGCCACAACAATGGCATCACTTCCATACGCAAAAGCTTTAACCACAGCCAACAACAGCGTCTTGGATGGTATTTTAGAACGCAAAACAGCGTAGTTGTTTTTCAGCGCAGAAAGGTCTATTTCAAGAGTTGTTTCACTTATCACCGCGGAATTTTTTCTTTGTTTTTTCGGCCTTCATCGCATTGTAAAAAGCCGCACGACTCAATGGCTCATAGGCGTCTGTTTCACCAAGTAAAACCAAATCATCGTTATTGGTTTTCCGGTAGCTGTATTGTGCTAAATTTCCAGTTCTGGTACAAACGGCATGAACCTTTGTTACATACTCTGCCGTTGCCATTAAGTTGGGCATGGGCCCAAAGGGCTTCCCTTTGAAATCCATATCCAAACCAGCAACAATCACACGAACACCTCTGTTCGCTAACGCATTACACACCGTCACAATTTCATCGTCAAAGAATTGCGCTTCGTCAATACCAACCACATCGCAACCATCTGAGAGAAGCGGAATGTTTGAGGCCGACGGCACAGGAGTGGATCGAATTTCATTGGCGTCGTGAGAAACCACACAATTACCGTCAAATCTCACATCAACATTGGGTTTAAAAATCTCCACCTTTTGTTTTGCAAATTGGGCGCGTTTTAGCCTTCTGATGAGTTCTTCAGTTTTTCCAGAAAACATGGAGCCGCAGATAACTTCGATCCATCCAAATTGTTCTTTTGGGTTTACTGTATTTTCAAGAAACATTTTGTAATTTTATCACACCTAACGATTAAATCGTTGAACGTATTAAAGTGGTGTAAATTTACTAAAAATAAAAGCACAACTCTAAAACTAATTTAACACAGTCATTTGACAGCCAAACGTTGCTAATTTTACTATATTAAAAGGATACATGAAAAAGAAGTTAGAATCTGAACTTATAAGCATCGCCCATCGCGTTTTAAAACTAACAGGCAAAGAAGATTTAAATAAAATGCAAGCAGAAGTTGCACTGCTTTATCAAAAAATCACCATCCTTAAGTTCTTAGACGCTCACTACAATGGGGAAATACCCGATGACCCCGCGACAGGCGCTTCGTTTTTTAGCGCTCTTGATGGCGCTTTTAACAATAAGGTCAGCGATGCCATAGAGGTGGAGGATAAGGTGTTTGTCAATATTGATAACGCGCCCGAAGAACCCCTTATTGAGCCTGCTATTGAAAAAATAAAAGACATTGTTGCTCAGATGCCAGAAGAAACAGCCGCTGTAGATGAGTTAGTAGATGAAATAAACACCCCTGAAAAGATTGAAGAAGACCTCTCTGAACTCTCACCAGACCTAGGACAGTTGCCAATTTTTGACCCTGTTGAGCCCGAAAATAAGCTTGAAAAGGAGCCCTCAGAGAATTCGCTTACTGCCGTAGAAAAAACCTCGTTAAACGAAACCTTAAAATCAGCCGCATTTCATATTGGACTCAACGACCGATTGGCTTTTGTCAATCATTTATTTGAAAACAATAACGAAGATTATGACAGAGTGATTTCACAATTAAATACCATGGACTCGTTTGAAGAAATAACAGACTTTTTAGAAAATATCATAAAGCCCGACTACAATAATTGGGATGGCAAGGAAGATTACGAAACGCGTTTTTTGGACATTATTGAACAAAAGTTTCACTAGCATATGGATTCTAAGACAACATATGCTGTTTTCGGCAATGGAAGTTGGGCCACAGCGATTGTCAAAATGTTGTGTGAAAACCTCCCAAAAGTTCATTGGTATGTTCGCAAGACTCAAACCATTCAATATATTTTAAATGAAAAGCACAACCCTTCTTATTTGTCATCAGTAGAACTAGACAACGACCGGTTGATTTTGAGCACCGATATTAATGAGGTTGCCGCTGCCGCTGAGGTGCTTATTTTTGCCATTCCCTCGGCTTTTGTTCACGCCCAATTAGAATTGCTGTCCGTTGATATTTCCAAAAAGAATATCGTTTCTGGCATCAAGGGAATTGTTCCGGAATTCGGCTTGTTGGCAGGGGAGTATTTTCACCAACAAAAACAGGTGCCGTTCAATCAGATTGCCGTCATCGGTGGACCATGTCACGCCGAAGAGGTGGCTTTAGAGCGCTTGTCTTATTTGACCATTGCGTGTACAAATGCAGCTTTAGCAGCCGAGGTTGCCTCTAGACTTTCTTGCGATTATATACAAACCAAAACGCACGATGATGTGGTTGGGGCAGAATATGCCGCGATGTTAAAAAACATTTATGCCATTGCGGCAGGAATTTCTCATGGCTTGGGATATGGAGACAATTTTCAAAGTGTATTGATGAGTAATGCGATCAGAGAGATGAAACGCTACATTAAAAAAGTATACAAAATGAAGCGTAAAATTAATGAAACTCTTTATTTGGGGGATTTGCTAGTGACGGGATATTCAGCATTTTCTCGCAACAGGATGTTTGGAAACATGATAGGTAAGGGATACACAGTTAAATCGGCACAAATGGAGATGAATATGATTGCAGAAGGGTTTTACGCCACAAAGAGTGCTTACCAAATCAACCACAAAAACAAGGCAGCTGCTCAAACGCCAATTATTGATGCAGTTTACCAAATCTTATATTCTGATGCCAATCCAAAAGAAGTTTTTAAAACACTGGTAAGTGTTTTGGATTAACTTTGCTATAATACGCTTTTAAACTGCTCTAAAAAACGCAAATTATTTTCACTCAACAGCCGAATATCATTGATTTGGTGCAGCAGCAAGGCGATGCGATCCACGCCCATACCAAAGGCAAAGCCGGAATATGTCTTTGCATCAATCCCGCAGTTAGTTAAAACATTCGGATCTACCATTCCACAACCCATAATCTCTAACCATCCCGTACCTTTGGTCATTTTATAGTCGGTTTCTGTTTCTAGACCCCAATAAACGTCCACTTCCGCACTGGGTTCTGTAAAAGGAAAGTATGAAGGTCTCAGCCGAATTTTTGATTTGCCAAACAGCTCTTTTGTAAAAAACTGTAGTGTCTGCTTTAGATCAGCAAAGCTTACGTTTTTATCAATATACAAACCTTCAACTTGGTGAAAAAAACAGTGTGACCTTGCTGAAATGGCCTCGTTTCTATACACTCTTCCAGGTGAGATAGTGCGAATGGGGGGGCTGTTGTTTTCCATATAACGGACTTGAACTGAGCTGGTGTGAGTGCGAAGTAAAATATCGGGATCTGTTTGAATAAAAAACGTGTCCTGCATGTCTCTTGCAGGGTGGTGTTCCGGTAAATTGAGTGCTGTAAAATTATGCCAATCGTCTTCAATTTCTGGCCCCTCACTTATATTAAAGCCGATGCGCGAAAAGATATCGATAATTTGATTTTTTACAAGAGATATAGGGTGACGCCCCCCAACCGTAAAAGGATCACCAGGGCGACTGAAGTCTATAAATTCGCGCCTTATTTTTTGGCCTTCATTTAGTGAACTGTTGAGCGTGTTTACCTTATCCTGAATCGTAGATTTTAATTCATTTATGGCTTGACCATAAGCCTTTTTCTCAGTGTTAG
>TARA_B100001093_G_scaffold351911_1_pt1 | contig 12403 bp, 20 predicted proteins | sample TARA_B100001093 | Tara Oceans TARA_B100001093 (sample SAMEA2623116) | marine metagenome | biome: marine biome (ENVO:00000447); feature: surface water layer (ENVO:00002042); material: "saline water (ENVO:00002010), including plankton (ENVO:xxxxxxxx)" | depth 5 m
GATACCAAGACGGTCAGCCCACTCAGCGTTAGTAGAAATAGCCACATTTTTAAGATACTCCAAGGTTTTAGATAGACCCTCATTACTCAAGGTCATAAGCTTATTATCCATTATCCCCGTGAGTGACACACCCAACAGTCTTTCTGCTTCCGTGTTACTAGACCACACCTTTCGCAAGTATGGGAAGTGGGTGTAGGTTGACTGAATTGTTCCAAGTATAGTTGCAACGCCGACTTTTCTTGCAAGGTCTTCCACACTATCGTTAGCACGGATGACAACTTCCGTAAGATTGCAAAACTGATTCGGCCTAAGAATGATCTCTGAGCATGGATTTGTTCCAAACTCATGTTTAGACTCTCTCCTGCCGTTTTTTTCAGCTTGTTTAACTGATGCTTCTCTGTTGAATATTCCTCGTTCTCCACTACCACTCTCCATCAAGGCTGTCCATTCACGCATGAATGCCATACTGTCAGGTTTTTCTGTATAGGAAACAGAATTATTAGCTAAGGCTCTATGTCCTGCATTTTCCCACCAGTTCCCTGACTTAGCGTGACGCATACGATCATCAGACAGATTAGATAAGCTAATCATAGCACTACGTCTTACACCACCTACTACCACTACCTCACCAATCTTACACATGAGGTCATGACACTCAATACTAGATAGCCTACGCCCCTGTGCTTGCTTGAAGGTAGTAACAGCAAAGTTAAACAGATCAATCAGTGGAGCAGGACCAGATGCTCTACCACCGAATGTCTTTAGTCTAGCACCAGCAGGGCGGACTTTAGATACATCCCACTTAGGGATTTCACCTGCCCATAGGAGTGCCAAAACTTGCCTGAGTCCTTTAGCCCACCCTTCTTTACTGTCCTTGATAACGACAGTCGTATCGCTCTCGAAAAGGTTAGGAACGTCTGGGAGCTTAGTAATGAACTGACGCTCAACACTGAAACCAACCCCCGTCCCACAAAGGAGGATGAACATAGCCTCATCGAAAGACTTAGGATCATCTACGGGTAGGTAGCTACAATTATACATGCAAGTATTGTCGCGTGAAGATGCCTTACCTGCTGTCATGAGTGACCTCATACTAGGCATTACCTCTAGGCTGAGAATAGAATCACGTATTTCATTGACAATCTTATTAGGTATTGATTGAAATTTAGGGTTACATACAATGTTCTGTATGTACCTCTCTACTGTTTCACCCCAAGTCTCACGCCTACCTTCCTCCTCAAGCCACCTAGCATACCTACTAGTAGCAATAAATGTCTGATAGTCTGTTGGTAGGTAGTTGTTACTCATCTGTCTTCACCCATTTTCATACTAAATATTTCTCTTCTTCCATCTTTACCTAAATTTGCTTCAAAAATAGTCTTTGCTTTTTCAAGCAAAACACAAGCAAACAATAAAGTTTCTTCCCTACTATCACACATCATTATCTGTTGTTCAATAGGTTTGATTAGTTCTTGTGCACGTCTTTGAATTTTACTGTATTTACCTTTCATCACCACTACCTTTTATAGTTCCCCTAGCTTCACGTCCATCAAGTTTAAACATATTCTGTGTTATAACAGATGCTAGATTGAAGTTGTAGTAGTTTGCTAAAGCAGTAGTATAAAATAACACATCACCTAATTCACCTAGAATAGCTTCGGGTGTTACCTTTGTTTTGTCACGAATACGTTTTTTAATTTTACCTGCTACTTCACCTGCTTCTTCACAAAGACCAAGTACATTCTCATTTAGCCTGTCTTGTGGGTCTGTAACAATCTTACGCTCCACCCACTCACTGTATTCTTGAAAAGCCTTCATATTTTCTTTAGTCAGCATTTAGTGTTACCTCACAGTTTATTATTTCTACATCATCTATGTCATGCAGAATATTATACATCAGTTCTTTTATGACTAAGGGGTTGTTAGGATCATCTACCTCTAAAAAATTAGCAGCAGAGTCTACCTTTATATTTAATATTACTTCATACTTCATTGCCGTAACCCCTAGTTATACTCAACTACACACATTTGTCAACCGTATATAGCCTTTAAACGAGATATAGATACAAATTCTGGATCATAAAACCCGTTTGAGATATCACGCTTAATTATTACGCCTTTCCACCACTCTTTGTTTGCCTGACCAGCCCAACATTCTGATGCTCCTTTGTAGCACCCCGCGACAAGTCCGATAGTAGGGTTTGGATGCGAATCATCTTTAAAAAACATACCACGTTTATGACTATGCCCAACAGTAGTAGAGTGATGGCGCTTTTTGAGGAGATTGTAAGCATGATGCTCACCAGACATAGCTGTACCATAATTACCACTACTAATGTAATGAGCATATGTGACCCCATCTTTGTCAAAAGTTGACGGAGCTGAGTTTTCATATTCTTGATACTCATCAAACCAATAATCTGTTTGTAAGTGACTAAAGCTGATACCATACTTACTACCTTCTAACCTAGGATCAAGATTAATAGCACGTTTAATTCGATATTCATGATTTCCCTCACACCCAAAGAAGGCAGGCTTACGTTTCTTCATATCCTTAAACTTACGCCTGAGCCTATCTTGCGCTTCATTGTAGTGATTAATATCTTTTTCATAGCTTTGAGCTGACACTGCTTTAGGGTATTTAGTATCATAGCTATTCAAAGACTTCATCTCTGCACCATCACCTAAATCAACGACATAATCAGGACGTAAATCATATATAAGACCCCCTAACCAATCAAACCTTTCGTTACTCACGCTTGGATCAACATGAGAACAGGTGAATACTACTGCTGTTTTAGTCATTATAAACTCCTTTTGGATACTCTCCATCTAAATCAAGTGGCTCTATGTTTTTATCAAAATACTTTTTCCATTCGTATGCACCATCCAAAGAATCAAACCAAAAATTATGATCTTCTATCTTACCATCTACTTCTACTTTACAAACTAACAAATATGCAAAATCTTCTGGAAGATCATCCATGTTAGGCATTTCTTCTCTAGATGTTGGGCCATCAATTATACCCCAAACTTTAACATTACTACTCACTTTTACTACCTTTCCAGTTTTTTAAAAGTTCCATATAGTGATCCATGCCAACCATAATAACCCAAGGCTTTCTGTCTGACCTAAAAAACACCACAGGCTCCCCTTTACCATGCTTTGATGCTTGTTCCAAGTAACCATACACAGTTTTTAACTCCCCCTTTCTACGTTTAACTTCAATAGAAATAGGAAGTTTTTTTCTTGCAGCAGGACTAAGCTGAATGTCCTCCCCAGTATCACCCATAGTTGTTGATTTAATATCATCAGGTTCAAACTCTGGAAAAGTTTCAAGTAGTTTGTCTCGCACCTCTTGCTGACCAACACGACCTTTTGCTTTAGCTGATTTGGTCATGCTTTATCTCTGGAACTTTAGGTTCCTTTCTAACATCAACTAGGTACTCTGGCCCATAAGAGTAGATAAAAGTTCTTAATTTAGGCCAGCACATTTTTTTATATTCACAGTAACTACACTGCATTGATAATTTAGTATTAGGACTAGTTTTAGATTGTTGTTTTAAAGGAATACGCTCTTCTGGAATGTCACCCTTAACCATAGCTTTAGTTGAAAGCATCTCTTGCTCTTTTGTTTTTAGATCATCAGTAAAATCATGTATGTCTAAACACAGATGCCCATTTTGTTTGTCCATTGCAAGAAAAGCACCCCTAGTCTTATCTGTAACTAGGGGATCGTTCTTCCCTGCATAGACGTAGGAACTAAGCTGAGATATATAGCCAAAGGGATCATCTTGACGTAAGCTACCTTCTTTAAACTTTCTAAAAGCATAGCTACTGCAGGATTTTACATCCACAGTCATACCATCTATAACTGCATCCCTATGGCCTTTTATACCATGAACATCTAGCCTGTCCTGCTGACCCTTTACACTGTGACCAGAGGCAGAGGCTAGAGATAGTATTAGTTCCTCAATCAAGTCTCCATAGAAGAACTTGAGTAGTGTGTTTGGCGTAAGAGTTTCTCCTTCACCAGACTTGTTTATTTTATACCAGAGTTTTCTTTTGCAAGGAGTACCTACAGAAGAAAGTGATAGATACCCTCTAGGCTCTTGCTGCTTAGAAAATCTTTGGTTAGCTACTAGGGACATACTATTTCCCATCATAGCTCCATCAGTGTCTGTCCAGCCACCTGAGCCTTTTACAACTTTGTAGATATCATCCACAAGGGTATCTATATTTTTCACTAGAACGGAATCTCTTCTGCTTTTTGTATCGGACGAGATGTGGCATTAGGTGTAGTGCTAGATACAGACTCATACTCATTTGGACCTAAACCAACAGGCTCCACATAGTCTATAATTTCTATCTTCTCTATCCTACTACCTACAGTCTTGTATTGAGTTGTATAGACAGATAGATACACATCTGCAACAGTGCCGTTACCTATCAAACCATCCTCAAAAGTCCAACGTTCCCCTGTAGTAGCGTCAAAAACCTCTGGCGCACCACTACTAAAACTGTGTCCAGTATTAAACTTGCGGTCTAACTTTGCGATTAAACCCCTGCCATCTGGATCAGGCTTTAGTTTCCTAGGAAAACCTGTTGATCGTAGAAGTTCAGCATTATCTTCATCAAGAATAATGTTAGTGGTACAAGCACCATCATACTGCTCATAATTTCCCGGACTTTCAGTAGGTTTATAGCCTGTCAAATCTCTGTTTTCCTCAAAGATTTTTGCCCACTCAAGTATACCTCGTAACTTTATCCTGTTTGCCATTTATGGCCTCCTTTAGTGTATATCGGCATATGTATTGCCATATTGAACATCAATACCAAGTTTTACATTAAGTTGCAAGTGGTCATTTAGTTTTTTTATTGCATCTTGCAAAGTTTCTGTATGTAGTGCTTCGTCACCCTTTTTTACTACGTTTATTGTCTCGTCATGAAACTGTCCTATTAGGTTAGGTCTTTCCGATCTATAGTTGTAGACCCACCTATCAAAACAATAAGCTCCTGTACTTTGGTTAAGAGTAGAAAATATATCTTTTCGAAACCTCAAAGTATGCCAGAACTTACTTACAGGATTTTGCACCCACATCTGACCAGATATTGTTCTCACGTGTTGATCATCTACAAATTCTGTTACTGCCTTGTTTCTTTCCCAATAAGCCTTTAGAAGAGCAGAAGCTTGGCCTATGCTCATACCAGTTTCTCTCGATAATTTAGGTGCACCAACCCCATAAGTAGCAGAGTAATTTACAACCTTATAGTTTTTTCGTAAAGCTTTTAAACTCTTCTGCCCACTGTTATGCATATCTATTTGCTTCTGAGTAACTGCACCAGAGTGTAGTGCTAGATCAAGGTGAGGATCAAACCCATCTCTACTCATCTCCTCTACGTAGTCAGGATCATATGGTTGCATATAGTGTCTCTTAGTTGTATCTTCAAGAGAAGTCATGTCAGCACCACAAAGAACATGATCAGCATCAGGAGAAACAAGACACCCTCTAATCTCTTTACCCCAAGGCTTGTCAACTCCGGGAAGATTAACCAAAGGCTTACTGTGTTTAAAACGTAGAGTATTAGTAAGACCTGCTATTTCTGCTTTTACATAGCCATCAACCTGACACTCCAAGAAAGCCTTAAATATAGCCAACCTGTGCTGAATAACAGTTAGACCATCAAGAACATCTACTGCTTTGTCCTGATTAATAAGCAGCCTAACAGAGCGTGTGAGTTCCCCATCTTTACGGACTTGCGGTATCTTTCTCTCTGACCCATCATCCTCCTTGACATACTTATGTGTGCAAGGTTCCCACCCCATAGAATACAGCCAGTCTTTTACTTGATCAGAGGATTTAGGATTAGCAGGTTCAACGCCCTTTACTACTTTTATCTCTCCCTCGTATCCCTTGGGCATACCATACTCTTCTAGTAGTGCATCCCATTTTTTACCGTGAGCTGAACGTGACCCATCTTCTTTGTTACACTTTTTAGGTTTCTTCGCCACCTTATACAGCTTGTTCATAGGCATAACATCAACAAGTTCTGCTACCTTCTGATCCTGCTGTCTAGTGAGTTCCTCTACACACTTCTCTGCTAAATCAATATCAAGTCTCCATCCTTGTCTTTCTGCTTCTGCTGCACACTTCATTTTATACGACAAGTATTGTAGGTACTTATTAAGAAGGGCTTTGTCTTTTTCATAAACCCTAGAGAACTTAGTTATGAGGTCCTTCCACAGATAAAAGTTGATCTTAACATCCTCTTGACACCTGTGTGCATACTCCTCCTGACTGAGACCTTTCCAATCTTCAATCTCAGGTTTAGGTATCCCGAAGTCTTCCCCAAAACCTGCAAGACCATGTTTAGCCCTATCAGTATTCATTACCCAAGACATAGGTAGTGTGTCATAATAATCACAATTAAGCTCTATACCTAGTAACCTTTCAATCACAGGAATGTCATACCTAATGATGTTGTGACCTGCTATATGCTTTTGTTTAGATAATAATCTACGCATATCACCGTAGTCAAACAAAGTTTTTACATTTAGGTCTTGTGAGTAAGTGTAAGATAGACAGTGTATTTTAGTAGGATTAAAACCATCTGTTTCTATATCAAATATTAACATCAACCCTCCGTCAATATAGTTGTATCAGGATCATAATAGACTGACCCTGCATGGCCTAACCTAGCAAAAGGTCTGTTTTTGTCAAGAAGGAAGTTAGTAGTGTTTTGCAAGACCTCATCATCAGTCTCCACATCTCGGTCAATTTTAATACATATGATTGCTTCTTCCTCTAGTGAGGCGGCATACTTGGTACGACCATCATCATTAACTTGAGATATAAAAATGACCCCAATGTTTAACTCTTTAGCAAGTTGCGCTGACCTTGCACCCAATGTTGTAAGAGTGCTAGTGGCCCCATCAACACCAGAATTAGATAGGTATGCAAGACGTTGCACGTGGTCAATAAAAATATACCCTGCCCCATAGACAGTAGCAGCAAGACGAATGTACTCAAGTAACTTTAAAGGATCATCGTGTGACCTCATCTCAAAAACAATAGTACGCTCCCCCTTTGTAGCATCTTTAGCCGCCTCTACTACTCTATCCTCTGAGATATTGTTTTCTGCTGCATCATCCTTTGTACGGACATTACATCCCAACTCATAAGTAGCCATAGCACGATAGGTGGTGGACTTCATCTCTTCCATGTGTAGTAACGCTATGCGTACATCAGGAGTTTTCAACAAGCCTGTCTCAAAGTAACGAATTACCTCAGTCTTACCCATACCACGTGGTGCTTTAATGAAGGTAATGCCCCCCTTTACTAAGCCTCTGATCTTATCATCAAGACCCACATGACCTGTAGGAACATACTCGTAAGGGTTCTCATTACGGATAGCTGCTTCTACTTCTTCATCAGAACAAAAGAAGTTATCAGGAGAATACCTTTGTGGTTTAAGTGCAGCCCATCTAAGATCGTCTCCATCTCCACTCGTCAGGAAGTCGTTAGCATCCTTGTGCTTGGACATAGGGACATACCAAAACTTATCTGCAAGTGCCTCGTACAGTCTATCTGCTGCACGTCTCCCTGCATCATCCAACTCACCCGCATATACAACCTCATTAAAAGAGTTTAGGTATGCATGATTAGCCTTAATAAACTTGTCTCCTATTGATGCGCTGGGCAAAGACTTAACAGGCCACTTCTCACCTAAGATTTGGTATAAACTTGCAGCGTCAAACTCGCCCTCTGTAAGATATATTCTTGTAGCAGAACCAGCATTAAAATCAGGACCAAAAAGATAGTTCATCCCCTTGCCACGATCCTTCACCCAAGAGTTTGACTTGTCATTATAGTCTCGGTATTTAACAGTATGAGGATACTTGTAAGCATATCTTACTGGTACGTCTCCCTCTCCTGTTTGAAGCTGTATTCCGTATAGCTGACACACCCCCTCGTTAATACCACGTATATTATCGTATGTAACACCTGTTACTGGTATATCCATAGGTCTAACCCTTTCAGCTATTGGATATTCTTTACTTGCCCAATCAAACACTCTTGTTCCTTTCTTTGCTGGATATGACTCCCCACAGCTATGACAGAAACCATAACCAGAATCATTCCAATTAAACGCATCACTTGATCCACAGTCCTCAAAGGGACAAGCTAGGTGTGGGTTATCACCCATCAACTAAAGCCCCCCATGATACAGGAAATAAATCTCTCATGCCTTGAGACACACACTGTGCTGCTTGTAGAGTTTCAAGTTGCGTATCCTCTTTGCATCGTAAGTTGCACATGTCAGCAAAAGCGTCAAGACTACCTGACCAATACCATTCAGTCATGATGCTTTGCGGCAACACCATACGTGCTTGTTCTGGGCATACTCCTGCATTAAGAAGGCCATGGTAACAATATAAAGCATCTTCATAAGCAAGGCTAGGCATTGGGGTCCAACCATCATCAGAAACGTTCTCTGTCCAATACTTGTCTATATCTACTATACCAGCACTACCCTGCTTCTTGTCATCAGCTCTACCTCGCCATTGATCAGGCATATAAAACTCAGGGTCATCTTCTACATACCTACGACTAATCTCATTCCATCGTAAGAACTTATGCTTAACTAATTGTCTAGCTACAAATATAGGAGCCTTGACATGAAAGGATGCAAAGGCATGACCAAAGGGGGACATATGTTTATGCTTGGCTAGATAGTGGATTAGTTTAGCATCCTTCTCTTTTAATTTAGGCGGACCCCACTGATCACTCGTATCCATCTCACTCTTCTTGCCAAAGCTTACCCTAGCTGCATTAGCAACACTAAGGTCTGACCCCATGTGGTCTACGTATGTTACTTCAATCATCAGTAAATACTCCTATACACGGTAGTAGGATAGACATACTGCAATACTTTGGGTAGTCATCATAGGTCATAGCAATACCTAACGGTACACCCACCATCAGAACAACGATTACAGCGAATGCTTTGCCTAAGCCTTTAGTTGTGCAATAGTTATTTGTACTCATACTGGTTTCTCCTTAATAAATACTTCTTGATACAAGTTATTCACATCATCACTTAGTAGAATTGCTGAGAACCAAAAGATAGCAACTAATACTACTATTTTTAGTGATAATATAAAAAAGCTTCCCATCAGTCATGCTCCCCATTGTTACGCCTACCATTGTACCCATCAACACGCCTAGCAAAATCAGATAACACTCTAGGATTTCTACTGGCAGTATCAAACGTACCAACGGTAATAGCTATTGCTGCTAAAAGTAACACGTGAGCTATTGCTGTCAGTCCAAACACAACATAGCTACCCAAGAAAATACTAAATACAATACACCACATCCATGCAAGTATCTGCAAGATCAAGTGACGGGCATTGTTGTCAGGTATATTCTTTAGTGGGCTTCTATCTGAGTCCATGATCAGTGTCCACGTGTCGTATATGTGTTGTCTCATTGGCCTACCTTACCTACAAATTTAGCTATGTAATTTACAAATGGCAACAGACTTATTGCCATCAAAAGATTGACGCCAGTGTGTATCATGGCTATGCGTAGTGTATCACCCCTTGGCATACCGTCAGACACTAGAAGTCCTGCCAGCCAGATCGTACCTGTTGTACCTACGTTAGCCCCTAGTACAGCAGCCACAGCAGCAGGTAGGGGTAGTACACCTGATGCAACTAAAGCAATGATTGCTGTAGTGCTAAGGCTACTACTCTGCCACGCCAGTGTCATAGCGATTGACCCAAAGAACATATAGATTGGATTGCCTAAGAACCAAGTCAAGTGGTCTATGTTGCCCATAGATTTCATTCCCCCACTAAACATCTTGAGGCCAATGTAAAAGACCACAAGTCCAATGGCTGTATATACATAATTATTCATACTCCTGTTCCCATCCAAAGTTTTAACTCAGCCTTTAATTGCTTATTACGCACCTCTAGTGTATAAGACTGCTGTTTCCAATACTCTATTTCCTCATGTTTCTGACGTAAATCCTCCTCTAACTCTTTATACTTTTCACACAACTCCCTATGTGTCTCTCTGTTTATCATTTTTATGCTTCTCCTTTCGGATTGAGGGTTTCTTTTTATTAGGAATAACTTGAGGCTTGTATTTAGGTTGCCTCAAGTCTTTCGCCATTGGGTTAGGTTTTCTCATCAGTGTAAATTAAGTTTTAGTTTTCCTTTGATACGGTTGTCTTTCTTTTCTTCTGCCCTTCTCATTGTCCTTGAAGATGGACATTTTAGTTTAACCATTGTGTTGTTACTTTTCTTTTTTGAAGGGGCTGTATTTAACGCAATGGAAGTAATGTAGTGTGGGCTAATAGTCATCTTTTTCTCCTATTAAGAGCTGCGGTTGCAGTCTCCAAGTTGTGTTTGTTGTAGGGATTTAAACTTGCTACATTTTTATGTCCTGTAGCTGACATGATCTGTAAGCTGTCTGCTCCTCCTTTTATCATTTCAACAATAGCAGTCTTTCGTAAGTCACCAGCTTTAAGCTCATCAGGCAACCCTGCAGCCTCTTTAACTTGGTTGACTAGGATACCTACCTGACCACACGTGTATGGCCTGTAAGCCCTGTCCTGCTTCCTGTAGTGGGGTACTACGTATGGCTGGAAGCCCCAGTGAAGTTCTTGCTCTGTTAGCATCTCTTTCATCTGCTCGTCAATAGGTAATTGTACCTCTGCTCCTCTCTTGGTTTGTTTAATAGTAGCAATACCATCTTCCAAGTTTATATTGTCCCACTCCAAGTTTCGTATGTCCACAGGTCTTTGCCCCCATTCATATGCAAGCATTACCAACAGACCTATATTTCTCCACTTAAAATCAGAGAAGGAAGTATCAAGAAAAGACACCACCTGATCATTAGTCCACACCACTGACCTTACTTCTGTAGTTCTTTTGTGAACCTTTGACATTGGATTACGATCCATAAGATCAAGACCAACACACATATTTAGAAGCATAGAAAAGATACGTGACATTTCATTAGCATGACTAACACTAACATCCTCTGCCCAATCGTTATACAAGGTGTCACATATTTGAGGGGTAAGTTTGTTGATACGAATATCTCCTACTCTTTTCCCTACGACATTACAGGAACAGAGTTTGATCAGGCTGTAGTGATAAGTTCTATGGGTGTTATTAGATAAATCCCTAAACCTAGGCGTGTTAAAGTAATAGGTAACTACTTCTTCGACAGTAGAAGCAGGATGCAATCCTACCCCTACCTTCCTACTTCTTTTTATTGCCATGTAATTGTTCCTACTAAAAGTATACTTAAAGTATTTACTTACTACTTCTACTTTGAAGTAATAGTATTTTAGGATACTTTAAGTGATTATACACCTAATATCTCGTACAACAGATGTTGTCAAGAGTGTGCAGCAGCATTTTTATCTCTACCCAACATCATTATGTAAGGCTTATTATTGTACTCATGCACACCTACATGGACCCATTTAGTGTCGTAAACAGGATTATCTTTATCATCCAAGAAGCTACCTGATTTGTAAGGGTCGTATTTGACAGGATACGATTTGTAGCTATTGACAGGAATACTATCTACTACTTCTCCCCTTACAAAAGCATGAACATTCTTTCTGTTATCCTTCAAGACTCTCTCCCTACCAGATTTACTGACCACAAACTCAACATCTTTAAGCAACATAAGTCTAGCATAGTGAATTACCTTACCCTTGTGCCTGACAGAGAGAACTTTCTTATGTAAGTTAAAATAAACATCTACTTTCATTACACCAACCTCTCAAACTCTAGTTCTTGTCCAATCCTAGCACTAAAAATTTCTATCTTGTTGCCAAGATGAAGTGAACTCAGTCTTTCATATGGCAGTTCTTTTTTATTACCAGATACTTTATAGGTAACCCCAGTAACTAAGTTACGAACCTGAAAGACTTTATAGGTATTCTTAGAAACTCTTGGTTGCTTACCAAACTTCCTAACAATAGTAACTTCTGTTTTAGTAGCCTCAATAGGAATATTCTTTTTCTTTTTCCTATCTTTTAGAGTCCTTAATCTACCCCGTACAGAGTCAGCACTGGTCCCAAGTCTCTTGGATATTTCAACCCCTGTCATACCTAGTTTGTGCAGTCTCAAAACTTCTGCAGTATTCTCATCGTTCCAACGCATATCTTATACTCCTCTATGATTTTACGTATTCTACTCTTGCGTATGTAGCAGCTACACTATCTCTGACACCCATCTCCTCGAGTAAACTATCATACCTGTATCCATAAGAGTGCAGCAACTTGGCTACTGCTTGTACATTGTCTTCTATTACATCCTCAAGACGTAAGGTTTCTACATCGTCTTCGTAGGCTAGGCAGGAATCGTCA
>TARA_B100001093_G_scaffold81258_1_pt1 | contig 12401 bp, 13 predicted proteins | sample TARA_B100001093 | Tara Oceans TARA_B100001093 (sample SAMEA2623116) | marine metagenome | biome: marine biome (ENVO:00000447); feature: surface water layer (ENVO:00002042); material: "saline water (ENVO:00002010), including plankton (ENVO:xxxxxxxx)" | depth 5 m
TCAACATCAATGGACGGCACACGACGCCTTGTAGCGAAAAAAGGTGGCAGAAAAGATGGTGATTGGGCCAAGAATCTCAACATTGGAGCAGGGTCGTGGGCTGCGGGTTCGGGACAAGACGGTACGCGTGGCGAGGGTTTTGATTCTTCAGTTGAAAAATCAAATTCCCAATTGACTTATGATGAACCCGATGATGTTCTTCCGGACCTTGAACCGTCTCAAATTCAGGACCTGTTAGTCGAGTTGCGATCGGCGATGAAGGTCGCAGCCAAAAACCTCGACTTTGAAGAGGCCGCACGATTACGGGATAGAGTGTTTGAATTGGAACAACGTCTCTAGGATGAAACACACCCTACGGGTGTGGGCAGGTTCTTGAAGGAAGGACAAATGGATAGACCATGGCGATTCAACCTGAAGACTTTGACGTACCGGTCGTTGACTATCGGTTTTCGCAGATATCTTCACCGCGCTCAATGCTCGACCAAATGGCCGGTGCAGGTGGATTCACTGCTACAAAATTAGCAACGGCAAGAGACATTCTCCTCGACATGAAGAAGCAAGTTGATGCCGTTGATGGAGATGCGACTAAAGTCTGTAATTGGCTCTCTTTCCCAGCCTGTCTCTGTGCGACTGGAACTCGAGGTTTCTTTGTCGAGGCGCTCAAACAAAAAATGTTCAATGTTGTATCCACGACTTGTGGAATGCTAGATCATGATATCGCACGTTCACACAAACACTACTATCACGGTGCCTTTGAACTCGATGATATTGAGTTGGGTGAACACTCTCTCATGCGACTTGGTAACGTAATTGTTCCAAATTCATCATACGGTGAAATCATCGAAGATGTGCTGACTCCGGTCTTAGAAGAAATGTATCAAGACCGCCTCAAAGAAACTGGAAAAACCGGTGCTGACGCTTGGTTAGGTTTTGGCTCCATACACCTTGTATGGGAACTAGGGAAGCGTATTGGAACGCCTGATTCACTCATCTACTGGGCCTACAAGCATCAAATCCCCGTTGTGATTCCTGGCATTACTGACGGTTCAATTGGAGCCCAGCTGTTTATGCTGCGCCAAAAGCACCGTGACTTCCACATTGATACGCTTGCAGATGAACAAGTGATGAGCGACCTGACTTGGGATGTGGACATTTCAAACGCCTTAATGGTCGGGGGAGGAATCTCAAAACACCACGTTATCTGGTGGAACCAATACCGAGGTGGACTGGATGCAGCAGTCTACATCACCACTGCACCTGAACATGATGGTAGTCTTTCAGGTGCCCGATTACGCGAAGCAATTTCATGGGGCAAGATGCGTCCTGAAGCACCAAATATCTGTGTTGAAGGTGACGCAAGTGTGTTACTTCCGATACTGGGTGCGGATATTTTCCAACGGAGTGAAGAAAATGAATAACAAAAAAATGGCAATGTTGCTTACGGCTTTAATGGCTTTAATGCCCCTTTCTGGTTGCTTTGGTGCTGAAGATGCGATGGGTAAAGAGATGGAAGAAAATGGCTTCTTTGATTTTGAACAAGGTACGAACAGCGGTACATGGTATCATTACCCTGGCGGTATAAACGCAATGAACAACACTTCAGCACTCGGAGGTGCAAACATTCCGTTTTACAGTCAAGGAACATACTATGCTACTGGATATTCTACCTTTGAACCAACTATGGGCATTACCTCAACAGATAACATTTACTTCACAAGTTACGGAAATGGAAATGGTGGTTCAACCGCAATTATTCAATGTACAAACATGGTCGAAATGACAAGCTTATCCGATTTCAGTTGTCAAGACATTTACGGCGCCCTCCCACCTGTTATCAATTCCAACGACCCGTATGTCTACGTTGACCCATGGACTGACCGCATAATGAAATTCGACATGCATGCTTTAGGAGGAATGACTGTTGAGTGGACAGATGATGAGGGAGCGTCTTGGTCTCCCCCTTCGATTGCAACTGGATATTCTGTCCAAGATCACCAAACTATTGCATCGTCACCTTATGGAGGAATTCTTCATGAAACATTGTGGGTGTTCTGTATCAACGGTAATTACCCAGCACCACTTTGCTCTGCAAGCCAAGATGGTGGCATAACATGGGGGCCTGAACTACCTGGGGCACCTGTAGACTGTCAAAGCGGCGGACTCTCTGCTCACATCATCGGAGCCGAAAATGGTAATTTTTATCGCGGTCAAAAAGGCTGCGATGGTCAAGGTTATTCGATGTACAAGACTGAAGACGGAGCCATTACTTGGACTGAACACGTTTTACCAACCGAAGAATCAGGAACTGCTGATACTTGGAATGCTGAAGAGGCACAAGTCGATACTGATACGGAAAGCAACGTCTATGCAATGTGGATGGGCATCGATAATATGCCTTACTTTTCATACTCTATTGACGATGCGAATACTTGGTCTGATGCCATTATGATTGGACCGAGCCATTTGGAAGGAACTGGATTCCCTGTTGTGATTGCAGGCGATCCTGGACGTGTTGCATTCGGATATATTGGAACTGAGGGTGATGGTTTATGGCACGGGTACATCTCAGTCATTACTGACGCGTTTAACGAAACACCGCTCATTACTACAGTTCAACTCAATGCTCTTGACGATCCACTTGACAATGCTAGTCCTACCTGCGGGTATGAGCGATGTGGAGGCTTTGGTGATTTCATTGATATGCAAATCGATGCTTTCGGAAGACCGTGGCTTTCACTCTCCCACAATCCGAGTGGGGATACCGGCATAATGGGTACTTTCACTGAAGGACCGACGCTACTGGGTAATGTAACTGCGTTGTCAGTCTTACCTGAAGGTGGAACTCAAACGCTTTGATCGCTCTGAAGGTATCCTGCAAGCGAATGCATTAATGCGGTTCGAATAGGTATGAGTGGCCGCCAACCGTCGCCATCGACTCGAACCAATACATCGTGCAATGGGGAAAGATCCGGACGTAATTGTGCGTTTTCCTCAACACTCATCGGTTCAGTTGATGGGGCAGTCAGTGTTTTGACTTCGATTGTAGGAGTGGGAGCTGCGGTAAGGTGTTCAATACCAAAATCTCCAGTTCTACCTGCCATCGTCCGAGCATAGAGAAGAGAGAGTTCCTCAAGGGTTTGGGATTGACCCCATGCCCTACGACCCGAAACTTTCAATTCAGAAGGAAACGGTTCATCGCTCAACAAAACTCGAACAAAAGCATCTGCAACGTCAATATCGCTAACCCACCAATGACGAGCATCCCCCTTCGGCAATGGGACAGTGTTAGAGCGGAGTCGGTTCACCCATTCTTCCAAGAGTTTTGAGCACCATGTAGAATCTGGAGTGCGAGGAAGAACATCATGAATAATAACATGGCAATCGAGCCATTCTGTATCTACCTCGAAATCATAGTGAGCTGGAGTCATTAAAATCACTTCAAGACCATCGACCTCGAAACCGAGTTCGCCATCGGATTCTTCATCAAAGGGGCCCAAACCAATCAACATCAAACGATGCCCTGAAGAAAGAGCGACTTCATCCGAACAATGAATCTCACCTTCACTAAATTGAAGTTCAGTCGCATATTTCTGAGTGATTTCTTGATGGTGTTTGCGAGCAACCACGAGGCGAGCGTTGGTTCGAAGTATCCGTTCGATGAATGCATGACCAATACTCGAGTCAAGACCCCGAAGATGAATAACGGGTGCTTGACGCATATTCAACTCCAAAGAACAGGTCTACATCAAGGTGCCCATTGAGCGAGTTATACGACAATACTAAATGAAATTTTTCAATTGAAAAATGCAATATTCAATTAGAAAATTAAGAAATAATATCCGGTGCTGGCAAAGCGAATTTACAGCTGTATCCGAATTGCGCCTGAACAAAATGTCAGATCTCACCTTGCTGCAAGATACAAAGAAACCCGTAAAATACTGGATTTTATATTGGAAATAACCTAATTTTAGAAAATTAAAAACCTCTCCAAGAATTCTATAGAATTATGCGAAAATCATGCTCGGCGAACTGAAAGTCCTATTACAAGAATAAATTATACGACATCCGTTAAAATTGAAATATAATCGCTTTTTCAATTGGAATGGCGATAAATTATACGACAAATGCAATTGGAAATCATATTTGAAACGCCAAAGGGTATAAGACCTTTCAAGTGAAGCAGGGGGTAAGCCGGAACAAACTGGCAAAGGAGATGGGAAAAATGCCGAACGACAAATATGACATCCAGGAGTTACTCCAAAGAGATGTATATGTGAATGATAAGAAAGTAGGAAAAATAGTTGGTGAACGTCACCACCCGAATGAAGCACGCGTGCGATCAATGCGATTGCAAGTGGAATCGGATGTGGCGGATGAATTCATGCGTAAACCCGCAGAACTCGTACCACTACCAAAGGAATTGGTGCACAGCATCAGAAACGATGGAACTGTCAAACTTTCGAAATCGATGAGAGAATTACAACGCAGATGGAGAAATACCGTCCGTATTGATGAAAAACTGTATGCACCAGATGAGATGCTCGACCGAGCAGTGCTTGATAACCAAGGTGACGAAATTGGTGTAATTACCGATTTATTCAAGGTTAAGCGCACTTACAAAGGTGTTATCGTACAAGTACGGATCGGAATTCAAAAGCAATACGGTGTTGAAGCACAATTGAGAATACCAATCAACGCGTTTTCAAGAACCCGAGAACGCTTGGATGAAGTTGTTCTTTCTCGAACCTTCGACAAAGTACTCTCGCTACCATCCTACATCTCAATCAACGAGATGAGTGATGAAGAAGAGTGAGATTGCTGCATAACGTGATGAGCTAAGACACTCCGTCACTCTTATGACGGGGAGGTCAGTCGCCGAACTACAGTTGCGCGGGTAGCTTAGTCGGTTGGAGCACCCGGCTGATAACCGGGAGGTCGCAGGTTCAAGTCCTGCCTCGCGCACTCAATGTCACGCTGCAGTTGATTTTGCAATCGTTTCACTCGACCTTTTCACTCGCAAAGAAGATGAAGGGGCAGTGCTTCGCTCAACACAAGGGAATGGTATGGTTGTTCTATCTGGGAGTAATTCTCGCTTGTTGGCAGAACAACTTGCCCACTCGCTCAATTGGGAGCATCACCAACTTGAAACTCGACGATTTCCAGATTCAGAAGGCTATATTCGAATCCCTTCAGAAACCATCGAGGCAGTAAGGAGCGAACCTGTAGTATTGGTCTCGAATACGTTCCCAGACGCTGGTATCGTAGAAACTCTCCTCATGCTCGAGGCGATTAACGATGTCCGAAAAGGGAATATGGAGAATCTGCGTGAAATTGGCCCACAATCAATGACCGATGTAGGGCCGGGAATCTTACTCGCAGTCCCTTACTTTGGCTATTCTCGTCAAGACAAGCGATTCAAACCAGGAGAAGCAGTGTCTGCACGAGCAATCGGTCACCTTCTTGCATCACGTTGTGACGGCATCATTGTATTCGACTTGCACGCCCCATCTGTTCTCCAAGACTTACCCGTGCCTGTGGCGTTCACATCTGCAATGCCAGAACTTGCTCATCACCTTCAAGAGACGGTTAAACCAGACTTTATCCTCTCTCCTGATAAAGGCGCAATAGAACGTGCATCAATGGTCGCAAAGGAAATCGATTGCGAATTTTCTTATCTTGAGAAAACTCGAATTGATGCACACACGATTGTTCACAAAGCAAAGAATCTCAACGTTGATGGGAAAACCGTCGCTATTGTTGATGATATGATCGCTACAGGCGGGACAATTTGCCGGGCGGCTGAAGCATTGAGGAATCAAGGTGCTGTAGCGGTTCATGCCGCCTGTTCTCACGGATTGTTCACAGGAGGAGCGATTGCGCGATTGATTCGATATGTGGATGGAGTCCATGCTACTGGCTCATTATCAAATCCCCGAGATGTGATATCCGGCGGCCCTGCACTTGCACGAGGGGTAAACGAGTTGTTTGAACGGCTTGAATGGAAATTATAACCTCGCAGTGGCCCTTTTTACACATTTGCAAGTGACTCGAAGACTCAAAATAATGAAAACTCAGGCAGGTATTTCTTTCCGTCGTGTTTATATTCGCGAGGTTGTGCGGAGGAACGCCCTTAACATGAGGACAGAGTGATTCCAGTGACTGTACACGTGCAATTTGAAACCCCTGAAGAAGTATCGAACCAAATCTACGACATGCTGCAAGCCAATTCCAACGGCCGCATCAAAAAAGGTAGCAATGAAGTGACCAAAACCGCAGAACGCGGAACTGCTCAATTCATCATCCTCGCAGAAGATGTAAACCCGCCTGAACTTCTTGCTCACGTTCCGCTTATCTGCGCTGAGAAAGATATTCCATTCGGATACGTTCCTTCTCAAGAACATCTCGCACAAGCTGCTGGACTTCCAGCAGGTGTCAAAGCAGCGTCCATTGCCGTAATGGAAATTACCAAAGGCGCTCAAGAAACATTTACCAAAGTTGTTGAAGCCATCAACGGCCTCAAAGCTTGAATTGAATTAGGAGATGACAAAAATGAGTGAAGAACTTGGTGGATGGCCTGCTGAAGTCGTCGAAATTGTCGGCCGAACCGGTATGACCGGTGAAGCAACTCAAGTCAAAGTTCGTGTAAACGATGCTCCAAACCCACGTGACGTTGGGAGAATTATTTCTCGAAACGTCTTGGGACCTATTCGAGTGGGCGATATTTTGATGCTCAAGGATACTGGCCGAGAAGCCCGTAAGTTGAATGCACGGTGATGAACATGCCTGAACGAAGAATCTGCAATTTCTCTGGAGAAGAGATCGAACCTGGGACCGGCATGATGTTTGTCCGAAGAGATGGAAGTGTTTTGTGGTTTAAGAATTCTAAAGCCCGCAAGAACATGGTTAAACTCAAGCGAAACTCCCGCCGAGTCAAGTGGACTCGCCATTTCGTAAAGGGCGGCATTTAAGCCACTCTTTCGCACAGTTCATCTTGAATTTCATATGAGCACTGCGTAATTGCTGTCGTGTTTATTCCGTATGGCTCATAAAGGGGAGTCAAGTGGACTGATTCGGTGAACAACATGGAAACTACCTATGTAATGGTCAAGCCTGACGGCGTACAACGTGGATTGATTGGAGAAATAATTGGAAGATTTGAGCGCAAAGGCCTCAAATTAGTCGGACTCAAGTCTGTAGTTCCAAGTCGAGAAACTGCTGAAACGCATTATGCAGTTCATGCTGAACGTCCTTTCTATCCCGGCCTTATCAATTTCGTAACCTCTGGACCTGTCGTCTGTATGGCTTGGTCTGGCAAAGACGCAATCAGCGTAGCTCGAACACTTATCGGAGCAACCAATGGCCGTGAAGCATCTCCTGGAACAATCCGTGGAGATTTCGGAATGGACATGGGTTACAATATGATTCACGGTTCAGATGCTGCAGATACTGCAGAATTTGAACTTGGACTCTGGTTCCCTGAAGGATTGATGGATTGGGAACAAACCATCACATCATGGGTTTATGAATAATTGAGTCATACAGTAGTTGATTCACATGTCCGATGAAGCCAACGATGAAAGGGTGGATGTCGAAGAAACACTTCGCCAACCGATCGTCGCTGTTACTGGGCATGTCGACCATGGAAAAACCAGTTTACTTGACCTGTTACGTTCGATTGGTGGAAGCAAAACAAACGTGATGAACAGAGAAGCAGGTGGCATCACTCAGGAACTTGGTGTCACGAACGTACCTTCTCAATTACTGGTGCAAGCAATTCAAACCATGCCCTTCAAAGAAAAACCAAAGTTCGAGAGCCCTGGGATTATTTTCCTCGACACGCCCGGGCACGAATCATTTGGCTCAATACGCAACAGAAGTGGAAGCGTAGCCGATATAGCCATCCTCATTGTGGATATTGTTGAAGGATTCAAGCCTCAAACCATTCAAAGCATACAAATCTTAGAAGAAAACGATATTCCGTTTATCATTGTAGGAAACAAGGTTGACCGGATACATCAATGGGACTCAAAACGAGGGCGCTCATCTTGGCAATCATGGACTGAGCAATCAAAAGATGTTCAAAAAATGGCAGATGAGTTTTACTACAAATTACTTGGACAAGTGGCTTCACATTCGAAATTTAATCTCGCAAAATATTGGGAAGGAATCAAGACATTCGATGTCAAAAACGACCGTCTCTTTGTTCCAATGAGTGCAAAAGAAGGAGAGGGGTTGCAAGATCTTCTGTTCGTAATTCTCGCTATGGCTGAAAAGTTTGCTCGAGAAGAACTCATTATTCATGAGAAAGACATGGCGGAAGGATATGTGTTGGAATCTCGAGAAGAAATCGGAGTCGGTAAAACGATTGACATCATCCTAACCAAGGGAACGATTCGTGTAGGTGATAGTGTAGCATACAACACAAATGAGGGTCCAGTAGCTGATTCATCTCATGGTGATGACTCTTCGAGTGTTCGTATCCGCTCAATTCGAAAGCCAATCGGTATGACTGAAATGCGTGATGCTGGTAAACGGTGGGAGAATGTTGAATCCGCCTCTGCTGCTGCTGGGTTGAAACTGGTCATTCCTCGAATGAAGGAGATTCACATCGGTAGCAAAATCTTCTTCCCGTTACCGGATGATGATTTAGAACCCATATTCACCGAAATGAAACAGGAGAACAAACGAATTCGTGATGAAGCACCGATAATGTGCAGCATCTGTAATGAGGTTCTTTCCCGTAAAGAGTTCTCAACCATTCACACCAATCCAAGTGCAGCTGGCAAAGGATTCTCGCAGGGATGTCAAACTGCTCGAGAAGTCCGAGAAGGTGCTGTTGTGAAGGCAAGGACATTCGGTGGGCTTGAAGCGGTTTTGTATGAATTGAAAAAGCGTAAAATCCCGATCAGTCATGCAGAAGTTGGCCCCGTCAATAAGCGAGATGTTCGAGAAATTTTAGCAACAGGGAATGACGAACACAAATTCCTTATCGCTTTAGCAGTCAAAGGAAATGTCCAGGTTGAAAATGAGTTGAAAGAAGCTGCAAAGTCAAAGAAAGAAGTTGATTTTAATTATGTCCAGGGAGATATTCTCTACCAAATCATGGACCAAATCGATGAACTGGTTGAACAGATTCGTGAGAAGGCCGCAAATTCAGACGACGGGCCTGTATTCCGACCTGCTCAAATTCGATACCTGAACATGTCGTTCAAGGATAAGCCCGCTGTTTTTGGAGTCCAGGTTCTCAAGGGCCAAATTCGGGTTGGACAAGAACTGCTTCGCAATGACGGTACGGGACGTGTTCTTGGAAAGATTATGTCGATTGGAACTGAAGGCGAAAAGGTAGCGCATGAGGGTCAACAAGTCCCAATCCAAGTTAACATTCGATTCTCAAGAAGCAACATTTCAGATGATGAAATATTCTATGGAAATGTCTTGGAAGAAGACTCAAAGAATATGAAAAGTGTAGCTTTGAGTGAGTCGGAAACAGATGCTTTCATTGAAATTGTCAAGATTCATCAAGAAATCTTACAAGAATTCAGTTATGGATTCGGATGGAAACCGTAAGCCGGCTTGTGAAAATGTTTCACTCAGGCTTTTTTGTTTGACATATCCACACCTCACATTCATATATGGATAGGTTAGGATGTTGAATTATCCTCGGAGGCTACAATCATGGAAACTGGTTTAACTGGAACACCTGCAATGGGTCAAAATCCTGCTGCACAAGATCTTATTGGCACTGTATCTGCCATCTCAAACAGCTTGATGAGCGAAGTTGGTAAAGTCATTATTGGTAAGCCTCAAAACCTTCGACGCGTCACTGTTGGAATCTTGTCAAATGGTAACATGCTCTTGGAAGATTTCCCTGGTTTAGCGAAAACTTTGCTTGCAAATACGTTCGCTCGAGCCCTTGGTTGTAAATTTAAGAGAGTTCAATTCACACCCGATTTGCTTCCTTCTGACATTATGGGGACCTACATGTATGACCAAAAGTCAGGGGAGTTCAAACTTCGTGCTGGGCCCCTGTTTTCAAACATTTTACTGGCTGACGAAATTAACCGTGCACCGCCAAAGACACAAGCGGCTCTGCTTGAAGCAATGGAAGAAAAACAAGTGACCATTGAAGGTATCACGCACAAACTACCTGCACCTTTCGTTGTTTTAGCAACTCAAAACCCAATCGAACAAGAAGGAACTTATCCCCTTCCTGAAGCACAAATGGACCGTTTCTTGATGAAGATGAGTATGGGTTACCCTGACCGACCGCAAGAAAAGGCAATTCTCGCTCGACGAAAACTTCGTGGAAAAGACGGTCACGATGTTGAACAAATCACCTCTCCAAAGAAGGTTGTAGCCATGCAAAAGGCATTGGAAACCGTTCACGTTGACCCTGCAATCCTCTCCTACATTGTAGAGATTGTTCAGCGCACACGTGAAGACCACCGAGTGACCAATGGAGCATCACCTCGTGCATCTCAGTCCCTGTTTAAGACCGGTCGAGCAGCAGCAGCGATTGCAGGAAGAAACTACGTTATTCCTGATGACGTCAAAGGCATCGCTTTGCAGGTTATTTCTCACCGTATCAACATGAAACCAGAAGCAAAGATTCGTGGAATTACCGGCATGCACATTGTTCGTAAAATTCTCTCGGAAGTCCCCGTACCTGTCATTCAACCTGCTTGATATTCAGCAGGCGAGGGCCTGTATTGAAAGGGGAAGACCATTCTCATTCAATTTGTCCGAGGAGGTGCGAAGTTGAATCCCTACAAGATGGTCATAGCCGTTGCGAATCAGAAGGGTGGTTGTGCAAAAACAACAACCGCCGTGAATCTGGCGGCAGCATTGGCCAAAGGCTCTTCGCGACAAGGTTTACCGAAAGCCAAAGTCCTCCTCATTGATCTTGACCCTCAAGGTAATTGTGCGACCTCCTTTGGAGTCGAAAAAAAGAACATCAAAAAAACTGCTTACGACTTACTCGCTAACGATTCGGGTGAAGATTTGCCGCTGATGGAAGAATACCTCATTGGTCCAGACGAATTAACACAATCAATGCGCGATGCATGGAGCCTTCGTAACAACAACAAGAAAGCGCCTGATAACCTATCAGTCGGTCATTTGTGGCTCTTGCCAAGCGACATTCATCTGTCAGGTGCTGAAATCGAATTGAGCCATAAAATTGGCCGAGAAACACGATTGCGTGAGGCTTTGATGCCAATAATTGACCAATTTGACTACATCATTATTGACACTCCACCCTCATTGGGACTGCTTTCAATCAATGCCATGTGTGCTGCAAATTGGGTCATGGTTCCCGTCCAAGCAGAATATTATGCACTTGAAGGATTCAGTATGTTGATGAATTCAATAAAGATGATTCAGCGCCGAATCAACAGAAATCTCAAGATTTTTGGAATCGCCATGACAATGGTCGATGCCCGTTCGAAACTTAGCCGACACGTTTGCGATGAAGTCAATCGTAAAATGCCAAATAAATTGTTCAAAACTACCATTCGGCGCCTCGTAAAAGTTGCAGAAGCACCCTGGAGCGGTGCACCTACCGTCTTACTCAACAAGCCAACCAATTCCGGTGCTGGTGCAGGTTCACTCGAATATTGGACGCTCTCAAAAGAATTCCATCAACGGGTCATTGAAATGCGTCGTGAATTTGGTGTCAAGGAAGATCCACGACTGTTGCTTGAGCGTAAAAATCAATGAATTTTGGTTTTGAAGAACAATATTTCCTCTTGAAATCGGCATTTCATCCATTCAAGTCTTCGCGCAGGTTAAGTATGCTATAGAACAGAGCATGTTCGGGATAGTCATGACAGGCGAAGGGATGACCTCGGTCAGTGTAAGTTACGAAGTGAGAAGACAACTCAATACAATGCGAACAATGAGTGGACACAAAAGTGTCAATGAACTGCTCACCGACTTGGTTCGGGCGCACAAAATGAAGACCATGAATGGGGAAATTGAAACGTTAAGAGAACGGATGAAAGCCATTGCTGATGTTGAAATCGAACATCTGGTCGACCGACTCAATCTCGCTCCATTTAAGGTTTGATTCTCATGATGGAATGGCGTCCAAAAGGATATGAATTCGATACCAAGAACTTGGTTCGAGCTTTGTTCAGTGAAGATACTGATGAAGGAAAGTTACTGGAAGCAGCAGCGTGTGGCTTTGTAGAGGTCTTTGCTCGTGCAAATGCTTGGAATGGTGTGCTGTGGCTCATTATGAATACGCTCAAGGAAGATGGAAAACCGGTCTATACCGGTGAAGAACTCGGCCGATTACGTGATTCATTACCGATTGTTTGGCGCTGATTCACACGGCACATGACTGTGTCCAGTGGGTAGGCAGTGTACTGGGGGACTGAACACCCATTGTGCTTCTCCAT
>TARA_B100001093_G_scaffold263372_1_pt1 | contig 12394 bp, 10 predicted proteins | sample TARA_B100001093 | Tara Oceans TARA_B100001093 (sample SAMEA2623116) | marine metagenome | biome: marine biome (ENVO:00000447); feature: surface water layer (ENVO:00002042); material: "saline water (ENVO:00002010), including plankton (ENVO:xxxxxxxx)" | depth 5 m
AGAGAAGGTTTTGAATTAGCTATATCAAAACCAGAAGTAATACAAAAAGAAGTAAATGGCGAGCTACATGAACCATATGAACAAATTGTTATTGATATTGAAGATATTCATCAAGGTTCTATTATGGAGGAACTTGGTCCCAGGAAGGCAGAAATACAAAATATTGAATCAGATAACAATGGTCGGATTAAATTAGAGTTCTTAGCACCATCAAGAGGAATAATTGGCTTTAGATCACATTTTCTAACAATAACAAGTGGAACTGGAATCATGACTAGTATATTTCATCATTATGGGCCAGTTAAAGCAGGTGATATTGCTAAAAGAATAAATGGTGTTATGTATTCTATGATTGCTGGAAAAACATTATCCTATGCGTTATTTAATTTACAAAATAGAGGAAAACTTTTTTTAGGTCACGGTACAGAGGTTTATATAGGTCAAATAGTAGGCCTTCATTCTAGAGATAATGATTTGCCAGTTAATCCAACTAAGGCTAAGCAGTTAACAAACATAAGAGCAGCTGGAACTGATGAAAACTTAATTCTTGTTCCACCAATAACACACACACTTGAACAAGCATTAGAATTTATTGAAGAAGATGAGCTTGTAGAAGTGACTCCTGATTCTATTAGAATGAGAAAAAAGGGCAGAGTAAGAACTTAATTATTAAAAAAGATCGTCAAGGCATTGAGCGCTATTATTCATTACTTCAGAAAGAAAAGTACTATAGTATTGAAAATCAGATGGCTTACTCCATTCGCGTCTCATGGCAGCAACTTCAGTAGTATTCATTGATTCAAGAGTTTTATTCCAAGTACAAGTACATTGTTTGTAATAAATATCTCCACCTCTAGGAGTGACGTTGTTGGCAGATGCAACACACTCAGATACAAAAATATTTTTTTGAGGATCATTTTTTTGATCTACAATGTTAGTGTCAGTGTCAGAGTTTCCACAACTAGCAATGATAGAAGTTGCAATAAATAGAATTAGTATATTTTTCATCATTTAAATATAACTGATATCTTAAAAATATTCTATTCAAAATGTTATAAGAAGGGTGTAACAACATCATAATCTCATAATTCGTAATAGATACTAATTCGCATAATATATATTATGTTTACTTATAGTGTAAGTTATTTAAGCTTTATTACCTCAATTGCTTCAAATGTATTATTTTCTGCTCTTTTACTATAAGTTATAAAGTGTGCATCTATGTCTTTTGGAAAAGCTACTTTATAATTTTTAATCGGAATCTCAACGTTAAAGATGCTTTCTTTTTCGTATCCTATATGTTGCAATCTTGTTTCAAAAGGATTTCCCAATCCTAGTGTGTATATTGGTTTCATATCATTATCGTGAAATGTGATCATGTATTTATCTTTAAAACTAATATTATTATTTTTAATAAACTCTCTTTGAACATCTTTAAGTTGTAGATTCTTAATATCTATATTTGTGTTTGATAGATTAACTGTTATTAGGTTTTCTTTTTCGCCAATTTGTACTCTATTATTAAACAAACTTTTTCTTTTATAATTATTTAGTTTTATAGACGGATTTGCTGATGGTTTATAATTTTTCCAATTTATCTTGTAGCCATAACCCATAGCACAACACTGTTCTGCATATAAATAGTTATCAATATTAGATAAATCAACTGTATCATCTGTATCATTTATTCCATTTGTTCTATGCCAGTACCATGTGCCAACATACGGATAGTTTGGATTGTTATTTGGATTTGTATTTGGATCTGGATCATAATATGACCACATGTTAAAAATACCCTCATATAAATCTCTTGGATTCAATGGATCGTTTGGAGCAATTAGATTTCCAGATAGATCATGGACTTGCCATGAGTATGTTGTCATTGCATCATCACTAGGCCTATCAAAAGTTACTTCTAGCTGATTTTCTAAATTTGTTTGCTCTATTCCATCTAAATACCACGATAGTTTCAATCTATTAGTATCAAATACGCCATTTACATCAAATGTTATATATTCACCTAATGATTCTGAATTATTTAAATCAACATCTTCACTTAGATCAGACTTAACTGTGAAATCACCAAAACCATTGAATTGATTGGTAATTGAACCAATTGCAAACCCCTCAACATTTATTTTTCCATAGTCAAGAAAACAACACCACATAACACTTATCCATTTTGGTCTATATGAATCTACTTCATCGTAATACGTTCCTTGAAATAAACCTATTTTGTCTTTGCATGAATCATCTGTATTTATGCCAGGATAATTTGGATCATAATCAGGATGATCTTCATCATATGTATTCATAAAGCATTCACAATCTTCATATTCAAGATCATCACGATAATAAATATCGCCGTCTGCATAGTTATAACAAACATCATAATCAACACCTGGTATATTAGTCATATCTTCAATAAAGTGTTTCCATTTAACTAATGATGGATCTGAAACTGCTGTAGTGTTTACACTGAATTCTGCATACCATGAAGGAAAAGTTCTTTCTCCTCTTGAATCATATTCATCTCCCATGAAACCATGTGAATGTCCAAGTTCATGTTGAACAATTTCTGCTGATCTTGAAGATAATGGTTGAATATTTACCGCTCCCTGAGCAACACCCCTTCCTTCAAGTGTTGTTAGGAAAGACACGACATTCCAGTTTCCTACAACATCACCAATCATTCCCCTATCTACATTACCTATGCAATAGATTCTCTCATCCCAATTAACATAACAACCCTTTTCTATTTTAAAAATAGATGCTCCAGTTGGATTAGATTCTTCTAATACTCTAATATTAAAATAATCATTAAAAACTTCACTTGCGTCTGAATCTCTTAGATTATTTACTGATTCAAGTAGTCTTAAATGAAATTCATCACTGTCTGTAGAATCATTAATTTGATCAGCTATAAAAATATATTCTGTTTTGGCTGTTGAATCAGATCCACCAACTAAGTAATATAAATATTGATCACTAGTTGAACAATTTTCTCCGTTTTCATCACAATCATACGAAACAGTTTTAATATCCTTATCAGATATAAAATATGCTTCTAAATCACCTTCACAGGTAAGGTCAGTACCATCGTCCGCACATATAGACATAGTAAATAGGCCTGCAGATTGTATATCCTTTAAATTAAAAATTAGGCTCTGTTGGTCATCTTTTATATCAATCTCAGCATTTACTGTTTCATTAGGAAGTTGGCCATAAAATAATATTTCTGAAAGATCGTTATCAACATCAACAATATTAACTTTTACATCAACAGAATCATCAAGCATTAAATTAAGATTGCTAAAATTGTTTAACTCATCAGTTATATTTATAACTGGTGGATCGTTAACCGGGTTTACAACAATAGAAATAGGTAATGTTTTTATGAGTGTTTCACCTGTAGTTAAATTATCATCACCTAGCCTATCAGCCTTAACTTGTATTGTTACATTGTCATTTCCAAAGAAATCTTGATTCGGCAGATAGTTATAACTTCCGTTAGACGTTATTTCAGATGATCCATTAATAGTAGAATTTAAAATTTCATAAGTAATTACAGATTTGTAATTAGTTGATGCTCCAATGGTTGATGTGTAGGGATTATCCTCATTGATCGATATAGATGATAAGTTAGGAAGAGTAAGAGTAAACGGCGCAGAACCCCCTCCTCCACATGAAGAAATTAAGAAAATACATATAAATAAATTAATAAGATTAAATTTTTTCATCTAAATAAATTATAAAACTTTTTTGCATAAATAATAATTAAATTACATTAATCAATTAATTAGTTTAAAATGCGAACTTATGTCAAAAGAAGATCAATTAGAATTTGAAGGAGAGGTTATTGAAACCCTTCCTAACACTAAATTTAAAGTTAAATTAGAAAATGATCATATTATAACTGCTCACATATCTGGAAAAATGCGAAAACATTACATAAGAATTTTAACCGGTGATAAAGTGAAGGTTGAAATGACGCCTTATGATTTAAGTGTTGGAAGAATAACTTTTAGAGGAAGATAATCTAAGCTTTTACTTTCGATTTGCTATCAATAAATTTTAGTTTACCCTTTTCCATATCTAACTTAATTACACCACCGCTTTTCAGATTACCAAAAAGCAGCTTATCAACTAATGGTTTTTTGATATTTTTTGATATAAATCTCTCCATAGGCCTTGCGCCCATTTCTTTATCATATCCATTTTCGGCTATCCAATTTACAACTTTTTTGGTTACAACAATTTCAACATTTCTTTTATCAAGTTGGGCTTGAAGTTTAACCAGAAATTTATCAACTATTGATAATATTATATTTTTATCTAGATAATTAAATTGTATTGTCTCATCTAATCTATTTCTAAATTCGGGTGAAAAAAGTTTATTAAGTGAATTCATAGCATCTGTTTCATTTGAGCTATTTGCAAAACCAATGTTTCTCTTGCTCAGTAGCTCGGCACCAATATTGGTAGTCATTATTAAAATAACATTTCTAAAATCAGACTTTCTACCGTTATTATCTGTTAGTACACCAGCATCCATAACTTGAAGAAGTATATTAAATATATCAGGGTGCGCCTTCTCAATTTCATCTAATAAAAGTACGCAATGAGGTGTCTTTACTATAGCCTCTGTAAGAAGTCCGCCTTGATCAAAACCAACATATCCAGGAGGAGCTCCAATGAGTCTTGAGACCGTATGTCTTTCCATATACTCGCTCATATCAAATCTCACTAGATCAATACCAAGAATTTCTGATAATTGTTTTGATATTTCAGTTTTCCCTACACCCGTTGGGCCAGTAAATAAAAATGATCCAATTGTTTTATTATCATCCCTTAAGCCAACTCTTGATAGTTTGATAGCATTAGATAAAGTCTCTACGGCTTTATCTTGACCAAATATTACTCTTTTAAGATTTTCTTCAATATTTTTAAGGTTTTTCTTATCTGTTAATGAAATGGACTGTTCTGGTATTTTAGTAATTTTTGAAATGGTTTTTTCAATATCAACCTTTGTAACTTTTATAATCTTTTCATTTTTTCTATTGATGTTCAGTAAGGCTCCCGTTTCATCTATGACGTCAATTGCTTTATCGGGTAAAAATCTATCATTTATATATTTTGATGATAATTCAACAGCTGATTTAATAGATTCATCCGAATATGTAACATCATGATAGCTTTCATATATGTCTTTGATACCATTAAGTATTTCCTCGCACTCATCATAGGATGGCTCAGTTATATCTATCTTTTGAAACCTTCTAGACAAAGCCTGATTTTGGTTAAAAATTCCACGATATTCTTGAAAAGTTGTTGACCCTATACACCTTATTTGACCTTTTCCAAGAGCAGGTTTTAATAGATTAGATACATCCAATGAGCCGCCTGATGCTGAACCAGCACCAATAATTGTATGTATTTCATCTATAAAAAGAATAGGATTATCTTCTTTTGAAAGAAAGTTTAAAACAGATTTAATTCTTTTTTCAAAATCACCTCTATATTTTGTTCCTGCTATAAGTGCTGCAATATCTAGGGAGTAAACAACTGTATTTTTAATTATAGTGGGTACTTCTTCATTTGATATCAAATAAGCAAGACCTTCTGCTATAGCAGTCTTACCAACCCCAGATTCACCAACTAACAATGGATTATTTTTATTACGCCTTGATAGTATTTGAATTAATCTTTCAATCTCTTTTTTTCTTCCAATCACTTTGTCAATTTTGTTCTTTTGAACGAGATTATTTAAATTGATAAGAAATTCGTTTTCATTTGAAGAATTATTTGTATCACTGTTTTTAATTTCATTATTTTGATTATTGTCAACTGCGCCATTTGTTTCTTTTGGTCCGTGGGATAGATAAGTTACAACATCAAGTCTACTTAATTTAAGTTTATTTAATAAATAAACCGAATGAGATTCTTTTTCAGAAAATATAGCAACTAAAATATTTATTGGTTTAACAACACCTTTTCCAGATGACTGTATGTGAAATACTGCTCTTTGAAGTACCCTTTGAAACCCTAATGTTGGTTGCACTGGTTTATTTTGATCAATTTTAGTAATTATTGATTTTTTTAAATGCTCATCTAAATCGTTTTTCAAATTTTCAATATCAATATTTTCAGATTTAAAAAACTCTTTAACATCAAAATCATTAATTATCATTAATAATAAATGCTCAACAGTAATATATTGGATATTAGCCTCATGAGCTTTATCGAAAAGACTTGCAATAGATAGTTCTAATTCTTTACTAAACATTTAATCTGTTATTGGTTCAATTTCACTTAATAGTGGATGCCCATGATCTTTTGCCATTGTATTAACTTCGTATGACATCATTTCGGCAATCTCTTTAGAAAATATACCACAAACACCCCTACCTTTTGTATGAACAGTCATCATTATCTCTGTTGATTTCTGATGATTGTGTCCAAATACGGTCTGAAGAACAAAAACAACAAATTCCATAGGCGTATAGTCATCATTAATTAACACAACCTGGTATGAAGGTGGTTCTTTAACTTCTGGGTCTTTTTCTAGTACTACGGAGCCAAGTTCGTTTTCAGATATAGAATCTATATTATCTTTCGATAATTTAATCATCACATTCTTTTTATCATCTCATCGCCGAACCCAGATGATGAAACTTTATCTGCATCGCTCATCATTCTAGCAAAATCATAAGTAACTTTTTTGGCACTAATAGTTCTATCCATAGAGTTTACTAAAATATCTGCAGCCTCAACCCAGCCCATGTGCCTTAGCATCATTTCAGCCGAAAGTATTAAACTTCCTGGGTTAACTTGATTTTTTCCAGCATATTTTGGTGCTGTTCCATGCGTGGCTTCAAAAACGGCATAATCATCAGAAATATTTGCACCTGGAGCAATCCCAATACCGCCAACCATAGCAGCTAACGCATCAGAAATGTAATCACCATTTAAATTCATTGTTGCAATGACATCATAATCTGTTGGTCTTAAAACAATCTGTTGAAGAAAAGCGTCACATATAACGTCTTTAATTACTATTTTCTTTCCGTTATTAGGATTTACAATTTCTTGCCAAGGGCCTTCATCAATTTCTATCCCACCATAATTATTTTTAGCTAGATCATAACCCCAATCCCTAAATGCTCCTTCAGTAAATTTCATAATATTACCTTTGTGAACTAGAGTCACAGATGATCTATTATTGTCTATAGCATAATCAATAGCCTTTTTAACTAATCTTTCTGTGCCTTCTTTAGATATAGGTTTTATACCAATACCAACATTATCATCAAATCTTACTTTAGTTACATGAAAATCTTTTTTAAGTACTTTTAAAAGTTTAATTGATTCCTTAGAGCTAGCTTCAAATTCAACACCACAATAAATATCTTCAGAGTTTTCTCTAAAAATTACCATATCGACATCCTGTGGCCTCTTTACCTGTGAAGGCACACCATCAAAATATCTTATAGGTCTTAAGCAAACGTAAAGATCTAGTATTTGTCTCAATGATACATTTAAAGATCGAATACCTCCTCCAACTGGAGTTGTTAAGGGTCCTTTTATGCTAACAACAAATTCTTTCAGTGCGTCTATTGTTTCATCTGGCAACCATGTATCTTTGTCATATTTTTTAGTTGCTTTTTCTCCACAGAACACCTCCATCCACTCAATCTTTCTTGAACCGTTATAGGCAATTTTTACAGCTTCATTTACAACATTTATCATGGGAGGTGTTATATCAACACCTATTCCATCGCCTTCTATAAAAGGAATTATTGGGTTATCAGGAACTAACAGCTTCCCATCTTTGTAAGAAATTTTTTGACCCTTTTTTGGTATTTTTATTTTTTTGTAACTCATTGGGTAATAAAGCCTCGAAAATAAGTTTTTGCAGTTAAAATCGGTGATAATTATACTCCTAAAGTATTAATATTTGTATTTATTTAAACCAATGGACAAAACTAATAAAAAAGTAATTGTTGGTATGTCAGGCGGGGTTGACTCTTCTGTCAGTGCTTATCTATTAAAACAACAAGGCTATGAAGTTATAGGGTTGTTTATGCAGAATTGGCAAAACGAACCCGGTGAAGTATGCACATCTGAAATTGATTTCAAAGACGCATCTGATGTTTGTGATAAATTAGACATTCCTTTACATAGAGCAAACTTTTCCAATGATTATTGGAATAATGTTTTTGAGGAGTTTTTAAATGAACATAAAGCTGGAAGAACACCAAACCCAGACGTTCTTTGCAATAGGGAAATAAAATTTAAATCATTTATAAATTATGCTTTTTCAATCGGTGCTGATTATATTGCAACAGGTCATTACGCGTCGCTTAAATATATAAAAAACAGACCATATCTCCATAGAGCAAAAGATACAAATAAAGATCAGACATATTTCTTACATGAGGTAAAAGAATCAGAATTTAAGAAATGCATCTTTCCACTAGCAGATTTAACTAAAAATAAAGTTAGAGAAATAGCAAAAAAACTAGGACTTAATGTTTCAACAAAAAAAGATTCTGTTGGAATATGTTTTGTCGGTGAAAAAAATATGAAAGATTTTATAGGTAGATTTATTAAGTTATCAAAAGGCCCTATATATGATGAGACAAATGAAATATTAGGTGAACATAATGGCGCCACTCTTTATACCATTGGACAAAGACAAGGTTTGCAACTAGGAGGTGTGAGTGGTAAAGACGATCTTCCTTGGTACGTTTATAAGAAAGATATCAAAAATAATATAGTATATGTATGTCAAGGCGTTGATAATGAATTACTTTTTAGCAGCGGTCTGGAGTGCGAAAAAATATCATGGATAAATGATAATTTTCAAAAGGATGAGTTTAAATGTTTAGTTCAGATAAGACATCAGCATATACCTGTGAATTGCAAAATATCACATCATAAAAATAAACACATTATAAAATTTAGTGAAGACATCAGAGGGGTTGCACCTGGACAATCAGCAGTTTTTTACGATGATAATATGTGTTTAGGTGGAGGTATTATTTCTAAAGCTTTTTAATATAAAAAAATCTATAATGATCGCAGTGATATTTTATGAAATTTGAACACAACAACATCTCCCCTCTTGATAATAGATATTCAAGTAAGTTGATAGACACAAGGGCATGCTTCTCTGAGTTTGAGCTAGTAAAACAAAGATTTTACATAGAAATTGATTGGCTTATATATCTATGCGAAAAACAACCTAAGCATTTTATTAAAATAGATAATTCATCTAAAAAGAAGTTGATGTCTTTTAGACATCAATTCACAGATAAACATGTTTTAAAAATAAAAAAAATTGAAAAAACAACCAATCATGATGTTAAAGCTGTCGAGTATTTTATAAGAGATTTTTTCTTAAAAGATAAAAAGCTCTCTAAATTTATACATTTAATACATTTTGGTCTTACCAGTGAAGACGTAAATTCACTAGCATATGCAGTAATGATAAAAAATGGTATTTATATTCATTTACAAAAATTACAATCATTAAATAAAAGACTTAACTTATATTCTACTAAATGGAAAAATATATCTTTTTTATCAAGAACTCATGGACAAGCGGCCTCGCCATCAACAATTGGAAAAGAAATTAAAGTCTTTTCTCAAAGAATAAATACAGCAATAAAATCATTAAAACTCGTAGAACCGCAAGCTAAATTTAGTGGTGCTACTGGCAATTACCATACATTTGAAATTGCTAACGATAATATTAATTGGCCAAAATTTAATAAAATATTCCTTAATTCTTTTGGGATAAAACAAAATATTTATACAACACAAATTGAACCCCATGATTGGATAGCAGAAACTGCCCAAGTCATCACAAGAATCAACAATATTTGTATAGATTTATGTCAAGATATGTGGCTTTATATTTCTAATGATATTTTTTCACTTAAAATAATCAAAGATGAAATTGGCTCATCAACGATGCCTCATAAAGTTAATCCGATTGATTTTGAAAATGCAGAAGGTAATTTTGGTATCTCAAATTCATTAAATGATTATTTTGTAAATAAATTATCCAAATCAAGACTTCAAAGAGACCTTTCAGATAGCACTGTCTTAAGAAATATTGGACTTACGTTTGGCTACTCACATATAGCTTTATCATCTTTGCTTAATGGGCTTAACAAGATTCAACCAAATAAATCTTTTATAAATGAAGAGTTAAATAATAACTGGGAAGTTTTAACTGAAGCTATTCAAACTGTGATGAGATATGAAGGTATTGATAATGCATATGAACAGCTAAAATCTCTATCTAGAGGTAAAAAATTAGATCAATCCTCTTATATAGAGTTTATAGAAAAATTAGATATATCAGATTCTGCAAAAGAAAAGTTAATCAAGCTAACACCTAAAACATATATAGGCTTATCAAATAAACTATAATTTAATTAATTTTGTAGTAGAACTACACAATAATCTCAACTAAATCAAAGATATTTGCTAATATTGACATAATATATTTATTATTATTTACTTCACTACATAACAGGGGAAATTTATGTCAAAGTTTAATAAAACAGTTGAATCTACGCATACTATAGAAGGTATGGATTCATCTAATTGGTCTTCAATAAATCCAGAATATGTAGCAAGAATGCGCTTACAAAATGAATTCAAAACTGGAATAGATATTGCTAAATATACAGCAAACATTATGCGACAAGATATGGGTGAATATGATAATGATGTTTCTAAATATACACAGTCTCTTGGATGTTGGCATGGGTTTATTGGTCAACAGAAGCTCATATCAATAAAGAAACACTTTAGAACCAACAAAAGAAAATATCTTTATCTTTCTGGATGGATGATTGCTGCATTAAGATCAGAATTTGGTCCACTTCCAGATCAATCAATGCATGAAAAAACTAGTGTTGCTAGTTTAATTAATGAGCTGTACACATTTTTAAAACAAGCAGACGCAAGAGAGCTTGGAGGCCTATTTAGAGAATTAGATAATGCAAAAGGGGCAGACAAAGAGAACATTAAAAACAAAATTGATAACTTCGAAACACATATTGTACCTATTATTGCTGATATTGATGCTGGGTTTGGTAATGAAGAAGCAACATACTTGATGGCAAAACAAATGATAGAAGCTGGTGCATGTGCAATACAAATAGAGAATCAAGTGTCTGATGAAAAACAATGTGGACATCAAGATGGTAAAGTTACAGTGCCTCATGCTGATTTTCTTGCAAAAATTAATGCAGTAAGATACGCATTTTTAGAGCTTGGTGTGGACAATGGGATTATTGTGGCTAGAACAGACTCTCTCGGTGCTGGCTTAACAAAACAAATAGCAATTACTAATGAACAAGGTGATCTCGGAGATCAATACAATTCATTCTTAGATGTAGAAGAAATTAACGATGCTAATATGAAACATGGCGATGTCATGATAAGTCAAAATGGTAAAATAGTTAGACCAAAGCGTTTACCATCAAACCTATATCAATTCAGAAAAGATACTGGTGAAGCTCGCTGCATTTTAGACTCTATCACAAGCCTTCAAAATGGAGCTGACTTGATTTGGATAGAGACTGAGAAACCACACATTGGCCAAATCGGAAAAATGATGGATGAAATTCGTAAAGTTGTACCTAATGCCAAACTTGTTTACAACAACAGCCCATCTTTTAATTGGACATTAAATTTTAGACAACAGGTATTCGATTCATTAGCTGAAAAAGGTGAAGATGTTTCATCATATGAAAGATCTGATCTTATGAATGAGAAATATGATGATACTGAGTTAGCTATAGAAGCTGATAATAAAATTAGAACATTTCAAGCTGATGCATCCCGTGAAGCTGGTATATTTCATCACTTAATAACTTTACCAACTTATCATACAGCCGCTTTATCAACTGATAATTTAGCTAAAGAGTATTTTGGTACTGAAGGTATGTTAGGTTATGTTGCTAATGTCCAAAGAAAAGAAATCAGGGAAGGCATAGCATGTGTTAAGCATCAAAATATGTCTGGATCAGACATGGGTGACGATCATAAAGAATACTTTGCTGGAGAAGCAGCCCTTAAGGCAGCAGGTGATGATAATACTATGAATCAGTTCTAGTTATTACATGAATTAGGATCTGACCTTCCACAAATTTGGCATTCAGCACCCTCTTCAAGGTTTGCCATGCCTCCACACGAGCCCTTAATTGGTTGAGATCTAAAAATTAAACCTAGTGCTAAACCTATAAAAGATATAGAAATAATTAAAAAACCTAAAAATATTTCATTCATATAACTAAATCATACCATTTGTTTGAATATATAAAATTAACATTATTCTCATTTTCCTCAGCAGGAGTTTCTTCTTCAGGAG
>TARA_B100001093_G_scaffold294215_2_pt1 | contig 12389 bp, 11 predicted proteins | sample TARA_B100001093 | Tara Oceans TARA_B100001093 (sample SAMEA2623116) | marine metagenome | biome: marine biome (ENVO:00000447); feature: surface water layer (ENVO:00002042); material: "saline water (ENVO:00002010), including plankton (ENVO:xxxxxxxx)" | depth 5 m
AAATCTATTCTAGAGTTAGGTGGGAACAATGCCATCATCGTTACGCCAGATGCAGATTTGGAAATGACGATTATTGGTGCAGTGTTTGGTGCGGTTGGAACTGCAGGACAGCGTTGTACTTCTACCCGTCGTTTAATTATTCATGAAAGCATTTACGACACGGTTAAAGAAAAATTAGCTGCTGCATACAAGCAATTGAGTATTGGAAATCCATTGGATGAAAACAATCATGTTGGGCCACTTATTGATACAGATGCTGTTGCGATGTACAACTCTGCCTTAACACGCGTTGTTGAAGAGGGTGGAAGCATTGTTGTAGAAGGCGGCGTAATAGAAGGTCAAGGGTATGAGTCTGGTTGTTATGTAAAGCCTGCTATTGCTGAAGCGAAAAACAATTTTGCCATTGTACAGCACGAAACCTTTGCGCCAATTTTATACTTACTTAAATATTCTGATTTGGATGAAGCCATTGATATGCAAAATGATGTACCTCAAGGTTTGTCTTCTGCAATTATGACGAAGAATTTGAGAGAGGCAGAGCGTTTTCTTTCTCATGCCGGATCGGATTGTGGTATTGCCAACGTAAATATTGGTACTTCGGGTGCAGAGATTGGAGGCGCTTTTGGTGGTGAAAAAGAAACTGGTGGCGGACGTGAGTCTGGCTCCGATGCATGGAAAGGCTATATGCGTCGCCAAACCAATACCATAAATTATTCTGACGCACTTCCTTTAGCACAAGGTATTAAGTTTGAATTGTAAGCGATAAGTGCATTTAATATTTAAACCTCTCGCAGAAATGTGAGAGGCTTTTTATGTTTTAAGGTATGGCCAGGTGTTATGTACGACGAATCCCAGGCTCATCAATTCTGAGTTTTTATAGCAGGCCAGATGAAGACTTCTGGGGCTTTTTTTCAGTGCTTCGTTAAGCTGTTCAATACAGTCTTTTTTTGACAACAATTTTTCCGGCGTTTTTGGTTTGCTTAGCCATTCATTTTTATGAATGAGTGCAAAGCGATGACCTTCGCTTAAAAACTCTTCTACCTCATTGATGTAAACCCACCAAGATTTTGCGTGATTGGTGTGGATGTTTTCCCATGGTGTACTTTTTTGTTTTGGATGGTAGTAAAGAAATCCTTTTACCAACAGTTTTGCTTGTATGTCAGAAATTTCTAATTCTGATAATAGTTTTTTGCCCTCATCACATTCCAGAATTTTACATTGATGCTCTTTGAGCTTTTCAAGTTTAACATGAAAGTAATCGTTGGCATTTGGGCCGATGTAATTTGTGAGTCCATTTTGAGAATGTGCTAAATAAAATTTTACAGCCAATTCCCAGTGCTCGTAGTTTAGTGTGTCTTGATCTTGAACAATTAAGTCCACCTCACCAAGCGTGTTTTTTTTGTCTGATCGAAGCGGTGTGTTTTTAGCTAAAATGGTAAACCGTTCTGAATGTTGCAACCAGAAAAAAATCAGTTGTTCAAAATAATGTCCTAATCTTTTTATGTTTTTAGTTTCTAGAAATTCTATTAATAATTTCGGATTTTCATCTAATTGCCTTAGTTGAGCTATAAATTTTTGGTACTCTTCTCTAAGAAAAGATTCCTTCACTGCAAGTCTGTCATTCAGTAGCCCATTAGAAGAGACAGCCCAAGCCAGATCTCTGACGGTTTTATGTTTAAAATTTTCCCACATGCTCAATAAATGTACAAAATGTCAGGGTTTTGATTTTGGTTTAATATTTGTCATCTTCAAGTAAAATTTAGCAAATGAAATTAAAGTGGATTACAGGTGGTTTGGGTTGGATGTTTGCCGGACCTATGGGCGCATTATTAGGTTATGCATTAGGGTCATTATTTAGCAAGGCCGAAGACCAAGAAAAATTCCAGCGTCATTATCAAAACATGAGTACTCCTGCAGCGCAGTTTGAGATCAGCTTATTGATTTTGGCAGCTTATGTAATTAAAGCAGATGGTAAGGTAGATCGAAGAGAACTCGATTATGTTCGGGCGCAGTTCAAACAAATGTTTGGTGCCCGACGTGCCGAAGAGAGTTTTAAAGTTTTTAAACACATCATCAACAGTAAGGAGGTTTCTCTTCGTCAGATTTGTTTACAGATTGATAAACACGTCTCACACCCTCAACGACTGCAATTGATTCACTTCTTGTATGGCATATCTATGGCCGACGGTCATATAGATGTTAAAGAAGTCGAATCGATCGAAAAGATTGGTCGGTATATGTACATCAATACTCATGACATGGCTTCTATTAAAGCCATGTTTTTTAAGGAGCCAAAACAGTATTACAAAATATTAGACATAAGTTCATCTGCATCAGATGCCGAATTGAAAAAAGCATATCGAAAAATGGCAATGAAATATCATCCTGACAAGCTCAGCGAATTAAGTGAAGCACAGCAGAAGATGGGAAAGGAAAAGTTTCTTAAAATTCAAGAGGCCTATGAAGCTCTAAAAAAGGAAAGAGGAATTTAAGAAAGATTATTTTTCAGACTTTAATGAAGCCCCTAAGAAATGCCGATTCATAAGTGCTATGTTGTCAAGAGAAATTCCTTTTGGACACTGAATTTCACAGTCGCCAGTATTGGTGCAATTCCCAAAGCCCAACTCATCCATTTTATTTACCATGTTGATGGCTCGTTCTTGAGCCTCTACTTCTCCTTGAGGTAAGTGAGCTAAGTGAGATACTTTGGCAGAAGTAAACAACATAGCTGAGGAGTTCTTACACGTCGCAACGCATGCACCACATCCAATACATGTTGCAGCATCAAAAGCCGCATCAGCATCGGATTTATTTATTGGAATAGCATTGGCATCTTGTGTATTTCCAGAAGTGTTTACCGAGACGTAACCACCAGCCTGAATAATCGCATCAAAGGCAGAACGGTCAACAACAAGATCTTTTATAATAGGGAAGGCAGAGGCTCGCCATGGTTCAATATAAATAGTGTCTCCATCTTTAAAGGAGCGCATATGAAGCTGACAAGTAGTAATAAGATTTTCTGGGCCATGAGGCTCTCCGTTGATGTACATGGAACAAGATCCACAAATTCCTTCACGGCAGTCGTGATCGAAGGCCACAGGATTGTCTCCTTTATTGGTGAGTTGTTCGTTAAGAACGTCCATCATCTCAAGAAAAGACATGTCAGGTGAGATATTTGCCATTTTGTATTCTACAATACGACCTTTATCTTCTGCGCCATTTTGACGCCAAACCTTGAGTGTGAGATTCATTTCCGTCATTATTTATAGCTTCGTTGTTTCAATTCAATGTTTTCGTACTTCAACTCTTCCTTGTGAAGTTCAGGCATTTCCTTTTCTCCTTTATATTCCCACGCAGAAACGAAAGCGAAATCAGCATCGTTTCGAACAGCTTCTCCTTCTGGTGTTTGATATTCTTCTCTAAAGTGACCCCCACAAGACTCTTCACGACTTAAGGCGTCATAACACATAAGTGCACCAAGTTCAATAAAGTCTGCAACACGACCTGCTTTTTCTAATTCTTGATTTAAACCATCTTTCGTTCCAGGTACCTTTACTTCTTTCCAAAATTCATCGCGAAGGATATTTATTTTTTCAATAGCTTCTTCTAAGCCTTCTTTATTTCTGGCCATACCACAGTAGTCCCAAATAATTTTACCCAATATTTTGTGAAAATGGTCGACTGTTTTTGTTCCATTATTATTGATGAAAAAATTTAATCGTTCTTCTACTTCTTTTTCTGCTTTTTCAAATTCTGGATGTTCTGTAGATATAGGTCCTGTACGAATATCTTTTGCTAAATAGTTTGAGACTGTATAAGGAGCAACAAAATAACCGTCAGCTAAACCTTGCATTAAAGCCGATGCACCCAATCTGTTTGCACCATGATCTGAAAAGTTAGCTTCTCCAGTGGCAAATAGTCCTGGGACGGTAGTTTGCAAATTGTAATCGACCCACAAGCCACCCATGGTATAATGAATAGCAGGATAAATTTTCATAGGCATGACGTAAGGGTTTTCTGCCGTAATTTTTTCGTACATCTGAAATAAATTACCATACCGTGCTTCCACAGCGTCTTTACCTAAACGGTTAATTGAGTCGGAGAAGTCGAGGAAGACCGCTTGTCCAGCTTTATTGACGCCATAACCTGCGTCACAACGTTCTTTAGCTGCTCTAGAAGCCACATCTCTTGGCACAAGATTCCCAAATGCAGGATACCGACGTTCTAAATAATAATCTCTATCATCCTCAGGAATATCTAAGCCTGTTTTTTCGCCATTAGCAATTGCTTTAGCATCTTCTTTTTTCTTCGGCACCCATATTCGTCCATCATTTCTAAGCGACTCAGACATTAAGGTCAGTTTTGACTGGTGATCACCTGTAACTGGGATGCAAGTGGGGTGAATTTGAACAAAACAAGAGTTGGCAAAATAAGCGCCACTTTTGAAGGATTTCCATGCTGCTGTGCAATTTGATCCCATGGCATTGGTAGATAAAAAGAAAACATTTCCATAACCACCAGATGCAAGAACTACCGCATGTGCAGAATGACGTTCGATTTTTCCAGAGATTAAATTACGAGCTATAATTCCTCTGGCTTTTCCATCAATTTTAACCACATCCATCATCTCATGACGGTTGAACATGGTTACCGTTCCCTTACTAATTTGACGGCTTAATGCTTGGTAGGCACCGATTAGAAGTTGTTGACCAGTCTGGCCTTTAGCATAAAAGGTTCTTTGAACCTGTACACCACCAAAAGATCGATTGTCTAAGAGGCCTCCATATTCTCTTGCAAACGGAACGCCTTGCGCCACACATTGATCTATTATATTTGTTGATACTTCAGCCAATCTATATACGTTAGCTTCTCGAGAACGATAGTCTCCTCCTTTAATAGTATCATAGAAAAGACGGTATGTACTGTCGCCGTCATTTTGATAGTTTTTTGCCGCATTGATTCCTCCTTGAGCTGCAATAGAGTGCGCACGACGTGGAGAGTCCTGAAAGCAAAAAGATTTAACATTGAATCCCATTTCTCCTAAAGAAGCAGCTGCAGCACCTCCAGCAAGACCAGTTCCAACGACAATGACGTCAATGTTTCTTCGGTTTGCAGGATTAACAAGATTTGCATCAGACTTATATTTTGTCCACTTATCAACCAGAGGTCCTTCAGGTATGTTATCCACTAATTTAGTCATGGTTTAGCGTTGAATGATGAAAAAATAAATTGGAAAAGACGCAAACCCGAGAGTAACAAGAATCGAAAATGCGGTGCCTAACATTTTAATAGTTGGTGTATATTTTTTGTGCCGAAATCCAACAGATTGGAATGCAGATTGAAAGCCATGATTTAAGTGAAATCCAAGAAGAGTTACAGCAATGACGTATAATGCAGAATACCAGAATTCACTAAAGGCTTCTATGACCATCGTATACATGTCTTTAATTTCTTGCCCAGAACTATCAATTGTCATGGCGATTGCGCCAAATTTATAGCCGTACCAAAAAGATTGCAAGTGAATTACTAAAAAAACTAAAATAATGGTTCCAGTAAGCCCCATATTTCTTGAATACCAAGAACTTTGTTTCTTGTCCATTGCATATTTTACTGGTTGGGCTTTTTTGTTTGCTCTAGAGAGCATTACAGCATCAATAATATGTGTTAAAAATCCAGCAACCAAAACAAGCTCCATTATCCGAATTATTGGATTGGAAGTCATAAATCGTGTGTATTCATTAAACTGAACTGGATTTGTGTAAAGCGCAATATTGCCAAGAAAATGAATGATTAAAAAGCTGCACAGGAAGAGTCCTGTTAAAGCCATGAGGTATTTTTTACCTAGCGATGATGAAAATAATCCTGCGTTTTTACTCATTAAGAATCCCTTTAAAAAGAAAGATTGATTACTTAAGTGCAAATTTACTACACAAACGATAAGCAGACAAACCTAAATACAATTAATATTGATTCTTAATAGCATCCGTTGGTAAATCAGGATTATTATTAATAGCGGTACTCTTACTTTGCGAATACTAGAATAGTTTATATTTGTATTATTGAGTAAAAAAACAAATACAGCCATGAAGTACCAGGCAATAGATTGCGAACTTTTTGTTAAAAATAGACAGAGATTTTCTAAGGCGCTTAAGTCCAATTCATTGGCGATATTTAATTCCAATGATATCATGCCAACCAATGCTGATGGCACTATGCCTTTTCGACAAAACAATGATTTGTTTCATCTGTCTGGTGTAGATCAGGAGGAATCCATTTTGTTAATTTTTCCTGATGCAAAGGCGGAAAAGCATAGAGAAATCTTATTTTTAAAAGAAACCAATGCACACATTGCCCTATGGGAAGGAGCTAAGCTCGATAAAAAACAAGCGAGTCAAACCTCGGGTATTAAAACTGTTTATTGGCTGGATGAATTTGAAGCTATTTTAAAAGACCTAGTGCATGAGGCAAAACACGTTTATCTCAATACAAACGAACATTTAAGGGCGAAGATAGAGGTGGAAACCCGTGATGCGCGCTTTGGTAAATGGATTCGCGAAACTTATCCAAATCAGAACTATGAGCTCAGTGCGCCCATCATGCATAAAATTCGTGCAGTAAAAGATGATATAGAAATTGCACTTATTCAAAAGGCTTGTGATCTCACAGAGTCAGCTTTCCGTAAAATTTTAAAAACAATTAAGCCAGGGGTTATGGAATATGAAATTGAGGCTGATGTGATTCATGAATTTATTAGAAAACGATCTCGGGGCTTTGCTTATACGCCGATTATTGCTTCGGGTAAAAATGCTTGTGTTCTTCATTATATAGATAATAATGGTAAGTGTAAGGATGGAGATGTTATTTTAATGGATTTTGGTGCAGAATATGCTAATTACGCTTCCGATATGACACGTTGTGTTCCTGTGAACGGAAAATTTACACCCCGTCAAAAAGAAGTTTATAATGCTGTGTTACGCGTTATGAAGGCTGCCAAGAAATTACTTGTACCCGGAACATTACTTAATGAATATCATGTGGAGGTAGGTAAGCTCATGGAAAAAGAATTGATTGATTTGGGTTTGATTACTCATGAAGATGTAGCTAACCAAAATCCTGAATTGCCGGCTTATAAGAAATACTTTATGCATGGCACATCGCACTATTTAGGTTTGGATGTTCATGATGTGGGTTCTTGGACAGAACCTATAGAAGTCGGAATGGTGTTTACATGTGAGCCTGGAATTTATATTCCGGAAGAAAATTTAGGTATACGTCTGGAAAATGATATTCTCGTTACTGAAAATGGCCCTATAGACCTAATGGCAAACATCCCTTTGGAAGCCGAGGAAATTGAAGCTTTAATGGCTTAAATAATGGAACTTTTTTTTCAATTTCGAGAAAAGAACATACACTATAAAAAAGAAGGAACTGGAGATGTATTGGTTCTTATTCATGGTTTCCTTGAAAACTTAAGCATGTGGGATGAGATGGCTGTCGAACTTTCCAAAACCTGGAAAGTCATCCGTGTTGATTTGCCTGGGTTTGGGAAATCTGATTGCATTGAAGATATACATTCAATGGAACTTTTTGCAAAATGTACACAACAACTTCTTTTAGAACTTAATATTGATAAATTCACGCTTATAGGTCATTCTATGGGCGGCTATGCTGGTTTAGAGCTCTTGAAAATATGTCCTGAAAAAATCAATCATTTTATACTTTTTCATTCTACAGCAAATGCAGATTCTGAGCACAAAAAGAACGATCGAACCCGAGCAATTAAAACGGTTAAGGACAAACAAAACGTTTATCTCAAAACAGCGATTCCTTTTTTATTCCCTGAGCAATTTCAATCATCTTGTTTTGGATACATTCAAAAAATGATCGAAGAAGCTAAAAATCTGCATACAAGTGGAATTATTGCCGCACTCAAAGGAATGCAGCAAAGAAAAGACTGTAATGAACTGCTAAAAAGTCTTTCCTGCAGGAAAACCTATATCGCAGGAACGTTTGATCCGGTATTAAATATTGTTACTTTAAGAGGAGAGTCCTCAAATAACGAAGCCAATTTTATAGAAATGGAAAATGCTGGCCATATGAGTCATTTTGAATGCCCCTCAGAAACCATAAACACTTTTTTAAAGCTACTACTTTAATCGTTATCGTTCTTTTTTAGTGAGTTCCAGCCATGTGCGGTTAATGGAATCACTTTTGAATCATGAGTGATGAGGTTTGCGCCAGCGTTTTTCTCAGACATATAGCCGATTACAGTCATGTTGGGATTGCCTTTAATCTTGTCATAATCTTTTTGAGATATTGTGAAAAGAAGTTCATAATCTTCCCCACCGTTTAAAGCACAGGTTACCCCATTTAAACTAAACTCTTCAGCAATAGTCATTACTGTAGGATCAACTGGAATTTTTTCTTCGTAAACCTGAAGACCTAAACCAGAAGCTTTTGATAAGTGAAGTAGCTCTGAAGATAAACCATCTGAAATATCGATCATAGACGTAGGCTTTAGATCCATTTTATTGAACATTTCAATGATGTCTTTTCTGGCTTCTGGCTTTAGTTGTCTTTCGAGCACATATTCAGACCCTTGAAGGTCGGGTTGCATATCTTTGTTTTCGATGAAGACAGCTTTTTCCCGTTCTAAAATTTGTAACCCTAGGTATGCGCCTCCCAAATCACCTGTAGCGACAATTAAATCTTTTTCCTTGGCACCAGAACGGTACACGATATCTTCTTCTTTGCTTGTTCCCATTGCAGTTACACTAATCATTAGACCCGACATAGAGCTTGTAGTGTCTCCGCCAATTAAATCTATTTTGTAGTGTTTACAAGCCAGTTTGACACCAGCATATAATTCTTCGACCGCTTCCACAGGAAAGCGGTTTGAAATCGCTATCGAAACAGTAATTTGTGTTGGAATTACATTCATGGCGCAAATGTCTGACAAGTTTACAACTACAGCTTTATACCCTAAATGTTTTAAAGGTGCGTATGCCAAATCAAAATGTACACCTTCAATCAACATATCTGTAGAAATAACCTGACATAGTTCTCCAAGTTTAATTACTGCAGCATCATCGCCGACACCCTTTACTGTTGTATCGTGATAATGTGTTATGTCTTTTGTAATTTGATTAATCAGACCGAACTCTCCTAAATTTGAGATTGAAGTAAATTCTTGGTCTTTATTTTCTAATATGCTCATGCAGTAAAATTACGTTTTTATATGTTATTGATTCCTATAAAATTGAATTCAAAAAGAGATTTATTTCGTATCTTTGCACATTAATTACCCCTTGTTTTATAATGTATAAAATCCATTGAAATATGGTTAGTGTAACTGAAACAGCAAAGAAAAAAATTTTCTCATTACTTGAAGAAGAAGGAATGGGCAAAGATGCTTATGTAAAAGTAGGTGTTTCTAGTGGGGGTTGTTCAGGCTTATCATACATGTTAGACTTTACCAATGATAGGTCTGAAGGAGATAAGTTAATTGAAGATAATGGGGTTAAGATTTTAATAGATAAGAAAAGCTTATTGTACTTAGTAGGAACTGTTTTAGATTTCTCAGGCGGTTTAAATGGTAAAGGATTTACATTTAACAACCCTAATGCAACAAGGACTTGCGGCTGTGGAGAAAGTTTTGCAATTTAATTTTTAACTGACAATAGAATTGACAGAAGAAGACAAAATATTACAAGAAGTAACAACAACCGATTACAAATACGGCTTTGTTACAGACATAGATTCAGACACGATTAATAAAGGTTTGAATGAGGATGTGATTCGGTTGATTTCTATGAAAAAAAATGAGCCCGATTGGTTGTTGGAATGGCGGCTTGATGCTTTTAGAAAATTTCAAAAGATGACTGAGCCTAAATGGGCAAATGTGACTTATGACAAACCTGATTTACAATCTATATCGTATTATTCAGCTCCAAAACCTAAGAAAACATTAGAGAGTTTGGATGAGGTTGATCCAGAGTTGCTAAAAACTTTTGAAAAGCTGGGTATTTCTTTAGAAGAACAAAAGCGTCTTACTGGCGTAGCAGTAGACATTGTTGTTGATTCGGTGTCTGTAGCAACTTCCTTTAAGGAAAAGCTTGGGGAGTTGGGAATTATTTTCTGCTCTATTAGTGAAGCAATACAGGAGCATCCAGAATTGGTGAAAAAATACATCGGCTCGGTTGTTCCGAAAACAGATAATTTTTATGCGGCTTTAAATTCGGCAGTCTTTACAGACGGTTCATTTTGTTACATTCCAAAAGGGACCAGATGCCCCATGGAATTGTCTACTTATTTCCGAATTAATCAAGCTGGAACTGGTCAATTTGAACGCACCTTATTAATTGCAGATGAAGGCTCTTATGTTTCATATTTGGAGGGTTGTACGGCACCATCGAGAGATGAAAACCAGTTGCATGCTGCAGTGGTTGAATTGATTGCCCTAGACGATGCTGAGATTAAATACTCTACGGTTCAAAACTGGTATCCTGGAAACAAAGAAGGTAAAGGAGGTGTTTTCAATTTTGTAACCAAAAGAGGTATATGTCATAAAAGTGCCAAAATTTCTTGGACTCAGGTTGAAACAGGTTCGGCAGTAACTTGGAAATACCCTTCTTGTATTCTAAAAGGTGATAATTCTATTGGCGAATTTTTCTCAGTAGCTGTTACTAATAATTACCAACAAGCTGACACAGGAACAAAAATGATTCATGTTGGTAAAAACACAAAAAGCACCATTATTTCTAAAGGAATTTCTGCAGGAAAAAGTAATGGAAATTACCGTGGATTGGTTAAAATCATGAAAGGTGCTGAAAATGCACGAAATTTCTCTCAATGCGATTCATTACTTATGGGAGACCAATGTGGCTCTCATACATTTCCCTATATAGAGGTCAAAAATAAATCTGCTCGAATAGAGCATGAGGCTACAACTTCTAAAATTGGTGAAGACCAACTTTTTTACTGTAACCAAAGGGGAATCGGCACAGATGAAGCAATTGGATTAATTGTGAACGGGTATTGTAAAGATGTTCTGAATCAGCTTCCTATGGAGTTTGCCGTGGAAGCACAAAAATTACTATCACTTTCCTTAGAAGGAAGTGTTGGTTAATCATAAAGGTTATAAAAATGTTAAAGATAAAAGACTTAAGCGTCGAAATAGAAGGTAATAAAATTTTAAAAGGCCTTAATTTAGAAATGAATAAGGGCGAGGTGCATGCGATTATGGGTCCAAATGGAGCTGGTAAAAGCACCTTATCTGCAGTTATTGCTGGTAGAGAAGAATACGAAGTGACTGGAGGTACGATTGAATTTGAGGGGAAAGATATCATGGATATGGCTCCTGAAGAGCGTGCCCATCTTGGCATTTTCTTATCTTTTCAATACCCTGTGGAAATACCAGGTGTTTCTGTAACAAATTTTATTAAAACAGCCATAAACGAAAGTCGTAAAGCAACAGATTTAGACCCGATGCCTGCGAAAGACTTGCTCAAGAAAATGAGAGATAAGCAGGAGTTATTGGAGATGGATAAAACGTTTATGTCTCGGTCTATAAATGAAGGCTTTTCTGGTGGGGAGAAAAAACGAAATGAAATTTTTCAAATGGCCATACTAGATCCTAAATTGGCAATTCTAGATGAAACCGATTCTGGTTTAGATATTGATGCGCTTCGAATTGTTGCCAATGGCGTGAATAAATTAAAAAATGACAATAATGCCGTCATGATTATTACTCATTATCAGAGGCTTTTGGATCATATTGTGCCTGATTTTGTACACGTATTATTTGACGGTAAAATAGTGAAAACAGGAGATAAAAATTTGGCTTTACGTTTGGAAGATCAAGGATATGACTGGATCAAACAAGAGCAAGAAGTATAAAAATAAAGACGTTGAATTTACAAGAAAAACTTTCACAATCTTTTAAAGACCTTGGCAGTCGTTTAAATGGAAGTGAATCAAAATCGTTAAGAGAATTACGTTCTCGGTCTTTTGACTATTTTAAGGGTCAAGGATTTCCTACGAACCAAGATGAGGAATGGAAATACACGTCTTTAAATAAAATAGTAAAACGAGATTTTGACTTTAGTTCTCAAGTCAGTTCAGAAATTTTAGCTGAAGATATTGAGCCTTTTTTATGTGAAGGACTGGATTCTTATAAATTGATTTTTATCAATGGCGTATTTAATAAATCCTTATCTATATTAGGCTCTAATGAGATGTTCTTTGTGGGTAGTTTAAAACAAGGAATAAAAGAAATGCCTGATATTATCAATGCTCATTTCGGTAAACTTGCCGACACCAAGCAAAGTCTAGTAGCTCTTAATACTGCAATTGCAAACGAAGGTGCTTTTGTATATGTGAAGAAGGGT
>TARA_B100001093_G_scaffold141832_1_pt1 | contig 12361 bp, 11 predicted proteins | sample TARA_B100001093 | Tara Oceans TARA_B100001093 (sample SAMEA2623116) | marine metagenome | biome: marine biome (ENVO:00000447); feature: surface water layer (ENVO:00002042); material: "saline water (ENVO:00002010), including plankton (ENVO:xxxxxxxx)" | depth 5 m
TCATGAAGTATGGTTTTTAAGTCGGGTTTGTCAGGGCCAACCATTTTACCAATCGGGTTAAGTCCATAAGGATTCATAAGAGTTTTATATATGTTTTTATCCATGGATGCCTCTTTCCTAACATTACTTAAACTTGCGTAAGTTCCTCCACTAATTCCACCTTTTGCACCAGCAACTCTCATCTCAATTCTTTTTCCTCTGGTTGAATTAGATTTTGACAATTCTTTTTGGATATAATAAACACCCAAGTCAGAGGGAATGGAATCAAAACCACACGAATTGACAATTTTAATTTTTTTTGTTTCTGCTTTTTTATGATAGGTGTCAATTATTTTTCGAATCCATTGAACTTCGCCAGCCAAATCACAATAATGGGTCCCATTTTTTATACAAACTTCTACCAAGTCAGTACCATACTTTGCGTAAGGTCCGACTGTTGAACAAATTACTTTAGTTTGACTAGCCATTTTCTCCAAGCTTTTTAAATCATTTGCGTCAGCAACCAAAAAAGGTAAATTTGGTTTTGAAAATTCTTTTTTTATTTGCTCTAGTTTTGTTTTATTTCTTCCCGCTATGGCCCATTTAAGGTTTTGACCCAACCCATATTTACTTATTAGATACTCAGTTACTAGTTTCCCAGTAAATCCAGTACTTCCCCACACAATTACATCAAATATTTTCTTTTCCATTAATTATAAAAATAATAAACTACAAATAAGATAAGATAAATTAATAAGTATAATCTGTAATAATTTCTGACCTTTAAATAATTCTTGTCCTCAGGATAAATATTGAGAATTAACCCTTTTAGTTCTTTCCAAAACAAAGGCTTAATATTAATTTTCCAGTCCTGAGTCTGGTATATAATTTTTCTAAACTTACTTCTGAAGTAAGTACTGGGTATTCCCCATATCAGTAATAAAATGACGTATATTGACAGATCTATAATTTTTCTATTATTGGGTAAATTAAAAGCCCTGATAAAACACCAATAATTATTATTAATGCTACAAAAATGTACTGTTTTAAAAACTCTCTTTTCATATCAATTTAATAAAGATAAGTTTTTAAAAAATAGATTTTTTAATTATTATTTCTTATATACTATAATAAAAAAATAATTACTATTTGATACTAGTTATTTATATTTGCATCATTATGAAAAAAGATAAAAAGCCTGATAATGTTGCTGATAACCCCAACACACTCCCTTATGCATCAAATGTTGGAGCTCCAGCAATTAATCCAGATAATGTAAGTTTGTGGAAGACTGAAAAGGTTTTTAAAACAAATAAATTCTTTGAAGCAAAATTCAATGAAATAAAGGATGAGTATAAAAAACTAATTCAAAATTATGAATGGAATAAACTTGTATATGCTTCAGACTTTAAATTTGAGCCCGATGTTGGTAGAGTCTATTTTCTTTATCAAAAAGAAGATGAAAGTTTATTTCTTTCAATCATTGAACCAGAAATGTGGGACAAAGTTTTCATAGGTGCATTTAAACTTGATTCCGACAATAAGTGGGTAAAGCTAGAGAAAACAGTTCAGTAATAAATTTAGTTTACTTTTAAAAAATCCCAAACTCTCTGATAAAGTTGATCATTTGGTCCAAAATTAGCCTGATGACCTGCTCCGTTTACTAAATGATAACTTACCAAACGATTATCATCACAATCGCTATATATGAAAGAGTTAACTGAATAATTTCCCCAGTTTGAAGAGCTTTGAACTACTCCATTTAGATTACAATTTGAATTTACGACCCAATTTTCGGCACTTTGTTTAGCCGAAAGGAAAGTGTGACCAACTACAGATTTGCCGCCATTAACAGGGATTACATCATCAATAGTTCCATTGATTTGAAATAATGAGATTGGTTTTTTTGCAATAGTATTGGAAATAGAATCTGACTGTTGACTAATAATAGGTGCGATTCCTGAGAAAATTGAGGTTTCTTTAGCAATTTTATTAAGGATTAGTGCTCCATTAGAAATACCTATTCCATAGACTTTATCAAAGTCCATTAAGTTAGTAGGTAGTACGTTGTTTTTTAAGTGATCAATTATATTTTTAATGAACATTACATCATCTGCTTTTGAATTTTCATTTCCACAGTTCCAACTTTTCAAATGACCATCTGGAAATATTGCTATAAACTGATCACTATCAACAAGATTGGTGATTTGAGGAGTATTTTGCAAAAACCTGTAAGCCTCTCCACCATTACCATGGAAGAAAAAAACAAGTGGATATTTGTTCCTTAATATTTTTTTTGGTGCCCTAACCCAAAACTTTCTATCAATATTTTCGTTTTCAATAATTTGAGGAATTATAGCTGAATAAATATAGTTATAAATAATTTCTTCCTGATCTGAGTTGTCACTTGATGAACATGAACAAATAAAAATAAAAACTATAAACACTCTTATCATTCGAACAAATCTAAATAGAATATTTTTTTTAATTGTTATATTTATAACATAATATTAATAAAATGTTATAAATGAATAAAATTTTAGTTTTAGGTCTCGGAAAAGTTGGTTCACTAGTAGGAACACTTTTATCGGAAAACTTTTCTGTAACAGGCTTGGACCAAAAGAAACCACATTACAATTACAATCTTCCCTTTGAAACAATTAAGACTGATGTATCAAATTCAGATTATATGAATTTGATAATGAAAGATTATGATGCTGTTGTTTCAGCACTTCCATTTTTTATGAATCGGGAGATTGCAAAAATTGCTCATGATTTAAGCATTCACTACTTTGACTTAACTGAAGATGTTGAAACCACAAAATATATACAAAAACTAAGTAAAAATTCAAAAAAAGTTATGGCACCACAATGTGGCTTAGCACCAGGTCTAATTGGTATAATTGGAAGTGACTTAACCAAAAGTTTTGATGAACTTAGAGATATTGAATTAAGAGTTGGAGCATTACCAAGATACCCTAATGGGCAATTGGCATACTCATTTACGTGGTCTCCTCATGGGGTGATTAATGAATATTTGAATGATGCTGAAGTAATACAAAATAGAGTTAAAAAAACCGTCCCATCTCTTAATGGTTTTGAATATATCAACATAGAGGGTCAAGAATTTGAAGCGTTTACAACTTCCGGTGGTTTAGGGACCATGTGTGACACTTATGAGGGAAAATTAGATACTTTGAATTATAAAACCATTAGATACCCAGGTCATGGAAAACTTATGAGATTTTTAATGTATGAGTTAATTTTAAAAAATGATAAAGATAAACTTGAAAAAATATTGAGTAATGCAAAACCTCCAGTAGATGATGATGTTGTGTATGTTTACGCAGTTGTTGAAGGATGGAAAAAGAAAAAAATATCGAGGAGTGAATTTTTTAAAGCTTATTATCCATTGGAAATACAAGGAAAAAAATGGAGAGCCATTTCTTGGACTACAGCAGCATCAGTTGTAGGTGTTATTGAAATGGTCGCCTTGGGTAAAATTCCCTCAAAAGGTTTCATAAAACAAGAGGAAATACCCTACTCAGAATTTTTAAAAACTAAATGTGGAAAATTTTTTTTAAATAACTTTGAAAAATGATATTTAAAGAAAAAAAAACCATTCATAAAATTTTACAATCACTTTTCGAGACTTATTCAAAAAGAGTTCCTGACGTTAAGAAAATAACCAATGCATTAATAAAAAAAAACATCATAATCAGTCAACATGATATTATTAACGACCACATTGCATTTCGTACTATGGGAGTTAAAAATCTTGGTATAAAATCTTTTGAAAAAATTTTTTTATACCATGGGTATACAAAAAGAGATTTTTATTCATTTGAGAAAAAAAAATTGAATGCTTTTTGGTACTCACACACTCAAAAAAATATGCCAAGAATTTTCATTAGTGAACTTCGAGTTAATGAATTATCTAGGAAAGCTCAACAAACAATCTACAAATACACGGACAAAGTTTGTTCTGACCCAGTTGATAACCTGGATCTTAATGATTCCAATGAAGTTACAGAATTTTTAAGCAGTCCCCTTTGGAATTTACCAACTTTAGAAGATTATAACTTACTTTTAAATGAAAGTGAATACGCCTCTTGGGTGATTTATAATCGATACTATTTGAACCATTATACAATAAGTGTTCATGAATTATGTGATGATTATAACACACTCAAAAAGTTTAATAAACTTATGAAAGTTTTGGGAATAAGACTTAACGACTCTGGTGGAGTGATAAAGAAAAGCAGAGACGGTTTGTTACTTCAAAGCAGCTCTGTAGCAAATGAGATAAAAGCAAATTTTGCAAAAAATGAGGAAAAATGGATCTCAGGAAGCTACGTTGAATTTGCAGAAAGAAAGGTTCTACCTGAATTCCAGTCTGTTCAAGAAGAATTTTTAAAACAAGAACATCGCCGTGATGGCTTTGAAACATCAAATGCTGATAAAATTTTTGAAAGTACATTTAGTAAGCAAGTTGAAAAAAACAATTAACAATGGTAAACAAAGAAATAAATTCAATTTTAAAAAATCTTGGTTTGATAGGCAAGCAAAAAGGATGCTCGAATGGTGAAAAATGGTTTTCATCAGGAAAAAAATTGAAATCTTTCAGTCCAGTTGACAACAGCCTCATTGGTGAAGTACAAATGGCCAATAAATCTGATTATAATAATGTAGTCAATGATGCTAAAAAGGCCTTTAAATCCTTTAGTAAAATTCCTGCACCAAAAAGAGGTGAATTAGTTAGACAACTTGGTAATAGTTTAAGGAAAAATAAATCTGATTTAGGAACTCTGGTATCATGGGAAATGGGAAAATCATTACAAGAGGGTCTCGGAGAAGTTCAAGAAATGATAGATATTTGTGATTTTTCTACTGGTCTTTCTAGACAATTGTATGGTTTGACAATGCACTCTGAAAGACCAGATCATAGAATGTACGAGCAATATCATCCTCTTGGAATTGTGGGGATTATTTCTGCATTTAATTTTCCAGTAGCCGTATGGAGTTGGAATGTAACATTAGCTTGGGTGTGTGGAAATGTTTGTATATGGAAACCCTCCGAAAAAACACCATACTGTAGTATTGCTTGTCAAATACTGGTTTCAGATATTTTGAAAAAAAACAATATAAAACCAGGTGTCTCATGTTTAGTTACAGGGGACAAAAGTTTAGGTCAAATGCTTTCTGATGATAATAGAATTAATTTATTATCAGCCACAGGTTCTACGAAAATGGGTAAAGATGTTGCTATGAGAACTGGTAAAAGATTAGGAAAAACTTTACTTGAGCTGGGTGGAAATAATGCAATAATCATTACAAAAAATGCAGATATTGAACATGCAATAAATAATTTGGTTTTTGGTGCCATTGGAACCTGTGGACAGCGCTGTACATCAACAAGAAGAGTTATTGTTCATAGTTCAATATTTAATCAGATAAAAAAAGAATTAAAAAAAGCATATAATCAAATTAAAATTGGCAATCCGCTTGATGAATCTAATCACATGGGACCACTTATTGATCAAAATGCAGTTGAACAATACATCCAAGCAATTAATGATATAAAAGATCAAGGTGGTGAACTTGTGACTGAAGGAGGAGTATTGAACGGAAAAAAATACAACAGTAATAATTATGTGAAGCCTGTTGTGGCGGAAGTTAAAAATGAATATAAAATTGTCCAAAAAGAAACTTTTGCTCCAATTCTCTATTTAATTCGATACCAGGGAAGTGTGGAAAATGCAATTAAAATCTCTAATGATGTTAAACAAGGCTTATCGTCATCAATTTTCACGCAAGATTTGAAAGAATCAGAAAAGTTTCTTTCCAAAATCGGAAGTGATTGTGGAATTGCTAACGTGAATATAGGTACATCAGGGGCAGAAATTGGAGGTGCATTTGGAGGAGAAAAAGAAACCGGGGGTGGCAGAGAAAGTGGATCTGATTCTTGGAAAACTTACATGAGAAGACAAACAAATACAATCAATTACTCATCAGAAATTCCTTTAGCTCAAGGAATAAATTTTAATTTAGAAAACTAATACCCATCAATTCTAGAAAGTCGGTCTAAATGAAAATTGGAATCTCCAAATGCCTTTTCGATAACACGTGATCTTTTAAGAAAAAAACCTATGTCTGAATCATCTGTAACACCAATTCCTCCGTGCATTTGAACAGCTTCATTACTAATTAATTTATATGTAAGTCCAAGTTTAGCTTTGGCTAAACTTGCATTTTTAGAAAGATCCTCAAGCGCATCAATAGACTGAAGGGCTTTCAAAACAATAGATTTACACAATTCTATTTCAGCAAACATTAACGATGATCGATGTTGCAGTGATTGAAAGGATCCTATTTTGACACCAAATTGTTCACGTGTTTTTAGATAAGAAATGGTCATCTCAAAAGCTTGTTGAATTCCTCCTAACATTTCAGCAGCATAGCCAATTCTAGTAATATCAAATACTTTTTCTAAAATGTTTTTTTCATCATTTGAGTTTCCAAGAAAATAATCATTTCTGATTTTTACATTTTTAAATATTATTTCTGAGTAAGACCTGGAATCCATAAAGGTCTTACTATTAACAAATACACCTTCTTGACTTTTTTCAACTAATGCCAATCTGATATTAGAAGAAGACACATCTTTTGCACTAACAATCAAGTAGTCAGAAATATCAGCATCGATGACAAAATTTTTATTTCCATTTAAAATTAAATTATCATTTTCTTTGATTATTGTTGTTTGTATATTAAAGGGCTGATGTTGGTTACTTTCCTCATGAGCTAGACATATGAACAATGATCCATTCATTATTCCAGGGAAAAGTTTTGATTTTAAAAACTCATTCTTGGATAAAGAAATCATTGATGTTGATATTAAAACAGTTGACATTATTGGACATACGGTTAACCTTCTACCCATTTCTTCAATAACTTGTCCCAATCCTACATAACCAAAATTTAATCCATTATACTTCTCAGGAATTATTAATGCGGTCCATCCCATTTCAGCCATCTCAGTCCATAAATCAAAGTCTACACTTTTGAAGTCATTATCTCTATATTTACGAAAGTTTGATAGAGGAAATTTATTATCTAAAAACTCTTTTACTGAGGTTTTTAGCATTTTTTGTTCTTCACTTAATACAAGGCTCATAATTAATTTATTTTGATGGTAAACCTAGTACTCTTTTAGCAATTATATTAAGCTGAACTTCGTGAGTACCACCTTCAATTGAATTGCCTTTAGTTCTACAAAAATAACGAGCTAATTTTCCATTTTCAGACTCCTTTGAATTCCACTCTAGTCCTGAAAAACCATTGACACTTAGCCTCAGCTCTTCTCTTTGTATATTTAATTCGGTTCCATAATATTTGAAAAATGATGAAACTGCCCCTGGATTTTTACCTTCTTTTTCCTCATCCATTGTTCTTTGAATAGTTAAACTAAAAATATGCTCATTCATCTCAAATTCAGATATTTTAGATCTTAAAATTTTATCATCAAGCACACCATTCGTGAGACTGAGTTTATTCAATGCTTCATCTTTGATAAACTCTTTTTTATCAGTCTCTCCGACTCCACCAATCATTTGACGTTCGTGAGTTAATAAATATTTAGCAATTGTCCAACCATCATTTAATTTACCAACTAAGTTTTCTTTCGCTACTTTCACTTTATCAAAGAAAGTCTCACAAAAGGGAGACTTTCCGCTAATTAGTTTGATAGGTCTTGTGGATATTCCCTTTGAACGCATGTCAATTAGTAAAAAACTTATTCCTACATGTTTACTTTGTGATGAATCTGTCCGAACCAAACAAAAAATCCAATCGGATTTGTCTGCATAAGATGTCCAAACCTTGGACCCGGTAACCAAAAAATGGTCTCCTTTATCCTCGGCCTTAGTTTGCAGATTAGCCAAATCACTACCGGCATTTGGTTCACTATAACCTTGACACCAGCGAATTTTTGCTTCAGTGATTTCTGGTAAAAATCTAAGTTTTTGATCTTCAGAGGCAAATTTCAATAATGCAGGGCCCAACATAGAAATACCAAAGTTATAGTGTGGTTTTCTACAGCCCAGCCTGGCCATTTCTTGATTCAAAATATTATTTTGCTCAGTATTCAGTCCTCCACCTCCATATTTAGTTTCCCAATGTGGAGCGATCCATTTCTTTTTAAGCATCTTTTTAAACCACGTTTTCTGATCTTCACTTGAAAATTTTCCGTTTCTTCCACCCCAAAATAAATGTGACGGATCTTTAGCAGGACCTTTCATCGTTTCAGGACAGTTTTCTTCCAACCACTTTCTAGTTTCAGCTCTAAAACTAGTGAGGTCTGTGTTGATTTTGGTTTCCATAAATATTTATTTATTATTCATAAGCAATGGCCAATGTTTCAGCCACACAAACGGGCTTTACTTGACCTTTAAGTTCAACTGTTACGCAAAGTTTGTATTTGGCACCACCTGTCGTAGGCTCAAATTCAATAAGTGAAACTTTACCTCTAACCATACCGCCCGATGGAGTTGCGCTCATAAATCGAACTCGGTCAACTCCATAGTTGACGCCCATTTTGACACTTTTAATATCAAATGTGTCATATGAAAATCGAGTTGCTAGTGATAGTATCATAAATCCATGAGCGACAGTTGTTTTGTAAGGTGAATATAATTTTGATTTTTTTTTGTCTAAATGTATCCACTGTTCATCTTGAGTTATTACAGCAAATTGTCTTATTTTTTCTTGTGATATCTCTATCCATTTACTTATTCCTAACTCTTTGCCAACATATTCTTTCATTCCATTTAAGTTGTTGAAGCTAGTACTATAATTTTGTTTTTCTTCCATTATAAACTTTTAATTTGGCATTGCTCCTCCGTTAGCATGTAAGGTAATTCCACTTATGAACCCTGACTCTTTTGATGCCAAAAACAGATATGCCTGTCCCATATCTTCAGGTGTTCCTATTCTTTTTACCGGAATCATGTTTACTCCAGCCTCAATGACATCCTTTGGCATACTTTCAGTCATTACAGACTTGATAAATCCAGGAGCTACTGCGTTAACTGTGATTCCATATTTACCTACTTCCTTGCAAAGAGATCTGGTAAACCCTGAAATACCTGCTTTTGTGGCACTATAGTTTGTCTGTCCAAAAGCACCTTGAAAACCATTAATTGAAGAAGCTGATACTATTCTTCCGTATCCCTTTTCTTTCATAAATGGTAAAACAGCCTTGGAAACTACGAATAATGATTTGAGATTGACATTGATAACATCATCCCATTCTTTTTCAGTCATCTTCATAAATGATTTATCTCTAATAATACCAGCATTGTTAATTAAAATTTCAATTTTACCATAATTATTTATTATGAAATTGACAGCCTTATTTACAGATTCAATAGACGTGACATCTACTTTCTGATAAAAAATGTTTCCACCCAAATTTGATATTCTTTCAACCGCTTCACTACCATCCAAAACATCCCACATAGCTACTGTAGCACCCTCTCGACAAAAAACTTCACATACACCTTCTCCAATTCCTCTGGCACCACCTGTAATTATCGCTAATTGACCTTTCAGTTTTTTCATTGTATTTTTAAAAGTCTATGATATTTCGTCATAAATAGACCTCAAACCTTTATAATTAATTTTCCTAGCTTATTGCCATTAAACAGTTTTTGAAAAACATTATAAAAATTATCCAAACCAACATAAATATCTTCCTTTGATTTTAAGTTTCCTTTTTTAATCCAACCTTTCATTTCTTCAATTGCACTTGAATATCTATCTGCATAATCAAAAACTACCATTCCCATAATCTTTGCTCTGTTAACTAAAATAGATAAATAGTTTTTTGGTCCAACAACGACACTGTTATTATATTGAGATATAGCACCACAAATAACTATCCTGGCATTTCTATTTATAAAAATTAATGCTGAGTCTAAAATATCCCCTCCAACATTATCAAAATAAACATCTACTCCGTCAGGGCATTCCCTCTTAATGGATCTAAGAACACTCTCATTTTTATAATCTATACAAGCATCAAAACCTAACTCATTAACAACATAATTACATTTGTCTTTCCCGCCAGCAATTCCAATAACTTTACACCCTTTAATTTTTGCGATTTGACCTGCGATGCTACCAACTGATCCAGCTGCGGCTGAAACTAAAACAGTTTCTCTTTTTTTTACTCTAGCAACTTCAAGGATTCCAAAATAAGCAGTCAAACCTGTCATACCTAATGTACCTAAAAAAATAGGTAAATCATTTTTTTCAGAATTAATTTCAACAAATCCTTTCCCATCAGTTCTACAATACTTTTGAACTCCACCCCAGCCTGAGACAAAAGCTCCTTTTTTATATAGTTTATTTTTGGAATGAATAACTTTACCAACTGAGCCAGCTCGCATTACTTCACCTATTTCAATTGGTTTAATATAAGACCTCACTTCGTTCATCCAACCACGCATAGCAGGGTCAATTGAAATATAGAGGTTTTCAATGATTATTTCTCCAACCGAGAGATCATTGATGCTTTCAGAGTCTAATTTCCATGTGTCTTCGTTTGGAAAACCCTTTGGTCTTTTAACCAATCTTACTAATTTATTTTCTAAATTTTTCATTTTCCAATACAATTTATTTCCATTTTGGTTTTCTTTTTTCAAGAAAAGCTCTTATTCCCTCTTTGGCATCATTCGATTTGGATGATTTTTTTAACATTTTTGAAAGATATTCATGATTTGTTTCAGAATTATATATTTCATCAACAGCTTGCAAGCCATATTTAATCGCATTAGGTGAATTTTCGATAATTTCAAAAAGCCATTGTTGGGTAGACGTTTCAATATTTTTAACATCAACAATTTTATCAATAATACCAAGCTGTTTTGCTTGTTTAGTTCTTAAGTTATAACCGCGAATACACCAATCGATCAATTTTTTTAAAGGAATTATTTTAGATAAGGATTCCATAACCTGGAATGGAAAAATACCTCTTTTCACTTCAGGCAGACCTATTAAAATACCCTTTATAGATATCACGTAATTACATCCCGCTAAGATCAAAAGTCCTCCTGCATAAACATCTCCTTCAAGCTGACAAATTTTTGGTTTGTGTAGTTTAGTCAATAATTCCCCCATTAGAATTTTAGATTTTGGTTTGGGTATTGAGGAAATATCATTTACATAATCGCCTGAAAGAATAGAAAGGTCAAGTCCAGAACAAAAAACATCTCCAACAGATTTGAATATGACAGCTCTTACGTTTTTTTCAAAATGGGCGTACTGACATAAATAAGCTAATTCATTTAACATTTGTGGATGAAGCGCATTTTTCTTTTTTGGTCGGTTTAATATTATAGAAAAAACATGATCTTTAAACTCGTAATTAACAAATTCAAATTTCTGTAATTTAATTTTTTTAATTTCATTTTGCTTATAAAAATCCATATCAAATAATTACATTCTAAACACACCAAAAGATTTTGAGCCTTTTATTTTGGAATTGTATACTGTAGCCAATGCTAATGATAAATATTTTCTTGTCTCAGTTGGATCAATTACACCATCATCCCAAACCTCCGTTGTGGTATGCCAAATACTTGCTTTTTCATCAGCCTGTTTAGCAAGCTTTTTTTTATCTATTTTAAGTTCTTCTTCGTTAATAATTTTGTTCATTGATGAAGCTTTATTTCTTTTTATAATTTCCATAACACCTGACAATTGATCCGCTCCCATAACCCCCGACTTTACATTTGGGTATGAAAAAAGAAATCTTGGATCAAAAGATCTGCCACACATTGCATAATTTCCCGCACCGTAAGAGTTTCCTACTTGTAAACTGATATGAGGAACTGTACTACCAGAAACTGCATGAATTAACTGAGATCCACTATTAATCATTCCACTTTGTTCATATCTCTTTCCAACCATGAAGCCTGTAGTATTGTGAATAAATAAAAGTGGAGTATTAGACTTGTTAGCTAATTGAATGAAATTAGTTGTCTTTCTAGCAGATTCAATGAAAATAACACCATTATTTGCGATGACACCAACAGGATACCCATTGATCTGTGTCCAACAACAAAACATTGTTCTTCCATAATTTTCTTTGAACTCAATGTATTCCGATTTATCAACAAACCTTTTAATAAGTTCACGAATATCAAAGGGTTTTTTTAGGTTCGACGGGATAATACCTAAAATTTCATTTTTGTCGAACTTTGGCAGGGGTCCTTCTTTTTCGAAATTCTTATCTGATCGTTTGTGAATTTTTTTTATTAAGTTTTTGGTAATTTCAATTGCATTTTTTTCATCTGAAGCCAAAAAATCTGAAACCCCA
>TARA_B100001093_G_scaffold12892_2_pt1 | contig 12324 bp, 9 predicted proteins | sample TARA_B100001093 | Tara Oceans TARA_B100001093 (sample SAMEA2623116) | marine metagenome | biome: marine biome (ENVO:00000447); feature: surface water layer (ENVO:00002042); material: "saline water (ENVO:00002010), including plankton (ENVO:xxxxxxxx)" | depth 5 m
CTCCCTCCTGCGGAACTATGAGCATCTAAAACTTCTCTTACATTTTTTCCCATCATTAAGTCAGCATGACTAACTATTCCAGAAATTTGAGCTTTGGTTTTATTTTTTGCGGCTTCTAAAGCAATTTCTTTAACAAATATAGTCTCTCCTACCGGCTTCAATTTATCATCGCCTGAAGAAAAGTATTCTTGGGAGCATTCAATAAAAACTGTTTTTATTACATTATGTCCATCATCAGTATCCTGCCAGAGATCATCCAATAGGTATTTAAACTCACCAGGCCATAAATGATGATGCGGATCGATGATCGGTCTGTCTGGCTCTAAAATATCTTCTCTGATTTGTTGCAACCAAATCAGATGATTTTTTAAAGCTGACATTTTTAAGCTTTAAATTCTAATCTCTTAGAATGCAAAATGGGCTCAGTATATCCACTAGGCTGCACTCGTCCTTCTAAAACTAAATCGCAAGCTGCTTTAAATGCATAGCCAGTGAAATCTGGAGCCATCTTAATATAGTCTGGATCGTCTGAATTTTGTGCATCGACAACTTCGGCCATCTTTTTCATTGTTTCCATAACTTGATCTTTGTTAGTCAGTCCGTGATGCAACCAATTTGCAACGTGCTGACTGGATATTCTGCATGTAGCTCTATCTTCCATTAAGCCAACATTATTGATATCAGGTACTTTGGAGCACCCTACTCCTTGATCTACCCATCTAACTACATAGCCTAAAATACCTTGTGCATTGTTATCTAATTCAGCTTGAATTTCTTCAGTAGTTAAACTTTCAGGATTTTTTAACAATGGTATTTCTAAAATATCATCTAAATTAGCTTTAGTTCGCGTCATTAAATTATCTTGAACATCTGACACATTGATTTGATGATAATGAAGGGCATGCAAGGTTGCTGCTGTTGGTGACGGAACCCAAGCACAATTTGCTCCAGCTTCTGGATGCATTGTTTTTGTATTGTACATTCCCAGCATTTCATCGGGCATTGCCCACATCCCTTTTCCAATTTGAGCTTTGCCTTTAAAGCCTGTTTCTAGGCCTTTATCAACATTCCAATCTTCATATGAATTAATCCATAATTGTTGTTTCATTTCTGATTTTTTAATAATGGGCCCAGCTTCCATACTCGTATGAATTTCATCGCCTGTTCTATCTAAAAATCCTGTATTGATAAATATGACTCTATCTTTTGCAGCTTTGATGCATTCTTTAAGGTTTACTGTTGTCCTTCTTTCTTCGTCCATTATTCCTACTTTTACAGTTAATGGGTTGAGTCCGACAGCTTTCTCAACGGCTGCAAAAAGACTGCACGTAAATTCTACTTCCTCAGGACCATGCATTTTTGGCTTAACTATATAAACGCTTTTCGCTCTGCTATTTGATAAATCTCCAGTTTGAAGAAGATCATGTTTGGCAATTGCAATAGTAAACATTGCATCCATGATGCCTTCAAAAACTTCATTGCCGTCAGCATCTAAAATTCCAGGATTAGTCATTAAATGACCAACATTCCTAACCAGCATGGTACTTCTTCCTGGTAAGCTAAAAGTTCCTCCCGAAAGATCTGAGTATTCTCTATCCTTATTAAGAGTTCTAGTTAATGTTTCTCCATTTTTTTGAAAAGTTTCAGATAAATCCCCTTTCATCAATCCCATCCAATTTTCATAAATTTCAGCTTTATCGTCTCCATCAACTGCAGCAACAGAATCTTCGCAATCTTGAATCGTAGTTATCGCACTTTCAACTAGCACATCCTTAATACCAGCAATGTCAGTTGATCCGATTGGGTGATCTCGATCTATTTGTATTTCTAAGTGCAAAAGATTATTTTTTAGTAAAATTCCAGTTGGGCTTTCAGCTGTTCCAGAAAATCCAATAAATTTGCCTTCATCTTCTAGGGTAACTTGAGTTTGATTAGATAGAGTAATTTGTAAACTACCATCGACAATTTGAAATGCGGATATATCTTTATAAGAGCCATTGCTTAAAGGAAGATTTTCATCAAGGAACGATTTTGAAAAATCTATAACTTTATCTCCTCTTTTAGAGTTATAAGCTCCTCCTCTTTCTGCGCCGTTTTCTTCCGAAATAACATCAGTACCATACAAGGCATCGTAAAGACTACCCCATCTTGCATTAGCAGCATTTAAGGCAAATCTTGCATTCATAACTGGTACCACCAACTGAGGACCAGCAAGAGAAGCAATTTCAGGGTCTACATTTTCTGTTTCTATAGAAAAGTCACCAGACTCTTTGACTAAGTAACCAATTTCTTCCAAAAAAGATTTATATTCTAATTTGTTAAAATCTTTGTCTCTATTATTGATGTGCCAATCATCAATTTTTGATTGGAGATCTTCTCTAATTTTTAAAAGCTCCTTATTCTTTGGAGAAAACTCTTTAATAATTTCTTCTAAGTTATTCCAAAAGGAATCCGCTTCAAGATTTATCCCGACGCAAACTTTTTCTTTTATAAGATTGTCTAATTTTTTTGAAACTTGAAGTGATCCATGCGTTACATATTCAGTCATATTATTTTTTATTTGTTTAAGAAGACATGATTTTAACAGTGATCAAAAAAAATTTATGCATTTAATTAAAAAAAATATTTTCAGTCTATAATTGCCAACTATGAGTATTGAAAATTTAACTAAACAACTTGTTGAAATAGAATCCATCTCACCTAACGATGCTGGATGTTTTGAAATCATTGAACCAATTCTTAATGATATTGGTTTCAACTCAGAAAGAATTTGTTATAAAAATGTAGAAAACTTATATGCTGTCATTGGTTCTAAGGGTCCAACTCTATGTTTTTTAGGACATACAGATGTCGTTCCCACTGGACCATTAGAATCTTGGACTTTCCCTCCCTTTAGCGCAGAAGTCAAAGATGGTCATTTGTATGGTCGAGGAGCTGCAGATATGAAGGGTAATGTTTCTACCTTCATACAAGCTGCCAAAGATTATTTGAAATTTAATAAACTGGAAAATTTTAAAATCGCTATTTTGCTTACTAGTAATGAAGAAGGCAATCGAGAAGATGGATTTATAGACGAATTGCTTGTTCAATTAAAAGATAGAGGTGAAAAAATTGAATATTGTCTTGTAGGAGAACCTTCGTCGTCTGAAAAGATAGCTGATACTATTCGTATAGGAAGAAGAGGTTCTTTAAGTGGATCTCTAAAAATAATTGGGAAGCAAGGTCATATTGCTTATCCTGATAAAATCATAAATCCTATCTTTTTAGTATCAGACTTAATTAATACCTTAAAAAATAAAAAATGGGATTCTGGTAATGAGCATTTCCAACCTACTTCTTTTCAAATTTCCAATATTAACTCTGGAACTGGCGCAGGAAATATTGTTCCTGGAGAGCTATTCATGGATTTCAATTTTAGGTTTTGTTCAGAGTCGACAAGCGAGCAATTAATAAAAGAATTTGAAGAAATATTAAGTGAATTAGATCTTAACTATGAGCTTTCATGGTCATTAAGCGGCAATCCATTTTTAACAACAAAAGATTTTTTTATTAATCAAATCGTATCTTCTATCAAAAAGACAACAGGCAGAGAGCCAGTGATAAATAACGGCGGTGGAACTTCTGACGGTAGGTTTATGGTCGCCATGGATTCAGAAATAGTAGAACTTGGTCCTTTAAATGAATCTATTCACAAGATTGACGAACATGTTTCTCTAGATGACTTAGAAACCTTAAAGAAAATATATATTAATCTTTTTGAAAGACTTGCTACTTGAGATTTCTAAAATTGGGTTTTCGTTTCTCTAAAAATGCCATTATGCCTTCCCTAAAAGGAGGAGCATCACATAGCTCTCTTTGAGTCTTCTTTTCGTATTCCAACTGATCATCTAACGAAGAAATTAGTGCATGATCATGTGAATGAACAATTGCTTTTAGGCCTTCAATAGCTCCGTCAGCTAATTTAGACGCAATCTTCATGGCTTCGTCCATGAGAATGTCGTCATTAAAAGTTTTCCAAAGCAAGCCCCATTCCTCTGCCTGCTCAGCTGATAAATCATCACCGAGCATAGCTAAACCGTTTGCTCTTGCTCTAGATAAAAGATTTGGTACAAACCAAGATGCGCCAACATCAGAAATAATTCCAAGCTGATTCCCAAAAACCAATTTAAATTTAGCGGACTTAGCAGCAATTAATATATCACCACTCAATGCTAAGCCAGCTCCTCCTCCCGCTGCTATGCCATTTATCGCATTAACTACTGGTTTAGGACAATTTACTATTTTTTTTATCATAGGATTCATTCCTATTTCCATACTATGTGCTGCTGATTGACCTGCAGACCAACCATCTTCGTTTGGCCAATTACCTCCAGTTAAATCTGCTCCAGAGCAAAAACCTCTTCCTTCTCCTGTTAGAATAACTGATCTAATGGAGTCATTTTCACGCGCTTCGTCGAAGGCATCGATTACTCCCATTACCAAACCATAGTTCAGACTATTTAAACTTTCTGGTCTATTAAGAGTAACTGTGAGCACTCCTCTATCGTTTAATTCTGTTTTAACTTCTTGTCCCATTTTTTTCTCCAAAGTTCATAATAAAACCAATATGACATTAACATTCTTATTGTTCTATCTCAAAAAATAATAATTAGTTTATATATTCCTGTTAGCTATATATAACTAATTATTTGGAAGTAAAATAGACTTTCTAATTTTTAGTTATATACTCCGTTCATGTTAAATACAAATTTTCATACAGACTTTCTCGCTGACGAAACGCCTATCACTGAAGTTCATCTTAAACCTCAAAATGTTTCTGACACGGTAGCTTTTTATATAACAAAAGCTCTCAGGTTTTTTGCTGATACATTTTTCAAAAAAAGATATGGTCACAGAGCTGTTGTTCTAGAAACAGTTGCTGCTGTTCCTGGAATGGTTGGCGGAATGTTAGCTCACTTCAGATCTTTAAGAAAAATGGTAGATGATGGTGATTTCATCAAAGAACTTTTAGAAGAAGCCGATAATGAAAGAATGCATTTAATGACTTTCATAGCTATTGCGAAGCCATCTAGATTTGAAAGATTTATTATTTTAATGGGTCAGTTTATATTTGGGGGTTTTTATACAATTCTTTACATCTTCTTTAGAAGAACAGCTCACAGAATGGTTGGATATTTTGAAGAAGAAGCAGTTTTCTCTTATACAGAATATCTTTATGAAATCGATTCTGGAAAAATTCCCAACACGCCAGCCCCCGAGATTGCAATTAAATATTGGAATCTAAAAAAAGATGCAACTTTAAGAGATGTTGTAATTGTCATTAGAAATGATGAAGCTGGACATAGAGATAGAAATCATACTTTTGCTGACAATATCTAAATACCGTTTTAATGGAGCGATTGACGGGGTTCGAACCCGTGGCCTCGACCTTGGCAAGGTCGCGCTCTACCAGCTGAGCTACAATCGCGAAATGAGCTGCTAATTTACCTAGATTAAATATCTGAATCAATCTTTTTTATCAAAAAGAAACAAATACTCTTTGACTATAGCTGTAAAATTTTATAAGTTAAAATCTGCTTCTTGTGTCTTGGGGGAGAATCACAAGAAGCTCTTCTAAAATTCCAAAAAAAAACCCCGGATATTTCCGGGGTTTTTTATTAGATTTACTTTTAAGCGCTTTGCGAGTCAGCTTTTGCTGCAGCCCAAATTGCTAGACCAAATGCAGTTTTGTTTACTAGATCTGCGAGGTTATAAATTATATTTAAAGAGTTAGCATCAACGCCACTTCCAAAATATCCTATAGCATATCCGATTGGGTATATTGCCCAACCTATTGTAACAATCCATTTAATTGTATTAAAAGCTTGTTGACTAGCTGCATTTCCACTGGAAGCATTTGCTGCAGCCGTTTCTCCAAAAAATATTTCATAAATAATGTAGAACCAAGCAATCATTCCAATGATGTAACCAATCATTACATCCATTAATCCTGTTTCTCCAAGGTAACCAAAGACAAGCATTACAATAGAAGCGGTTAGCAATCTCCAGAATACTCCTGCGCTTACTACTGCTACAGCAGCAATGATTAAGTAAAATTCAGTAATTTGAAGTGGCACCGTAATTAACCAGTCAATATATCTAAAAACTGTTGGCGTATCTCCTGCTATTATCCATATGTCTCTCATGTATAAGTAATGCCAGAAAGCAACACCGGTAACTAAACCAGCAACAGTTAAAGATGTTTTCCATTTAGCGCTGACATCTGCTCTTTCTACAAAGAAAAAAACTGTAGAAGCAAGCATAATTGCCGTTGCCAACCAAAAAGAAATACCGACATAGTCGTCGACTCTTAATATTTGTTCCATAAATCCTCCCCGATTTATCTCATTTAAAAAATCCTATACAGCAATGTTAATATAAAAATTAGAAAATTTATACTGACAATTTGTCAAATTTATCAAACAAGTTTCTTTATCCATTTGCCCGAGTTAAATCTAGCTGCAAATAAAATTGCTTTTACTAAATAATCGATCATTAAGCTTGCAAAAATATATTCAATTGGAAATTTAAAATACAGAAAGATAGACGCAACTGTGAGTCTAAAAAAGACCAAACCAATCAAAGTGATAATTAAAGGAGATTTAGTATCGCCTGCTCCTCTCAAAGCTCCGCCAATTGCAAATTCAATTGCCATCAATGGCTGCATAGATCCTAAAAACCACACAAAAATTACTGTTAACCTTATTACTTCAGGATCATTTATTAAAAAACCAGAAATTTCTTTTGAAAAAATCGCTATCAAAAGACCAATTAAGCTCATTGAAATAATTGAAAGTCTGGTAGAGCGCCAACCACTTCTTTTTGCCTCTCGTGGATTGTCAGCTCCCAAAAACTGACCAGTAAGTGTAGCGCCTGCGATTGAAAAACCCTGTCCAATCATAAAAGAAAGCATCAATATATTAATTCCAATATTATAAGCTGCAATAGGAGCTGTGCCGTAAAGAGATATTATCCAAAAATAGGTTAATAGACCCAGTTGAAAAACTCCCTGTTCTATAGTGGCTGGAGTAGAAATTCTAAAAATTAAATTGATTCTTTTTAAATTAATATTTTCAAATCTTGGCAAAGGAATAATTGTTAATTTTTTAAGCCATAAAAGCATAAATATAAGTGTTCCAACCGTGAAAGATATTCCCCACGCAAATGCTGCTCCAATGACTCCAAGCTCAGGCATTCCAAATTTGCCATTAACAAGCCCTATTAAAAGAAATATATTGAGTATGTTTTGAAATATCATTACTGCCAAAGGTGTTTTAGCATCACCAGCTGCTCTTAAAGCAGCGCCAAAAATAAATGATGCAGCAAACATCGCTGAAAAAAGCATTGAGTATTTTAAGTAAGCAACCGATAGCTCTTTAGATTCTTCATTGAGCCCAAACAGGCTAATTATGTTTTCACCTGCGCCCCAAACTAGTGCTGTAGATATAATTCCTAGAGAAGACCCTATCCACAATGAATCAAAAAGAACTTGAGCTCCTTCTTGTTTGTTTCCAGATCCATAGGCTCTAGCTATTAAAGCCGTTGTTCCAGTTGAAACAGCCATTATTAATGACTGAATTACAAAGAAAATTCTTTGCCCAGTTCCCACGGCGGCTACGGCTTCTGTGCCTAATGCTCCAACTGCCTTTAGTGCAACTACTCCTACTGCGGCAAATAAAATATTTGCCATAATTGAGGGCCAAGCAAGACCCCAAATAGATAGTGTTTCTGGACTTGATACTTTCTCTACTACCTCTTCCGAAATAGTCTCTATCTCTGTATCTGGTGCTTTTGGAGTCATTTAAAAATCCGTTTTGCCTTAATCAAAAAGATTAAAGATTAAATTGCAGTCCTAGGCTGTACATCCTTCCTCTAGGATCTGCTTGTCTTGGATCAAAACTGAATTCAGGCTGACTATTAACTTTTGGAGCTTGCTCATCAGAAATATTTAAAATAGAAATACTCAAATCTAATTTTGAATTATTAAAATCTAGAATTTGCTTGTACATTAAGTCAAGCATTAAAGATGAAGATACTTTATTTGAATAACCTCCGATTGATCTCGATCTTGAGCTAAGTGATTTAAAGTTATCATATCCGCTTATGTATCTAGCATTTAAGTTTATTTCTTTTCTATCTTTTTTGATCTTGGAGAATACGTTAATTTTTAACTTTGGCAATGAGTACCCTTCAACATCATAATTAAAACGTCCATTTCTATCGACAGGCAAACCTGATTCTATTGTTTTATATTTTTTTAAATAAGCTGCATCAATTCCAAAATTTAAAGTTCCAATGTCATCGATGTCATCTTCAATATTAAAAGATAAATCAAACCCGCTTAAATCAGTTTTTTCTTCATTAATATATTTAATGTTAGCTGCGTAAAGAGTCGAGCCATTATAGGTAAATATGGGATTATTTGGATTTGAATTGTATAGAGCAGTTGCACTTTCAACAGTCAAACGATCTTTATAATCTATTTGCCAGTAATCTAATGAAAGTTTGCTTTGTTTACCCTTATAAATTAATCCAATATTAGAATTAGTAGATGATTGGGGCTTCAAGTCAATGTTTCCTAGTTTTGAAACTCTTACAAACGACCCATCAATATTGTTTAAAGATGTCCTTGCAGAATAAAGTTGGCCTAGCGAAGGCATTGAAAAAGATGTACCTATGGAACCTCTAAATATAATTTCTTTATTTAAGTATTTTTTTAATGAAATTTTTGGGTCAAAAGATGATTCATTGCCTATTTCTTCAAAACGCATGGAAAGATTAATATCTAAATCATCACTTAATAACGGATTAACTTCAGCAAATATTGAATATTTACTCCTTTGAGAATTAACATTAGATCCACCTCCTAAAAATAATAGATCAGCAGCTTTAGTCATTTGTCCAGAAGCGCTGATGTCAACTCTTGCCGTTTCATTCCAGGTAACATCTAAAGATTCAGATCCTAGCTGAAAGCCTAAAATATATTTGAAGTTATTTAATTCTTGGCTATATATCCCATCTAAAAGAAATAGATTTGATTTGTTTAAAGAATCTTCGCTACCTTGAATATATTCCTTCAGTTCAGAATTATTTTGAGAATAGTCAAATAAATTCCAAGTTAAATTATTTTCAGGTCCTCCGATATTATTCAAAGCAGCTGTAAATCTTGAACTTACAGTATCTGGTCTGCTCATGTTGTTTTTATGCTGACTGCTAGATAAAGAAATAAGAAAATTATCACTCTCGCTTAAGTAGAAATTCAAACTACTCGATAGATGATATTGATCGATATTTTTTTTTGATTTCCGAGAAGGAGACGAAGCACCCAAAGGTCTTCCTTTCCATATCACGGCTTTATTAAACGGACTTCCGGCCTTGCCTACACCAATTTCTGGAAAAGAGAGTGCGGGATAAGATGGAGACTGAGGATTATCATTAACGTTCACACGAGAAACTAAAAGAGTTGAAGATAAATCATACGATAAAAAGGATCTTTCTAAGCTTAAGTAAAGTTTTTCATGATCTTCGTCATTAAAAATATTAAATCTATCTCCATAAACGAAACCACAATAGCCAACATATAAAGTACCCCCATTGGCAATACAATCAGGGTCTTTGATTTTATCGTCGATATCGTAGATATTTCCTGAGTAAGAGCCAGAAGAAGCGAAAGTACCTGCTTCTTTTGCAATAAATGTATTTCCAAAAATACTTATTCCTAGTTCTGATATTCCGGCTATCTCCGAAGAGTGAAGACTAGCCCTATTAAATAGTTCTAAGCCAAAAACAATATCTATATCATTTAAATTTAAACCATGAAGCAAGCCAAGCCCATGTTCGCTCTGGCCATAATGTTGAGTTTTTTGGTTTGTAAGTTTTACTTTTGTACCGTCAAAATTTTTATAAGTTTTAAAATTTATCACTCCTGCGATTGCATCGGAGCCATATAAAGAAGTAGCCCCCTCTTTAAAGATTTCTAATTGTTGAATAGCAATTTGTGGAATTAAATTTATATCAACATAACTATCCCCACTTTCAGCTGGAACTCCTGCCACGGTATTTCTTATAGAATTAACCATAACTAGGGTTGCAGATAAATTTAATCCACGAAGATTAATATTTGCCATACCTTGATCGGTTCCCTCCAGAGAATCGCTTTGAAAGTGAGATCCAGACGAAGTATGAATGAACTTACTGATTTCAGAAATAGAAGAAAGACTGAGATCAGATATTTTTTCTGCTGACATTATTTCGATTGGAGAAGCTTCTATTGTTTGATCTTTTAAGTATGAACCGGTAACAACTAATTCTTCGTCAGCAGAAGAAAGATAAGCATTAAAATTTAAAATGAATATAAGTGAAGCAAATTTGAGGGATTTCATTCGACGGGATTATAAACTCTTTGGTATCTATATCTACATGTATAAAAGTTTTAAAAAAATTATCATAAAGAAATAATTAATCATTAGTTTATGTGTAAAAAACATTTGCAAATTTATATTTTTTATTTAAAATTGCACTGTTAACGTTCATTCTTAGCACTAATATAGTGCAAAGAACGGAAGTAGTGAGATAATAATTTATCTAACGAAGGAACGCGTTGAGAAGGGTGTGTATTGTAAAAAATGCATGTACGAAATCGAAACGAAAACTGGAGGCCAGATATGACTACTTACAGAGGTATCAAAATGACTTCTGAAAATGTTTCAGCTGAGAAGGTTAAACCTCAAGCTGGTATTTACAGAGGTACAAAGCATGATGCTATTATAGTTGAGAAGTCTAATGCTAAACGCGAGGGAAACTACCGCGGCATTAAACACGTAGCTTAATTTTATAGCAAGAAAAAGGGAGACTTATGTCTCCCTTTTTTTATTTAGCTTTAAATAATCTAATTTATATAGAAAAGACAGGTCCCGAGGGGTGAGACCTGTCTTTAATATAATTATCCTTAATTATAAGAATAAAGATTGGGAGAATTACTTATCAAACTCCGGGTAGGCAGTCACTCCAACTTCTGAAGCATCCATACCTTCCATTTCATCTTCTAAAGTAGGACGAAGGCCTAGAATAGATTTAATGATAAATAGAGTTATTCCAGCGGTAATAAAAGTCCATAGGAATATTGAAATAGCTCCTATTGCTTGAGTACCAAATGCACCAGCACCTGATAATGGAGTTGCCATTATTCCCCAGACGCCTACTGTTCCGTGAGCTGAAATAGCTCCAACTGGATCATCGACTTTAAGAACTGAATCAAAGAACACAACTGAGAAGTACACAATTATTCCACCTATCAATCCAATAATTGTTGCTAAACCACCAGAAGGACTATCTGGCGCAGCAGTAATTGCAACTAGTCCAGCAATGGCACCATTAATTGCCATTGTGACATCCATTTTTCCAGTTATTAATTTAGAAATTAATAGCGCACCTAAAACACCACCAGCAGCAGCTGCATTAGTGTTAAGAAATACTTGTGCTACTGCATTAGCGTTAGCTGCATCATGGATTGCTAGTTGAGAACCTCCATTGAATCCGAACCATCCCAACCAAAGAATAAATGCACCCAGTGCTGCGATTGGAATATTAGATCCTCTCATAACAGTTACAGAGCCATCGTCTCCATATTTACCTGTTCTAGGACCAAGAATTAAAACTGCCGCTAAAGCTGCTGATGCACCGCATAAGTGAACCACACCTGAGCCAGCAAAATCTGTATAGCCAATGGCGTCTAACCATCCGCCACCCCATTTCCAATAACCTTGGACTGGGTATATAAATCCAGTCATGACAACAGCGAAAAGAAAAAATGGAATTAATTTCATTCTTTCAGCTACTGCTCCAGAAACAATTGACATTGCAGTCGCGACAAAAACAACTTGGAAAAAGAAATCAGCTGCGTCTGAATAACCCAAATCAAAATTTGCTGTTAATCCACCGAGACTAATACCCCAAGTAGAACCCATTCCTGGTAGATATGCATTTATTACATTATCTCCTGGGTACATTAAATAAAAACCACATGCTAAGTACATAACACAGGCAATAGAATATAGACCTAAATTTTTAGTGATAATCTCTGATACGTTTTTAGAACGAACAAGACCAGCTTCCAACATAGTGAAACCAGCTGCCATCCACATAACGAATGCCCCAGAAATAACTAAATAAAAAGTATTTAGTGCGAACTCAAGTTCAGTCATCTTTTTTCTCCATTAAAGCATCTTCGCCGGTTTCGCCGGTCCTGATGCGGATTACATCAATAAGTTCTGTAACGAAGATTTT
>TARA_B100001093_G_scaffold41909_1_pt1 | contig 12309 bp, 17 predicted proteins | sample TARA_B100001093 | Tara Oceans TARA_B100001093 (sample SAMEA2623116) | marine metagenome | biome: marine biome (ENVO:00000447); feature: surface water layer (ENVO:00002042); material: "saline water (ENVO:00002010), including plankton (ENVO:xxxxxxxx)" | depth 5 m
TTATCGTTTTGTCTATATGCCCCGGATTTTCTCGAATTTTTGAGAATGTTATACCAATCCTATTCTTTTGATATGGCGGAAATGGCTTTCCCCGTTTTTGCTGAATAGACTCATTGCTCAGACATATTATCAACGACCTATTGTTTTTTTTGGGGCAATCACCTGAATCGCTTGGTTGCTTACAGCATCAATCCAGCTCTATTAATAAGCAGCTCACGCTTGTTGATATTTTTTGCATTTCCAGCCTCTCTGGTGGTACATCTGATTTACTTTTCTTGTGAATCATGATGTTGTTCTTTAGGTTAAGTTTTTCTTTTTAGCCTTCGTCTGCGTGATCAGAAAACCTACTTTCTCTTGTCCCTTCGATAAGTGGATGATGTTTGTTGATTAATCTTTTATTGCGGCAGATGGTTGAGTTATTGAATCGGCGGGATTGACGGATGGAGCTTCATCTTCGCAGCGAGATTTGAAAAGATTACCCAATGCGAAGGCACTATTTACTGATCGATGACTTCTGTTCTTTCAGGTCAGATAGTTTTATTGAGCAAATTCTCAGAATCCTGAATTAGCGTATTGATGAATTACTGATAAAGCCGGTTGGGAGTTGTGTTGAGCTGTAGTGATATTGAGTTTTAGGTGTATATTATTTTGTTAGACTGAATGAAGGGACTTCGTTGTAGGACTTTCTAAAAGCCATTTAAGTTCAATAGCTGAAAATGCTTTGTTTACTATTTTGCCGTAGGTCTGATCACTTTACCGTTTTCACTTTGGTTTGTTCCATCCTCGTCTTTCGTGAGGATAGTACGTTTCTATGCGCGTAAAGATTCGCCTCAGGAGGCAATGAAGCCATACTTGCTCCGACTTCGTTGTTATAAAGTTTTCAAAGTTGTTGAGTTGTCGATGCCAGTGTCTGTTGAAGCTGAAAAGGCATTGCCCCGGTTTGTTCGGTTAATTGCTAGCGACATTGATATGCAGACTCGTCTTAATTCAGTGACTGACATTACCTCTCTTCGTAGTTTGCTTCAATCCGTTGATCCCTCTCTTACTGGTGCTGCATTGATTCCTCTAGAACAAGCCACCAGGTTGCCAAAAATATTGGTGGACTCCGGTCATACCAGTGATCAAATTCCTTGGCGACTCCTTCGCTGCACTGGTGGCCCATTGGTTCTTCAGCTTATCTGCTTGAAATCTAACTTTGCAATTTGGATAGAGTCTTGTTAAATTCAACTTCTCATCGCGTTATTCTTCAATTTGTTCAATCTGTTGTACAGAATCATGAAGTCGCATCTGGTTTGAAACAACTCTCTTCTCATGATGAGATTGTTGACTATGCTTGCTCAAAAGGGTTTCATATTGAAAAAGGAGATTGGGATGAATTTATTCGTAGCGATATTGAATCTTTAAATATCGAGTCAAGGCAATCATCCCGTTTTTTTGAGACTAACCACTGGAGTTGGGCGTTTCGCCAGGTATCGTCTTGGAGAGCTATGCTGATGGAAGGGGCCGATCAAGGTTCTTCTTAAAACTTCCAAAACTAAAGTTCAATTCCATGAGCTCACCCCTTTCTGAATCCCAGAAGGATCAAATTCTTCGAGACTTCATCGAGCTTGCCCAGAAAGATAGTGAATTAAAAGAGGAGATTAAGTCTGCTCGTAATCAAGATGATCTTATTTCAATCGCTGAACAAAAGGGATATTTCTTTGATTCGTTAACATTGCTTCGAAAGTGGAGCGAACATACTGATTTCTCTCAACCTACTTGGATGGGTTGGTTTGCTGATTAATACCAACGATTATGAGTTTATTTCGGCGTATCTTGTTTGTTTTGAACCTTTTTTGGCCCAATATGTGACTATTTCTTCACCACCAGGTCTTGGAACTGAGGCTATAGCTCTTAAAATTTTGAAAGAACGTTTAGGTCCCATTGGCCAATTACCTACTGCTTTTACGGCTCTAACTCGACCTCCTAAAGACTCCATAATTGCTTCAAATTTTTCTAACTGTGTTTGATCGACAGTCTCAAAAATAAAGTCGCTACCTTCACAGATAAGATGCTGAGATCTTATCCATGATTTCATTTGGCTCTTGCTATCTTTCATTGTCAGTTATTTTATTTAGCCACTCGTAAGCTATAATTTGCCCAATATCTTCAGTTTTCTTAAATATTAGCTTGCCATGCTCAGACCCCCAAAGTTGTTTATTCGTTTTGGGGTCGTATCCACGATCTCTACTTATCCAGCTATCGTGAGTCACTTCGACTTCGCTGACTAAATATGTGAGATGACCGTCTCTTGGAATTATGCACTTTTTTCCTGGCTCCACTGAGCCAATATATAGACCATTCCCCTCTAACTTGAAATGCATTGAGCAACCGCATCTTGGCTCGAGGGAATTTGTGTTCAAGGAGTCAATCAGTTCAGGATTTCTGCCTGCACCAGCCAGTCTATTTGGATTTGCAAATCCAAAATTCTCCATAATGAATTTATCACTTGATAGAGGATGATTGGTTAATTTGTGAATTCCTTGTCTATATGGAGACCAAGGGGAGTAATCATAGTGCTGCTCTGAGTAGAAGCCTGGTCCATTAAATATATCCCAAGGAAGAGGCCTGAAGATTATGTTTATTCGCGCGAAGTCTCGTGGATTGTTTTGAGATTGCTCGAAATTATCGTATATTCCGGCTATAGACTGTGCGAAATCAAATATTGGATCAATCATTTTATAGCAATCTAGCCTTTCTTTAATCGACGTACTTCGGATGAGAAAGATGTCTGAAGTATTCCCGAGCCTTCAGAAGTCTTTAGTACTGATGATCTGCAGCGTACATTCTCACTTATGAACCAAATTCTTTCCTCTGCAATTGATTGATCGTAAATTGTCTTCAAAACAAATGTCCCGTCATCCAAAAAGCTGTATTCAGATTTTGCCGCTATAGATTCTGCGTAACCTACACTTCTTATCAATAGTCCTGAATCTGAAGTTGTTGGAATTGGGATGATGATACATTCTCCACTCGCTACATCATTGGGGTCGTCTGGCTCCCAATCGCTTTCAGCAGACCATTTCATTAAAAAAGGGGAACTTATTTGTGATATGCTTAAGTCTTTTTCTTGGTTTAGTATATTTTTTAAATCAGAGTTGGTTTGGCTGATTCGATGGACTGATATTTCGCTTAAAACATCTTCAAATTGCTGAAAGGCTAGTGAATGGGCTGAGCGCATTGACTTCCATTCACCTTCTGTTTGAGCAACAAATTGCTCAATATCCATTGTTGTTCGCAAAGGTATTTGTTTGATCTTGTTGTAGAGATGGCCTGGTGTTTTGCATCATGTTGACAACTGAGTCAATCATCATTGACATTGCCATGGGATTACTTTTCACTGACCGTTCGAAATCAGTTTGACTGTGTTCAATTTTCTTTGAATTTGGACCAGTGATAGGCATTTGGTGGCTCTTGTTGATTGTTTTTTGAATGTATAACCCTTCTTCTTGTTATTATGGCCCATTGCCTTACAGGTCTAGGCCGTATGGTGTTGATCTTTAAGCCTTCGTAATACTGAGGATTTTTCCGCCTTGGGCGAGAATGCTCTTTATTGTCGATGACATAGATGTTTGTGTGACCACAGATTTCTGCGCAACACGACGATTGGCTCCAATCTGTTTGCGTGAACTCCAACTAATAGTCAACGAACCTCCATTGCCAACTCCCTTGCGTTTAGTGATGTCGGGTATCGAACCTGTTGTTAGGCTCTTCTGAAGTGTTGCTTCTTTTATTGCACCATCGTAGCCAGCATATCCAACTTCTACCGCGTTAGATCTTGTGTAATTGATAGTACTTCCTCCTTGCATCGTGTTGGTTCCACGGTTGTATGGAACTTGATCGATTCCAAAGGCTTTTAGATATTCTTCACTATAGGTGTAGCTTGCGATCTCACTTTCATATCCTTCTTCATTTTGGCGCTTAACATGATCCATGATCTCACTTTGATCGTGGGGTGCGCGGCCGAGTAGATGTTTGAAATTAAGTTCGACAAACTTATAAGGGCTATTTCTCTCTAAAAACAATTTTTTGTAGGTGTCAGACTGAGCTAATGCTGTCACAAATCCCTGTACTGTTAGATCACCGTTGATGAAAAGTGCCTCTAATGACTTATTGACATCCAGCTCCATCAGATGCCGATTACCAAACACTTGCCTGTAAATCCTTTTGATCACATCTGCCGAGTGATCAAGATCTGCATTGGCTTGAGTTGCAAGGGTGAGTGGTTGTGACATTGATCTTTTGGAGTTGGATGATTTTGGCTAAGAGTCTTATGCTTCGAAGACCCTATTTATCGATGATTAATTAGTAGTTACATCACCTCAGTGATTGAGAGGATTTTCCCACCGCGTGAATGAATGTATTTCATTTGGCTAGACATATCCTTTCCAGATACCAGATAAGTATTCCCAGCGGTGCGCTGTCTGCTTCGTGCGGCTTGTGCTGAAACCACGATTCTGAATCTCTTTTTGGTTGGGTCAGCTGCACCAGACTGAGTTCCAGTTCGGTTGACTCGTGTAGTTGTTGAACTCCAACCTCCAGGCACCATTCCAGTGGCTACAGAAGTAACTAAAGACGATCCCGTTTGGACAGTGTCACTTGCAGCGTATCCTTCCGCTAGTTTCAGATGACGATTGAATGCAACCTGTGAACGTCCATTCTCAGTAAGAATACGTGCAAATGGCACAGTATCTTCCCCGAACGTTGTTTGATATTCAATGCTGTCTACATAGCTACAAATTTCTGCCTCATACCCACTCTCAGCGAGGATCTTTGTGTGCTCGCTGATTTCAGCTTGTGACTTTGGAGCTCTTCCTAAGAAGTGTTTAAAGTTTAATTCGATGAATCGATACGGTGCATTCGTTTCAAAGAAACGACGCTTATATTCTGCCGAAAGGCCTATTGCACGTACAAATTCTCTGGTACTCAGATAACCATCTACGTATTGACTTTCAGCAGTGATTGCACGCTCAAATTCCATCAAATGTGGATTACCCATGACTTGCTTATATGTTGATCTAATCAATGCATTGAGTTGATCATTTGAGTCACCTGGACAGCGTTGGAATGTTTCTTGTTCTCTCTGGCCTAGCCCAAAAAATACATAGCTGTCACCACGCATTGGCGCCCCATCCTTGCCGCTTGTTACACCAGGTGCTTTGCTGCTGAAGCGTCCTACTGCATAGTTCGGAGTAGGCCTTACACCAATTGATTCAGATGGAACGCTGATTTTTGGAGCTCGTCCACTTCCATAGTTACTAATGAGGGTGCTACCACTCCCTCTAGCGCTATCACTTCCCGCAAAACTTTTTTGAAGGGAGGCAAGAAGCGGGAATGCAGATGTTGCCAAATCTGCTGGTGAGGACCAAGCCCTTGCATAAGGAACGACATCACTACCGAACACTTCAAGATATTCGGCAGAATCAACAATGCTGTCGATCACCGCTGCTTGTCCATGCTCAGCCTGTAAGCATATTTTAGAAGAGATTTCGGATTGTGAATGAGGTGCTCTTCCAAGTAAGTGTTTGAAATTGAGCTCAATTCCTCTTTGTGGGCCCACTGATTTAAAAAATCTCTGCCTGTAAAAACTTGATTTTGCTAATCCACGAATAAAGTCACGTACTGTTAGCTCACCATTACGGAGTTGTGCCTCCAGTTCTTTAGAACGCTCAAAATCCATTACATGAGCGTTGCCGAATATTTGTCTATATGACGCTGTAATTACATCATTAAGAGTAGAATCATCGTCAGGGCTATAGCATTCGGCTGTTACTCGGTGTGGGCAGTCTGCATGGGTTCTTGGCCCCACCCCAATTGCCATTTGATCGCATGAATTTTTGAGGAACTCTCCTGTGGTTAGTGCTGCTTTTTGATTTGATTGTCCTTTTCTTTGAAAACTAACTGGGTTGCTCCACTTGCTTTCTGCGCCGAAGCCTGCTGAGGTTTTGTTGTTAGACATAGTCAGTCTTTTGTTTGGATGAAAATGTTGTTGATTTGAAGATTTAAGTTTCAGGTCACTGGTGTAATGCTGGAAATCTTTCCACCTTCGCGATGTATCCTTATAAATTGTTCAGAGAGCTTATTAAATGGGATGTAATATACCCGATTTGATTTTGTATAGCGTGAAATTCGACGCACGTTGTTAGCACTATACCCGGTAACTTCAACCCGATAAGTTGTTCCTTCTTGACCAGCTCCCACCCCTAGGCGCGTTGGTGCATCTTGCAGATTTTTCGCTCTTCTGAAACTCCAGCCTGTTGCTTCAGTTGAGGATGGAGGGACCACTGGAAGCGGCAGGTTTTGGTAAACAGCTCCCCCTAATTTGCTGGTAATGCCTGAAAGGTCTCCTTTTAGGCTGCTGCTGCTATTACCGCGCAGGAGTTGGAAGCTCCAAGTGAATTCCTGCAGTGTTTTACACGACTCTGTTTTCCAGCCGCGTTGAAATGGAACGACCCACTCCCCGTAGGCGTTCTGATAATCATCACAGTCAAGAAAACTATCGATATCCGCGTCATATCCAAGACTGTCAAGTCGTTCTGCATGCGCTCTCATCTCCTCAAAGTCGACAGGAGCTCGACCAAGAAAGTGACGGAAGGCAAGTTCTATATATCGATACCGTGGGCAGTTTTCGAAAAATCGGCTTCGGTACAAATCACTTTTGGCGATTCGACGGACCAGTTCACGGACGCTGAGTTCTCCAAGCTTGAACTGGGATTCAGCGACGATCTGCCGCTCACTCTCCATGACATACGCATTGCCAAGCACTTGCTTGTAGATAGCTCTAATTAAGGATTCCTTATCGACGTCATCGTCACCTGGAAGCAGTTCGAGTGGTGCTTCACTCTCAGCTGAGAAACGCTCAACCCCAAGTAGCGAGGCAGGACCAAAGGGCATGAATTGCTCTCTCGTTTATCTGTGCTCAATCTCTTCGAAATATGCTGCAACCGGTCAGCTTCTTTATAAAGCTCAATCAAGTGTTCCGTTTTGTTGCGTTAAAAGGCTAAATATGGCTCAAACACTGGCTTTGCCATGCGCTCACCCCGCGCAATGTTAAGTTATGTTTACGCGAGTAGGGATTCGAGGCTTTTTCTTGCCGTATTTCTTGTAAAAGGATTCCAGTGGTCTAATTCGATAGCAGGTCTTTCCAGTAATTGTTTGATACTTGAATTCATTCCTTTGCACATTGAAAAATCGGTTCCTTTAATGGATTCAAGCGTATCTAAATTTGCATCTGTGAGATCAGCTCCGCGTAGGTCTGCCATGTTCAGCTCACTGGTTCCAAATCGAGTGCCTCTGCACATGGCTCCTCTTAAAATCGAATATCGCAAATCAGCACCAGCTAAGGAGATTTCGTCCAGTAATGCACCACTGAGATCAGCTCCGCTTAGATAGGCTCCCATTAATAAACTTTTTCGCAGATCAATACCTCTTAAATCAGCATTGTTTAAGAAAGCACCATTGAGTTTGGCTCCAGGACCTACAGCACCACTTGTTTGTATATTGAATCCGTCAGGAACTTGTGTTTTCTCATCAAATTTGGCAAGTCGCATATCCACGTTGTCTAGCTGACAATATTTTAAATTTGCTCCGCGAAGGTCAGTTCGGCAGAGATTAGCATCTCTTAAATCAAGTTCGCCAATTTCTTTGTTTCGCCAATTAGCACCCTTTGCATCTACTGGAAAATTGACAATATCCTGTGGATTTATTGCTTCAGGAGCTTTCCAGTTTTTTAAATTGATGAACATCTTTTAATTTTTAACCATGGATACGCCAATTGTAATTAATACTCTCAATATTTCAATTCCACCAATTGCGAATAGAACCAGCCAAAACTTGAGTGCCCATTCTGGTGGTTTTCCTACAACTAGTGTCATTTCGGGTTTTATACCTCCAGTTGTGAATGTTTTATTGACGACTTCTCTTTCAATAAGTGATTGTTTCCAGTCTTCTCCGTAACGTGGAAATTGTTGATAAATAGGCATGTCTCCAGTTGATCGACCTGGAATTAATCTTCCTCGCTGCGCTGGTGTGCCGTCATATCCAAAGTTCATCATGTATTCGTCACTTTCAAGTATTTGGTCTACAAAATTTGTAAAACCTCTTTCTGCTATTACAATCGACCACGATAATCTTTCGTTCTCCCCATTTACGGAACGGCCTAATACCCTTCCGATTACTTGGTCTACCATTCTGTAGTTTGAGTTACATTGGTAGTAACCTTGTTGAAATCTTTCTGAGAGTAAAAGTCCTCTTATAAAGTCCCGCATAGTGATGTATCCGCTTCTCAACTGCGATTCTAAAAATAGATCTCTATCACATCGCATTGCGTGGAAAAATATTTGTCTATAAGCTTGTTCGATCAAATTGTCTACATCTCTACGCACGGCAGTTGATGCTGCTGATGTCTCACCTGTCACTTGATATTTTACTGAATCATTGTTACCAGCTAGATTAGAAACACGGCTGTTCTGGCTCTTCAGAGAGTAGGTACGAACAGGTATCGACATGAATTTTTTCTGCTAGGTATAATTGCTACTGCCAAGCCTAAGGCTTGGCGTGAATTATTTTCTGTTTGTTTCTAAATCTTAAAGTCTTTGATCGAAGTACCAGGGCCTTTTTTTAGGCATTGCTCCTAAGCGCGACAGCACTTAATGATGGTCGCGCTTAGGAGCGTTTCTTTTGGGATTGCCTCGACACTTTGATTGTGTTCGATCTCTAGAAACATTGGAACTTAGTAGGTTTCTTTGATCAACGTATATGTTGCTCAAAGAATGTAAGCTTGTAACTACTTAATTCCAGCTTTTTGCGGTTGTGGGCATATACATCCTCTTAAATGCACCAGATGAAGGATCATTAATAGCCTTAGAATAACTAAAGCCAGAGACATCGTAGTCACCAGACGAGGTGATTAACTTTCTTGCATTGGCTAAAGCCATAACAAGTTGGCTTCTTCCTCCTATTATTGTGTCTGAGCTTGCATTCCCTGGGCTCACGGAGCACATATTCACAAACGTTGAGCAGTAAAATCCTGCCTCTGAGGTCCATGCACGATCGTAAGGTACGGTGTCAGTACCAAAAACTTCGAGATATTCTCCCGATGTTGTCAACTTGTTGATGAATGCATCATATCCATGGTTCGCAATGAAGCTAACACTGGCTCCAATTTCAGCCTGGTTTATAGGAGGTCTACCTAAAATATGCTTGATGTTAAGCTCCACCCCTCTAATCGGTGACACCTTATAAAAGAATTGCTGTTTGTAGAATTCAGATTTTGCTAGGCCAGCTACAAAATCTCTAGTTTTTATTCTTCCATCTCTGAGTTCCGATTCTAATATTTTGCTGCATTGGTTATCAGTTGGGTTTTTATTGCCAAGAATTTGTTTGTATGTAGCGAGGATTACGCTTTCCAATGCAAGATTACTTGTAGCTGCGTATTCGTCTGCTTTGACTCCAAATGGACATTCAGCATGATGCCTAGGGCCGATTCCAATGCCCATGGATTTACATTGATTTTCTTTGAATTTTTCAGGTGTTAAGGCTGGTTTAGTTGGTTTCGATATATTGGTTGTAGTAAATGATATACGACTATTATTCGTGAAATCACGTGTTGGTTTAATAGCGACCATAGTTCGTGGATCAAGTCTAGATTTCTGCGATCTTAGTTTTTATCTGCTTAAATTCGACTGATCCGCCTTGTTTTGCAACAAAAATTCTAGGGCGGGAACTACTGTGTAGAACTGTGTTTGTTTTATGGTTTCGTTTTAATTCTTTCGTCCCGTTGCGTGGAAGTATTTTTTTACGTGGATTCTTGATCCTCGTTAGTGTTTTTTGATTGGAATGACGTTATTTTTTCATTTAGGTGTTGAAAACACCCTCTTAACAGTTTTTCGTCTTTATTGGCACCTAATTGTGATAGCAATTCACCGCACCTGTTTTGTAATTGTTCAAGGCATATTATTAATGCTTCAAGGGGCACTTCGAGTAATAAATACAGCTCTCTGAGCGCTTCAAGCCCTTTCTTATCTGTTATGTTTACATTTCCGGCAGCAGTTCCATAAATACTTATTCTTGCGAAATGGAAGCAATCTCTCCAGCATGCTTCAGCCCTATCGTTTGGGTAAAGTGATCCACCAGGAGCTGTAATCGCTGGCTTCTTTTTGAGAAGATCTTCTTTCGCCTTGTCAACGAGATTTGGCAACTGTTTTTCTAATTCGACAAGTTTTTGAGGATCACATCCGGATTTTTCACAAAGAACTATTAATTCGTTTTCCGCCAGCAATCTTTTGCTTTTATTGGCTAGATCGAGTACTGCTTGATGTGATGGAGGCAAGCTAGCATCCTCGTGCAAGCAGAATATCTGCGCTTGTTCTGCTAATGAATGAATGCTATCTTTTCTACTTTCAGGCATAATTTCTTTCACTTACTTAGCTGTTTAATATCAATGACTGGTGACGCTGTTAGCCAGCCATGTCTTTCGAGATAAAAGGCCCATGTAATCTCTGTCCCCAGTCCAGGACAGTGTGTGAAGACTGCTTCTGCTAGGTCGTTGGGGATTGCTAGTCCTTTCAGTAAGTCAATAATCTCAATTTTATTATTTAATTTTGTTGAGCGTATTGCTGCCCCAACAACCCATGTTAGTTTTGTAGAGTTCAGTTCATTTTGATTGCTTTCGCAAGCCAATAGTATATTGACTGGCTTATCTATGTTTTTGAGTGTTTCGCTCCAAAGCATCATATCGTCTGTTTTTAGATTCAACCTAAGGACCTCTTCACCGATATTAAAATGAACTTCCTCCTCCTTTGCGTTGTTTCTTAGTAAATCTTTCAATTTTCGTTCGGCCGTGTTTTGCATACGTCAACTCTGTTTTTGTTCTTTTAGTGTTTCTTGTTTAAATATCCTGATCCCATTCTCTTGAAAAATTGCATTGTTTGCTGCTTTCTGCACAAATCTAAATGGTTAGTCATTGTTTTGGCATCGTTGCTCAAATATTGACTCAGTATGAATCATTTGTTTCTAGTCCTAATGTGTTTCTCATGTTTTCTGCTGAGATGATCTCTTGACGAAGGTTTTTTATTTTTGTTTTACTGTTGGCTTTGATCTAGATTTCTTTTTTTGCTTTTCAATCCATACTGATTGTGATGAGTGAGTAGATTACTTAATTAGATAACCTTATCAACCTTAGACGCCTAGCTCTGTGATGTTTCAATATCTATATTGTTTATTCCTTTAGTCCATGTCGAATGCACACGGCCTAAGTGTTTTCGTTATTTTCACCCATCATGATCAATCTTTTCCTGCTGATATGGACATCACAGCATTAATCGATATCATCTGATTGTAACTTCCTCCACCTTTTAGGTGTGAAAGCCATGGGTGCTTCAAGCCAAAATATTGAGCAACAATTAAGTCATCAGCTCCATCTGGTCAGCGAAATTGCCGAATCGCTAACGCTCAGATTACTTACTCTGGAAGAGCGAATCAACCTACTATCTAGTCGTCAAGATTCAGTTGAACCTGAGTTGCCTGATGATTCTGAAAGTCTTGAATTGCTTTCTGACAGCAATGACCGACTTGTTCAGTTACGCGGTTTGCTGAATGAGGGACTATTAAATGATACTCCTGTGCTTGAAGTCGTTACTAATGATTCAGGCAATGAAAGTCTTTTTGTTGATGAGTTTGCAAACTTAGATAACCAGCAAACCATTTATGTTAATGATTCTCAGGAATTACCGTCAGATGTCAATGACCAAGTAAATGATGAGATCATTCATGAATGTGACGATCTGCTATCAGCTTGATTGGGAGGACTCATCCAAACTTAGTAATCGAACCCTGAAGACTGCGACTTGTCGTGCTTGCTCAGGTTCGCTCATCAGAAATGGATGATCTTTCATGCATTTGATCACCATGTCGATTCGCTGATCGGTTGAGAGGTTTTCAAATTGCTCAGTTTTAGCTGTTTGCTTCCAGGTTCGATCGAACACCATTGCAAATCCGTCCGGATTATTGAAGGTGCGATCGTCATCGGTTGGTACACGAATCATTGATCGTTTTACTCAAGCTCTCAATAGTATAAATTGACATTGGATCCTTATTGCGGTTTTCACTGATGTATCTAATTGTGTCATTAACTTAAATTATCTATATTTTAACTTATTGATTCCTGCTCTTGACTCTTCGCGTTGATTATCTTTATAACAGGTCGTTGGTTCTTTTTCGTTTCCATCGCATACATTCTCTTGGTGCCGTCTTCATTTGTGATATTTAATA
>TARA_B100001093_G_scaffold290037_1_pt1 | contig 12290 bp, 8 predicted proteins | sample TARA_B100001093 | Tara Oceans TARA_B100001093 (sample SAMEA2623116) | marine metagenome | biome: marine biome (ENVO:00000447); feature: surface water layer (ENVO:00002042); material: "saline water (ENVO:00002010), including plankton (ENVO:xxxxxxxx)" | depth 5 m
TTAAAGGTGAATCACTGTTAGATACTATTCACAACTTAGAGGTAATGGGCTCATCACTTTTTATCATCAGACATCCGATCAACCACACGCCAGAGTTTATTGCCTCAGAACTACTGTCCGAAGCAAAAGTACTTAATGCTGGGGATGGAACACACCAACACCCATCTCAATGCCTCACAGATCTGATGACTATTTCATACCACTTTCCCGACTTTGAAAAACTATCGGTTGCTATCATGGGTGATACTTTTCATTCGCGTGTTGCTGAGTCGCTGACTGCAGGTCTAACCACTATGGGTACCACAGATATACGCTACGTATGCCCGCCTCCACTGGTTCCAGAAAACCCACAGCTAAATTCACATGTCAAACTATTGTCAATAGAGGAAGGTTTAGACAATGTGGATATTGTTGTTTGCTTGCGTGTTCAAAAAGAACGCATTGACAGCACAAACAATATCCCTGATCAAGCCGCTTACTTCAAAGACTTTGCTTTAACCAAAGATCGTCTCGGTTTAGCTAGCCCTTGCGCTATTGTCATGCATCCTGGCCCTATTAATCGCGGCTTTGAAATTGATTCCGAGGTTGCAGACGGTGATCAATCCGTTATCCTCCAACAGGCTCAGAATAGTATTCCTATGAGAATGGCAATCCTTGAGGCATTACTCAGCTAATATTCTTTCTCTGTAATAACTAGACCATTCAACTAATCTTAAGTACAATCACCAAAGTTGCGAGTTCATTTTCCTATCTATCATTCTAGCGAAGAAAGATAATTTGTTCGTCAGGAACACTGCATGGTGATCATTCATTGCGCAGCTCTTGTCATCAAATGATAATGCTCATTTTTTTTATAGATAACCACAGAACATAGGTATAAAATGATTTTGAGTTTTTTTCAGGGATGGATATGTCAGTAGCAGTGCCAGATGTTGCATCACTTTGGAGTGCGTGTTTAGAAGATCTATATAAAAGGGTTGATAACGAAAACACCTTTAACAAATGGATCAAGCCTTTACAAGCTGACCTAATTGACCAGTCACTTATTCTTTTCGCCCCAAATCAATTTGTGATTAGCTGGGTTGATGATAATTTTCTATCTGCCATACATGATGCATTGAACACTATTTGCCAACATCAAGGCATCCCCACTCCGAGCATCAAACTGCAAATAGGCTCTACCAAAACACCTCCGCCCGCTATTCACCAGAAGAAAACTGCGCCACGAAATCAATCATCGACTCAAGCATCATCTCAATCGACCGCTCATACTAGTCACCTTAATCCGAACTTTATATTTGATAACTTCGTGGAAGGTAAATCCAACCAGTTAGCCCGTGCTGCTGCACAACAAGTTGCAGAAAATCCTGGCCAAGCCTATAACCCCCTCTTTATCTACGGAGGGGTAGGTCTTGGTAAAACTCATTTAGCACACGCGATGGGACATTTCATACTTTCACAGAACCCTAGTGCTAAAATTTTGTACCTACACTCTGAGAAATTCGTAGCTGATATGATAAAAGCCTTGCAGCGTAACGCAATGAATGAGTTCAAAAAGTACTACCGCACAGTCAATTGTCTACTCATTGATGATATCCAGTTTTTTGCGGGAAAAGAGCGCTCTCAAGAAGAGTTCTTTCATACTTTTAATTCACTTCTGGATGATCACCAACAAATTGTTTTAACATGTGATCGATACCCAAAAGAAATTCATGGCCTCGAAGAGCGGCTTCAATCTAGATTTGGATGGGGATTAACCATTGCTGTTGAACCACCCGAGCTTGAGACCAGAGTTGCAATCCTCAAGACTAAAGCAGAACAGTTTAAAGCTGACCTACCCAATGATGTTGCTTTCTTTATAGCAAAACACATTCAATCCAACGTTCGTGAACTTGAAGGCGCCTTGAAACGTGTAGTTGCAAACGCACAATTTACAGGGAGCTCAATTACTATACAACTTGCTCGTGAAGCACTAAAAGACTTGCTTTCGCTTCAAGCCAAGTTAGTAACCATTGATAACATACAGAAAACCGTTGCCGACTACTACAAAGTAAAGGTGAGCGACCTCCTTTCAAAAAAGAGAAGCCGATCAATCGCCAGGCCACGTCAAATGGCTATGGCCCTTGCCAAAAACCTCACCAGCCATAGCTTACCAGAGATTGGTGACGCCTTCGGGGGACGAGATCACACCACAGTCCTTCACGCTTGTAGAAAAATTCAGGAATTGATTCAAGATAATCTAGAAATTCAAGAAGACCACCAAAACTTTTTGAGAATCTTGTCCGGATAAAAAGGAGCGAATATGACTATTGAAATCAAACAGAATGCATTACACGCTGCCCTTCAGCAAGTGATGGGAGTTGTAGAAAACAACAAAACTATTCCTATTCTTTCCAATATCTTAGTTCGCACCCAAGGTGACACAGCATCAATTACTGCTACTGATCTCGGAATTGAGATCACTGGGTTCTCTAAATTGATTAATCCACTTCCAGAAGGAACAGCATTCACACTGCCTGGTAAAAAAACTTTTGATATCTGCAAGTCTCTCCCACAAGACGCAGAGGTTACTCTAAAACCACAGAAATCGAACATCCTATTAAAATATGGCGACAAATGTCGGTTTACTCTTGCAACACTTCCTTCAGAAGATTTTCCCTCAGCTGAACAAAAAGAGATGACCTTATCAGTTAAGCTTCCGCAACAACAACTTAAGACTCTGTTACAACGAACCGTTTTTGCTATGGCCCACCAAGACGTACGCTATTACCTCAATGGTATGTTGTTGGAATTTACCAGCAATGAAATACGTGCCGTTGCAACTGATGGCCATCGTCTAGCTTCAAATGTTCTACAAACCTCGGTACAAACCGATCATAGAATACAATGTATAATCCCAAGGAAGGCAGTGACAGAGCTTATCAAACTTCTTGATACCAAAGAAGGCTCCATCACATTAACCTTATGCTCTAATTTTATATCCGTAACTTCTAATGGCTTTCATTTTAAATCTAAACTTATAGAGGGCCGTTTTCCTGAGTATGATAGAGTTATCCCTTACAATAACGATAAAATATTCTCCATAAACCGATCTGAACTTAAAAATACTCTCACTCGGGCAGCAATCATGTGTAACGACGCTTTTCGCGGTGTTACTTTAGATATAAAAGATAACTCTATTAAGGTATCCTCAAACAATCCAGAAAATGAAGCTGCCGAACAAGAACTTTCCATTAACTATGCTGATAAGCCGATTTCCATTGGTTTCAACGTCAATTACTTGATTGAAAACTTAAATATTCTTGAAACCGAAATGATTGAGCTTAAACTCGCCAACCAAGATCAAAGTATGCTAATCACTGAAGTAGATAGTGATCACGACAGTATTTTTGTCATTATGCCGATGCGAATATAAACCTTCTTCCCACGAAGTATTATCTTCAACTCTCCAGCATACCGCACATAACCACAAGGAATCGACTTTGCCATCCCCCTGTGTCAGCTCGGTCGTTGTAGAAAACTTCCGAAATATAAAATCTGCAGAATTAAAAACCTCAACTATCAATATTATCTCTGGCAGCAATGGATCAGGAAAATCTAGCTTTCTAGAGGCCTTGTTCTATTTGTCACACTTCAAGTCATTCAGAACCTCTAAGCCACAACGTCTTATTCATCATGATAGCGAACGATTCTCTCTGTTTTGTACTGCAACAACAGACTCAGGGTTTGTTAACGTTGGCGTGCAAAGAAATTTAAGTCATGATCAAACACTAAAACTTAACTATGAAACTGCAAAAACATCGACTGTTGCACACCACCTTCCTATGCAATTTCTAGATACTCAATGTCATGAGCTCTTCACAGCTGGGCCAGCTCTACGGAGACACTTTCTAAACTGGGGATTGTTTCACATGAAACAATCGTTTCATCACACCTGGAAAAACTTCTGCAATATCTTAAAACAAAGAAATGCTATTCTCAGGCAGAGAAATATCAACGTCCTTGATTCATGGGATCACCAATTAACGCCACTGTGTGAAGACATACACACTATGCGATTGGATTATGTTACCCAGCTAACTCCCATTGTTAAAGATTTAATAAAAACATTATTAAACACAGATTATCCACAGGTAGAGCTGAGGTATCAACCAGGCTGGAATACTGATGTTTGCTTGGCTTCTCTTCTAAAAGACCGACTTTTTAAAGATTTAGAACTTGGTTATACACAACTCGGCCCGCACCGTGCTGATCTACAAATTATCGTCAATAATAGACCAGCGCAAGATTATTTTTCCCAAGGGCAAATGAAGCTAGCCGCCTATGCACTCAAAATAAGTCAATGCTTGTTACAAAAATCCATCAATCAAAAGAATACCATTTTCCTGATAGATGACTTACAGGCTGAATTAGATACGAGAAAACAGAGTATTATCATCGGGCTATTAACAGAACTCGATAATCAGTGCTTTTATACCTCGCTTAACCCCTCACAGTTATTAGAGTCACTAGAAAGAAAGAATGATATAACAAAGTTTCACGTGGAACACGGCAGATTCAGCAAAGCACAGGAAATACACGAAGAGATAAGTAGCTAACAAGTTACACACTAGATACCCCCAAGTTATCCACTGATCTAACAGAAAAAAGTCAGAGAAATAGAGCGCAGAAGGCTCGACAAAAAGCAGAAGATCAAAAGATAAAGTATCGCTTTTTAAGTCAAAAATTGGTATAATTTAAACCTAAATTTCTTTAATAAAAACATAGGCTTATGATAATGGTCGAGCAAGCTTCAAGTGATTACGATTCCTCAGCAATTAAGGTACTTAAGGGACTTGATGCGGTTAGAAAAAGACCCGGCATGTATATCGGTGACACTGACGACGGCTCAGGCTTGCACCATATGGTTTTTGAGGTTGTTGATAACTCAATTGACGAAGCGCTTGCTGGCCATTGTGATCACATCACAGTCACTATCCACGAAAATAATGGCGTTACTGTGACCGACAACGGGCGCGGAATCCCAACAGGCATACATTCCGAGGAAGGTAGATCGGCAGCTGAAGTGATCATGACTGTTTTGCATGCAGGTGGTAAGTTTGATGACAACTCCTATAAAGTTTCCGGTGGACTCCATGGTGTTGGAATCTCTGTCGTCAATGCATTGTCAAAAAAGGTAAAACTTGAAATCCATCAAAATCAACAGATCTTTCAACAAGAATATCAGATGGGTGTTCCGCAAAAAGACTTAGAAATTGTTGGTGAAACGTCAAAAACTGGAACCCAAGTGTACTTCGAGCCTAGTGAGACTATATTCTCGGATACCGTGTTCCACTACGACATATTAGCCAAACGACTTCGAGAGCTTTCTTTCCTTAATTCAGGTGTTCGCATTGAACTGACAGATGAACGCACAGATAAATCTGATGCATTTGAATACGAAGGTGGCATCCAGGCATTTGTCAATCACCTTAACAAGAATAAGACACGGATTAATAACGAAATTGTATATTTCACCACCACTAAAAATGACATTACCGTGGAGGCTGCTCTACAATGGAATGATAGTTTCCAGGAAACTATTTTCTGTTTTACGAATAACATTTCACAAAAAGACGGAGGTGCTCATTTAGCCGGTCTTAAAGGTGCACTTACAAGAACCCTAAACCATTATATTGAGAAAGAAGGTTTAAGCAAAAAATCTAAGGTCAGCACGGCTGGTGATGACGCGCGAGAAGGCTTAACGGCAGTACTCTCCGTGAAAGTACCTGACCCAAAATTTTCATCTCAAACAAAAGATAAGCTGGTCTCATCTGAGGTAAAACCCATTGTAGAACAATCTGTTACAGAGAAACTCCAGGAATTTTTATTAGAAAACCCAAAACAAGCCAAAGAAATCGCCAACAAAATTATCGATGCAGCAAGAGCGCGTGAAGCGGCAAGGAAAGCCCGCGAGATGACGCGTCGTAAAAATGTCCTCGATATTGCCGGGTTACCTGGAAAATTAGCTGACTGCCAAGAAAAAGACCCGGCTCTGTGCGAGCTTTATCTCGTTGAGGGAGACTCGGCGGGTGGATCCGCAAAACAGGCGAGGAGTCGTAAAAATCAGGCCATACTGCCCCTAAAAGGAAAAATTCTAAATGTAGAAAAGGCACGATTCGATAAAATGTTAGCCTCTGCAGAGGTTGGAACACTGATCACGGCTCTAGGCTGTGGTATTGGTAGAGAAGAATACAACCCTGACAAATTACGCTACCACCATATCATTATTATGACAGATGCAGACGTTGACGGCTCTCACATTCGAACGCTATTGCTCACATTCTTTTATCGTCAAATGCGTGAACTAGTCGAACGTGGCCACATCTATATTGCTCAACCGCCGCTTTATAAAGTCAAAAAGGGTAAACAAGAGCAATACATTAAAGATGACACTGAAATGGATGCCTACCTACTACACGCTGGTCTCGATGGAGCTAGTCTTTATACACACCCCAATGCACCAGCAATTAATCCAGTCAAATTCGAAGAGATCACAAAAATATATCAAACAGCGATCAATACAATAGAAACTCTTAGCAATCGTTACCCTAAAGCACTCTTATCGGCTTTGCTTAACATCGAACCACTCTCAACAGATCATCTAACTGATCTAAGTGCAATGCAGACATGGACTGAAACTCTCCAATCCACCTTAAAAAACGAGCAAGGAAAACATCAATTTGATATTCGACTCATCGAGAATGATAGTTATCATATCCCCATGATCACAGCAATCACACACGGCGTTACTAAAACCGTTAAGCTCAAAGCTGAGTTCTTCAGATCACATGACTACAGAAAAATCACTGCAGCGCATCAAATTATGCAGGGCCTTCTAGAGCCAGGTGCTTATTTACAAAAGGGTGAGCAACGCATAAGCATTGATAATTTTGAACAAGGCCTGGCTTGGCTTCTTCGTGAAGGTAAAAAAGGTCTGACCGTATCCCGCTATAAAGGTCTGGGTGAAATGAATCCCGATCAACTCTGGGAAACTACAATGGATCCTGAAACACGGCGCCTATTACAAGTGAGTGTTGAAGACGCAGTCATCGCAGACGAGATGTTCACAACGCTCATGGGGGACCACGTCGAACCACGCCGCGCTTTCATTGAAGATAATGCACTGTCTGCTGGGAATATTGATATCTAACCCTAGTTTGATTTAATAGGTTGAATAATTTGGAAGATAAAATTCCAGCAAAAAAATTGTCTCAACCAAAAAGCCGTATCAGCGCGAAGAGGAAATACATAAATAGCCTGTTAAACAAGCGGAGGAACCGCCCCTAAATAATGTTCATATACCAAAAGCCATCAGCGCCTCTGCTACTTTTATAAAGCCGAAGATAGTCGCACCCTTAGCATAGTCTACCATGTTCACTGATTCCCCATGAACTAAGCAGTTCTCATGAATTTGCTTCATTATTTTTTGAAGTTTGATATCAACCTCTTCACGCGTCCAAGTCTGGCGCATACTATTTTGAGACATTTCCAATCCAGAAACAGCAACACCGCCCGCATTAGACGCTTTACCGGGCGCATAGAGCACCCCCGATGCTTGAAAACATGCAATTGCATCCGGGGTTGTTGGCATATTGGCCCCCTCTGCAATCGCTAAGCAACCATTTTTTATCAACACTTGCGCTTGTTCTAGTGACACCTCGTTTTGAGTGGCGCAAGGAAGTGCTAGATCAGCAGGAACTATCCATGGTGATTGATGAGGGTGAAAATCTAGCTTATGGTCTTGGGCAAATGTCTCCAAGCGCCCGTAATCCTGAAACTTGTGAACTTTTATGGCTTCGATATGCTCAGAAGATAAGCCTTGCTGACAAAAAATGAAGCCACCTGAATCAGATAACGTTATAACTGACGCTCCAAGGTCGATAGCCTTCTCTGCAGCATATAAAGCAACATTTCCTGACCCTGAAATAGACAGCTTCTTATCCGCCAACCCTTGTCCATGCTGCTGTAACATTTGATCGGCAAAGTACACGGTGCCATATCCAGTAGCTTCTGTTCGAATCAGACTTCCGCCGTAGGACAATCCCTTTCCTGTCAGAGTACCGGTAAAACGATTAGTTAATTCCATCAACCGACCATGCATGTAGCCAATCTCTCTGGCACCAACGCCAATATCACCAGCAGGAACGTCACGATTTTCTCCAATGTATTGGTGTAAGTGACGAATAAAGGCATGACAAAAACGCATAATTTCTCGATTTGATTTACCCTTTGGGTTAAAGTCAGATCCACCCTTTGCACTTCCTAGAGGTAACCCCGTTAAACTATTCTTAAACGTTTGTTCAAAAGCCAGGAACTTTAAAATACTTAAATCCACACTTGCATGAAAACGAATACCGCCTTTGTAGGGACCAATCGCATTAGTTTGTTGGACACGATACCCGCGATTAACGCGAATATTACCTTGATCATCTTCCCAGTTGACGCGAAACATGATCGTACGATCAGGCTCAGTCAAGCGCTCAAGGACCTGCTCCTCTCGATACTGTGGGTTAGCATTTATAAAAGGTATCAAAACAGAAGCTACCTCATAGACCGCTTGTTGAAATTCATGTTGATGTGGATTACGTCGTTTGAGACCAGTCATAAAGTCATCTAGCGTTAGAGAGTTTTTTTTACTATTTTTAGAAGTATTCATTGTCATGCCTCTGTTATTTTTATTGTCTCTGTAACAAACCGTACTGCATCGTTTTCGTAGTTTTATGTTTTTCTATACACCATTCATCTAATAGTGGCTCTAGAGAAAAGTCTAACTCACACTCGAAATAAATCGTTGATTCCTCGCTTAAAACGCCACTTGCCACTAAAAGATCAATAGAAGGAATTAGCAAATTATTTCGGAAAGGTGGGTCTAAAAAAACAAGAGAAAATGGCTGCTCTGGTATCATCAATCGACTTTTCGGAAGGGATAATGCTTGGGCGGTATAATGATGACAATCTAGTTGTTGAGCATTTTTCTTAATTTCATCTAAAACTTTTATATTCGAATCAATGAATGTCACATGACTTGCTCCTCGAGATAACGCCTCAAAACCACACGCACCACTTCCTGCAAAAGCATCTAGGCATGAAGTACCTACCACGTATGATGACAACCAGTTGAATAGAGTTTCACGAACTCGATCCGAAGTCGGGCGTGCACCTAGAGAAGGATTAAAAGTGATATGACGACGACGCCATTGACCACCGATGATTCGTAATGTTCCAGATTCACGTGGCATGATCTTTACCCGGACCTACTGTGACAATAATAGGAGTATGCTGCAAAAGAAGGTGCTGAAAAGCATGATGAATATCATCAGCGGTCACTGCGTTGACATGATCTTTAAACGTTGACATATAATCCAGCGGTCGATGATAAAAAGCAATTCGAGTAATCACTTCGAGTAAGCCATCGTTCGTCGCTATGGCAATCGGAAAAGAACCTACTAGGTTTGCTTTTACCGTATTAAGCTCTTTTTTAGTGATAGGACGCACCTTCATCGACTGAATAATCGTGTTAACAGATTCAATTGCCTGTTGGGACTGATTAGCACGCGTTTGGAGTAACACAAACCAGGGGCCTGGTTGTTGTAGTGGATTCAATACACTGGATACACTGTAAGCAAGCCCATTATGATTTCGGATCACGTCAAATAGTATTGAGCTCAATGGCATTCCACCCATCATATGATTACCCACCAGCAAGGGAAAATAGTCCGGACTTTCGCGAGTAATCCCCAAATAACCTAATATAACCGTCGTTTGTTTAGCCTTAGATGATAAATGCACTCTATTTTTTTTCTGCATCTCTGTGAATGTTAACTCGGGTGCAGCATGCCCCTGGGGTAGTCCATTGAGTAATTTTTCTGATACAGCTTTAGCTTGTGATAAAGATAAATCTCCAACCATCACAATACATGCATTTTTAGATACTACATAACGATGATAAAAAGATTTAATGGCCTCTACAGTTATAGCATTCACACCTTCGGGCGTACCCAGCGGATTATGCCCATAAGGACCTGTGCCATAAAGCGCCTTCAAAAAAGCCTGTTGAACCAGCTTTGTTGGATTTTGTATTTCATACTTTAACGCTATCATTGCTTGTGATTTTTTTCTATTGACTGCTTCTTGATTAAAAGTAGATGTTGTAACAAGTTGATTTAATAAAGCTACCGATGAGCTTAAGGCTTCCGCTTGAGTTAAGCTTCTCAAATGCACTGCAAGCCAATCCTGTGTGGATTCTGCTTCATACACACTGCCATAATGACCAAACTGATTTGCGATCTGATCTACAGAAAGCTTTGTCGTACCTTGATTTAATAATGATGCTGTTAACTGACTTAGCCCACTCTGAGTCTGAGGATCACGAGATGAGCCGGCATTAAACACTAGGTTAATATCTAACATGGGTAGGCGAGTACGCTGCGCAAAATACACCCGGACGCCCTGGGATGTTTTCCAAGTTTGAATATTAGGCATTGTATGTGACGATGCCAGAACATGGCTGTTGAACCACACACAACAACATAACAACATGATACCGTGGCGTATTTGACGCATACTTTTCATGGTTGATCTCCTAAATGAAGAGGAGACTTCGTCGGTTTCATTGGGTGATCTGGTGTCAATGTTGCTATCGTACATCGTGCTGATTGAAAATAATGTTGTGCCACGTATTGTATCTGAGAAGATGTTACAGCCTGTATACGTTTATCAAATGCCATTACCTCTTCCCACGAGATACCTGACATTTCAGCTTCACCCAACATTTCAGCCTCATCCTCTAGTGAGTCTTTTGAAAAGGTATGTGCAGCGATAACCTGCTGTTTTATCCGAGCTAACTCAGAGGACGATACCAATTCAGACCCTAACAAAGTCATTTCACTCAATAAACCTTTTTGTACGGCATCAAGTGTTTGACCTTTTGCTGGCGTTGCCTCCGCAACCCACAGTGATGAATAACGATTTGATAAACCATACCAAGCAGAAGCATCAGACACTAATTGTTTTTGACGAATTAAATGTTGTGCAAAACGCCCACTATTGTCCTCGGACACAAGCATTGCTGCCAAATATAATGCATAGGCTTGCCATCGATCCTCTTTGGGCAGCTGCGCTAAGGTTGGGACATTATATCCCAAAACGATCCAAGGTAGCTGCGCAGAACGATTCACCGATACTTGTCGCAAGCCATAAGATGGAATTTCAGTTTTATGTTTCATTTTGGGTAATGTCTTTTTAGGGATGTTAGCAAAATAGTGATTAGCTAATCTGAACACCTCTGAAGGCTTAACATCACCAACGACTATCATCTCAGCATTATTAGGTGCATACCAATGACCATACCATTCCATTATATTCTGTAAAGTGTATTGTTTAATATCTGGCATCCAGCCAATGGTAGGTTGGTGATAAGGGCTATTAATAAAGGCAGCCGCGTTAAAGTGTAACCACGTTAATCCTTGAGGATCATCATCAACTCGCATATGACGTTCTTCCATTACCACTGCATGTTCTTTTTTGAAACTAGACTCATCAGGCAGTAAGTACTGCATGCGATCTGCCTCCAATTTCATTGCCGTCGGTAAAGCGTCTGCAGAAAGGAGTTGGTAGTAGGCCGTAAAGTCATCAGATGTCATCGCATTCTGCTCGCCACCTAATTCAGCAATCCTCTGCTTAAATACACCATCTGGAAATTTCTTAGTTCCTCTGAACATCATATGTTCAAGCATGTGTGAAATACCGGTTAGTCCATTAGGCTCATCACTACTACCTACTCGATACCATATTGAAGTATAGACCACAGGAGATTGGTGATTTTCGACAACTAATATTTTAAAGTCGTTTTTTAATTGTAGCTCTTGGATAGGTGGCATAGCCGAGACTTGAGAAAGATAACCTGTCAGCAAAAAACACCCCAAAAAACGCAACATGATTATTCCTTGTGACTGAAAGACGATAGGTGCTATATTCGCGACAAGCAGCAAACTCATTGTAATGTTTTTACGGTAAATTACTACCCGGCTAGATCAGGTTAAATTATGTTCAAATTCAAGAAAAATTCCTCCTCATCTCCGAATAATCAAGACCAATCAACACAGCCTTGGTTTAAAAAACTGGGTGGCGGGCTGAGCAAAACTCGTAAGACGCTCAACACGCACCTGGGTAATTTTTTCTTGGGTAAAAAAGTGATCGATGAGAGTATTTTGGAAGAATTAGAGACCGCATTATTACTAACAGATGTA
>TARA_B100001093_G_scaffold47310_1_pt1 | contig 12280 bp, 14 predicted proteins | sample TARA_B100001093 | Tara Oceans TARA_B100001093 (sample SAMEA2623116) | marine metagenome | biome: marine biome (ENVO:00000447); feature: surface water layer (ENVO:00002042); material: "saline water (ENVO:00002010), including plankton (ENVO:xxxxxxxx)" | depth 5 m
GAGTTAAAAGAAAAAAATACAAAATGGTTTGTGCATATCTTTGGTGGCGTAGCACATGCTTTTACTAACCCAGACGCTGATGACGAGTCAAATGGGCTAAAATATAATAGAGATGCAATGCACATGTCTTGGAAAATAATGAGAAGTTATTTTAATAGATTCTTGTATGAAAAATTGTAACAAAATACTTATATCATTCCTTCAGAAATAATAAATTTCTCTATTTCTTTTACACCGACTGATTTTTTTAAATTTGAAAATACGAAAGGCTTGTCTCCTCGCATTCTTTTTGTATCTCCTTCCATTACATCAAGCGATGCCCCTACATGAGGAGCTAAATCTATTTTATTAATAATTAATAAATCTGATCGAGTAATGCCTGGACCGCCTTTTCTAGGAATTTTTTCTCCTTCTGCTACATCAATTACATATAATGTAATATCTGCTAACTCCGGGCTAAATGTTGCAGATAAATTATCACCGCCGCTTTCTACAAAAATTATATCAAGTTTTTCAAATCTACTATTTAAATCCTCAATTGCCGATAAATTCATAGAAGCATCTTCCCTTATTGCTGTGTGAGGACAGCCGCCTGTTTCAACACCAATAATTCTTTTTGCATCAAGAGCATTACTATTTGTTAAAAATTTTGCGTCTTCCTGAGTATAAATATCATTGGTAACAACACCAATTTCGTATTTATCGCGCATTGACTTACATAGTACATCCAATAATGCTGTTTTTCCTGAGCCAACTGGCCCTCCAACACCTACCCTTAATGGTTGTTTATTATCCATAATTCTCCCTTTATCAAGATCTATATATTCTAGTATATTGTGTTTCATGCAAACAACTTGCAATTACGAATGCAGGTTGAGAAACACCAATTTCATTATCATTTATAATTTCTACTTCTTCTACTACATTAGGAATCTTTTTGATAATTTCATTAAGTAATTTTTGGCCATCAGTCTGTCCAAGAGGAATTATTTTCACCGTAGCGGAAACTTGGTTCTCTAACCAAGACCAAGAATAACCTAATAATAATTTTTTAATTGGTATATTCCAGACATTACTTAAAAATGCGTAACCTAGCAAATGATTTGTTTTTAAAATTTCAGACCATTCTTTGGCTTGATCTTTTTCAAGACTTTCTATTAATTTGGCCAAAGACCTTCCTCGATTATTTTCCTCATCTCTTAACTCCATAGTTTCTCTGCAAGCAATTAGGAAGTTACTCCAATAAGTTGCACGCTTATAATTTTTCGAATCTACAGATTTATATAATCTCATTAAAATTGGAAGATCTGTAAATTTAAGATTTATTAATAATTGACTCTCCAGCCATTTTTTTGCAGATTCAAAATCTGTTATCCAATTACTCTCTATAGCTTTTTCAATGCCTTGAGAATATGTAAAGCCACCTATAGGAAGTGTTGGACTCATAAGATTCATAAGTTTTAATAAACTCAAATCATTTGTGATCATGATGATGCTTTCCCTCAGTATGATTGTAATATGCTCCGCTTTCTGGTTGAAAAGGAAGGGTCTCAATAATTACTTCAAATCCTAAACTCTTAAGCATGTTGTCGAGAACATGATCATGTTTATAATGCAGACTTTCTTTAGTAATTTGTAACTCAACATGACGGTTACCGAGATGATAACAAGCTTTGAGTAATTGTAGATAATCTTTTGAATAAATTGACGATAACTTTTCTGAAGCTGCTATTATCTTAATTATATAGCCGTCCTTATCTTGAATTAAATCATCATTTTTTAGTAACGTACCACGCTTCATAAAAATACCTATACTGTCTCCACTATCAGTTACCGCTTTAATTCTGCATTTTACTCTTTGGAATAAATCTAATGTAACTGAATCGTTAATTTCTTTTGCAGATTTTATTTTTTTTATAAATTCACGCATATGTCTTTAAAATAAAAAATATCTTTGTGCTAAAGCAACTTCAGTGGCTGGTTCGCATGTGAGTAATTCTCCATCAGCTTTTACCTCATATGTTTGAGGATCAACTTCAATATTTGGCTGATAATTATTGTGAATCATTGATGATTTATCTACAGATCTGCATGCTTTTACAACGCCAATCATAGAATTTAGTTTTAAATGCTCCATAATATTTTTATCGTAACTTTCTTGAGAAACAAAGGTCATTCTGGTTTTAAATCTCGCAGCACCAATTGCTCCGAACATTTTTCTATAATGAACTGGCTGTGGGGTTGGAATAGAAGCATTTGGATCTCCCATTGGAGCAGCAACTATTAGCCCCCCTTTAATAATAACTCCTGCTTTTGCACCAAAAAACTTTGGTTTCCATAATACTAAATCCGCTAATTTTCCAACTTCTATCGAACCAACTTCGTGCGAAATACCGTGAGCTATTGCTGGATTAATTGTATATTTTGCTATGTATCTTTTTACACGTTCATTATCGTTACTATTATCGCCAACGAGTGCTCCTCGCTGAATTTTCATTTTATTTGCAGTTTGCCATGTTCTTGTTATAACTTCGCCAACTCTCCCCATTGCTTGAGAATCTGATGCAATCATAGAAAAAGCACCAAGATCATGAAGAATATCTTCAGCAGCAATTGTTTCTCTTCTAATTCTTGATTCTGCAAATGACACATCCTCAGCAATTGAAGGGTCTAAATGATGACATACCATTAGCATATCAAGGTGTTCATCAACAGTATTTACAGTATAAGGTCGTGTTGGATTTGTTGAAGAAGGTAAAACATTATTTAATCCACATGCTTTAATTATGTCTGGAGCATGTCCGCCTCCAGCACCTTCGGTATGATAAGTATGAATTGTTCTTCCTTTTAAAGCTGTGATTGTATCTTCAACAAATCCTGACTCGTTTAAGGTATCAGTATGAATTGCAACCTGAACGTCGTAATTTTCTGCAACAGACAGACAACAATCAATTGCCGCTGGTGTTGTACCCCAGTCCTCATGTAGCTTTAATCCCATTGCTCCAGCAGAAATTTGCTCATTTAAAGATTCTGGCAATGAAGCATTTCCTTTCCCCATAAAACCTAAATTCATTGGTAAGTCTTCTGCAGCTTCTAGCATTCGATGAATGTTCCATGGTCCTGGTGTACATGTAGTAGCATTAGTTCCTGCCGAGGGCCCTGTGCCGCCGCCTAACATTGTTGTCACTCCAGACATTAGCGCATCATCAATTTGCTGCGGGCAAATAAAATGAATGTGTGCGTCTATTCCTCCTGCAGTGACTATTTGTCCCTCGGATGCCACAACATCTGTGCCAGCTCCGATAGCAATGTTCACATTTGGCTGTACATCAGGATTACCGGCTTTTCCAATTCCAGCAATTCTTCCATCTTTAATTCCAATATCAGCTTTTATAATTCCCCAATGATCAATAATTAATGCATTTGTAATAACTAAGTCCACAACAGCATCACTAGTGAGTTGGCTTTGTCCCATACCATCCCGAATAACTTTTCCACCACCGAATTTAACTTCCTCACCATATGTAGTTAAGTCTTTTTCTACTTCAATTAATAATTCAGTATCACCAAGTCTAACTTTGTCTCCAACAGTTGGGCCATACATTTCGGAGTAAGCTTTTTTATCAATAGTTCTCATTCTGGCCCCATAACTTTTGCATTAAAACCGTATATTTCATTTTTGCCATCATATTTAACCAGCTCCACCTCTCTTTCTTGGCCTGGTTCAAATCGAACAGCTGTTCCTGACGGTATATTTAATCTAAAGCCTTTTGTTTGATCTCTGTCAAAAGATAGAGCGCTATTTGTTTCATAAAAATGATAATGTGAACCCACCTGAATCGGCCTATCCCCGTGGTTTGATACAACAACTTTAATTCTTTCTCTATTTATATTAATTTCAATTTCATTGGAGAGATCTACTAAAATTTCACCAGGCACGATTGTATCTTTTTCACTTGCACCATCAAATGTCGACTTAGTTTGCTGAATTGGATTATGAACAGTAACTAGTTTTGTTCCATCTGGAAAAGTAGCTTCAACTTGAATGTCCGATATCATTTCTGATACTCCATCCATAACATCATCTGTTGTTAAAAGTTCTCTACCATATTCCATCATTTCAGCAACTGATTTCCCATCTCTTGCTCCTTCTAAAATCTCAGCAGAAATGAATGCAATTGCTTCAGGATAATTTAATTTTACACCTCGCTCTTTTCTCTGTTTTGCCAAAAGAGCGGCTGTAAAAATCATTAGTTTATCTTTTTCTCTTGGTGTTAAGTCCATATTTTTAACCTAGTTTAAATAATTCATTCAATGTTTATGTCGACCAAATTCTTGGAGACGAAGCTTGTTTTTCAGCAATTAAATGTCTTGTTTTTACCCAGATATTTTTAAAAATTTTATGTATAAGATGTGTTTTGAAACTTAAACATCTTATAACAATAAGATAATCCATCTGAGTAACTCCGGCAACATATAAATCATTATCCGGAATTAAATCTCTTATAGTATTTACCGTTTGCTCATCATCTATACTTAAAACAAATGTACCTAATACAGGATAGCCTCTAAGTCCTGCGATATTTTCTAGATTTGATTCATTAACCTGAAACTTATCAATAATTATTGGTTTTTCATCTCTCCAAACTTCAAAATTTAAATTTATTTCTCCCATATTAAACTTTTCTTGTATAGCTGGCCTGCCAAGACATTGAATTTCCCAAGCAGCAATTTTAGCATTTCCGTTTAAAGAGAATTTAGTTGAAATATTACTACATGCGCCAGGAAAAATTATCGTTTCCATGGGTAGCCATTCTAAAACTGAATTTTTTTGAATAGTAATATTTTGATTCACTTCAGAAAATTTATTTTTCGAAGTTCGATATATTTTCGTTGCACCTGGCATAGTTATTAATGCTTTTGAAAATTCCTCAGAGTTTGTATTTACTGTGAGACTATCACCACCTACTATACCTCCAGGAGGGTGCAATAAATAAACGTGACAGATCTCTCCCTCTGGATAAAAAGGTCTTTGAATTGTTAAAGGACCAATATGATTTCTTTTTGAAAGAAACGTTTTTTCCTTTGACCTAGAAAAATTTAAATTTAATTCAGCTATCCAGCCTAATTTTGAAGTTTTATTGTAAACAGTACTCATTTATTAATTATTTTTTCTCTTGTTATGAAAATAAGCCCCTAAGAATAAACTTAAGAAAAATAAAATATAAAAAATTATTTCATAAAAGTTTATTAATGAATGATTATGAAAAATCTCATCTTTCATAGATATATGTGCACTACTTAATCCACTAAAGATATACAAAGATACTAAGACAATTATTTTTTTTATTATATTCATACTAACCTCTTTTTTATTTATACAGTTAAATACTTTTTTATTATACTTTCATCCAATTCTTCCATTAAACCCGAATGGACATTTGAGCCCCTATCCAAAATAACGAATTTATCAGCAACTTTTCTTGCGATAGGAAGTTTTTGTTCTACAAGAATTACAGTCATGCCGTGATCTGTATTTAATTTTTTTATAATATCACATATTTCTATTATTATATTTGGCTGTATGCCTTCAGTTGGTTCATCTAAAATTAAAAGTTTTGGATCAATAACTAAAGCTCTTCCAAAAGCTAATTGTTGTTGTTGACCTCCTGATAAGTCACCGCCCTTTCTGTTTAACATAGTTTTTAATACTGGAAATAATTCAAAAATAAATTCTGGGATTTTTTTTAATTTTGTTTTCTTTGCTGATAAACCAATTTTTAGATTTTCCTCTACTGTTAATAAAGGAAAAATTCTTCTTCCTTGTGGGACATAGCCAATGCCAATATCAGCTCGATGTTCAGGGCTTAGATTTAATAAATTTTCATTTTGAAACAAAATCTTTCCACTTTCGACTGGTATAAGGCCCATAATACTTTCAACTAAAGTTGTTTTCCCAACCCCATTTCTACCCATTATTGCAAGACAATCGCCTTTATCAGCCTTAATATTTAAATCCCAAAGTGTATGACTTTCGCCATAAAATTGATTTAACTTATCAATACTTATCATTAGTGCTCACCTAAATATACCTCAACAACTTTTTTATTATTTTGAACTTGATCCATTGTTCCCTCTGCCAAAACTTTTCCTTGATGCATAACAATCACTGAGCAATTTAAAGATTTTACAAAATCCATATCATGCTCAACAACAATAACTGTATGATTTTCTTTTAATGACTGAAGAAGACTCGCTGTTTTTTCCATTTCTTGATGTGTCATTCCCGCAGCTGGCTCATCTATGAGAAGTAATTGTACATTTTGAATAATTAACATACCAATTTCCAACCACTGCTTTTGTCCATGGGACAATAGACCTGCTAATTTATCTTTTTCTAAAAAAAGTCCAATTTTGTCTAAAACAACTTCTATTGATTCGATTTGTTCTTTACTTAATTTTGCAAACAATGTTTGAATTACTCTTTTATCACCGTCCATTGCAAGCTCTAAATTTTCAAATATAGTTAAATTTTCAAATACTGTTGGTTTTTGAAACTTTCTGCCTATTCCGGCCCTTGCAATCTCATCTTCAGAATGCTCTAACAAATTAAAATTTTGCCCAAACCATGCCGTACCACTATCTGGTTTTGTCTTTCCAGTCACAATATCCATCATTGTAGTTTTTCCTGCTCCATTGGGACCAATAATACATTGAAGTTGATTCTTTCGAGCGTAAAGATTTAGTGAATCAATAGCCTTAAATCCGTCAAAACTTACAGAAATATCTTCTAAGTACAAAATTATATCTTTATCGATATTTATATCTCTTGAAGGTGCAGGCTTGTTAAATAATTTGTTAAATTTATTTACCATATGCATCTCCATATTTTTTAACTAGTCCCACAATACCTTTTGGTAAAAATATTGTTACTAAAATAAACATACCTCCTAATACAAATAACCAAATCTCGGGTACTGCACTAGTTAAAAAAGTTTTTGAGTAATTAACAATTAATGCTCCTATTACCCCACCATATAAAGTATATCTTCCACCAATAGCAACCCAAATAACCATTTCTATAGAGTTAATTGGGGAAAATTCACCAGGGTTAATTATTCCAACTTGAGGTACATACAATGCACCAGCAATTCCTGCCATGACTGCAGAAAAAGTAAATATAAATAGTTGCACATACTCAACTTTATATCCTGTGAAACGAACACGATTCTGAGAATCTCTTATGGCTACTGCAACTCTTCCAAGTCTTGACGTCGTGATTGCTCTGCTTGCAAGATATCCAGCTGCAAGTGCTATTGAAGATGATATAAACAGACCAACTCTTGTTGAGTCATTTTGTAAATTAAATCCTAAAATATCTTTAAAATCAGTTAGGCCATTATTTCCTCCAAATCCTAATTCATTTCTAAAAAAGGCAAGCATCAAAGCATACACTAAAGCTTGAGTCATAATTGATAAATAGACTCCAGTAACACGAGATCTAAAAGCAAGCCATCCAAAAATAAAAGCCAATAATCCAGGTATTAAAATTATCATAATCATTGCAAACCAAAACTGATCAAATCCATACCAAAACCAGGGTAACTCTTTCCAATCTAAGAAAACCATAAAGTCTGGTAAAATTGGATTTCCATAAACACCTCTATCACCAATTTGACGCATTAAATACATTCCCATTGCATATCCACCGAGTGCAAAGAAAGCACCGTGCCCCAAACTTAAAATTCCCATGTAACCCCATACTAAATCTACAGCGATAGCTAAAAGAGCATAAGTTAAATATTTTCCTATTATTGTTACAGTATAAGTTGATAAATAAAAAATACTGTCTGAAGGAACCAATAAATTTAAAATTGGAACAATAATAGTCACAAGAAATAGTATTGATAAAAATATTTTACCGCCTAAATCATCCTGTAATATTTTATAAATAAACATAAGTTAGTCTCCAGCGGCTCTTCCTTTTTGAGGAAATAATCCTTTTGGTTTTTTTTGGATAAATAAAACAATAAAAATTAAAATGAAGACTTTTGCAAGAACTGCTCCCGCCCAAGGCTCCATAAGTTTATTTATAATTCCAAGTCCAAACCCACTAATTAAAGTGCCCCATAAGTTCCCAACACCGCCAAAAACAACAACCATAAAAGAATCGATAATGTAGGATTGGCCAAGATTAGGGCCAACGTTTGTTAATTGTGATAAAGCAACACCTGCAATTCCTGCGATACCAGATCCTAAGCCAAAAGTCATTGCATCCACCCAATTTGAACGGACTCCCATAGCTTTAGCCATATTTCTATCTTGAGATACTGCCCTCACCTGCAAACCTAAGGAAGTTCTCTTTAAAATCATTATCAAAACAGCAAACACAGCTAGGCAAAAGAATATTATGTAAATACGATTCCATGTTAGTGATAAAATTCCATTAACTTCTAACGCACCAGACATCCAAATCGGTGTTTCTACAGATCTATTTAAAGGAGAAAAAATTGTCCTTACTAATTGTTGCAAGACTAAACTTACTCCAAAAGTAGCAAGTAAGGTTTCAAGTGGCCTCCCATGAAGATGTCTTATTATTCCTGTTTGAATTAGTATCCCAAAAAGTCCTGACACCAAAAAAGCAGCTGGTACTGCTACAAATAAAGATGCCCCAATATAATTAGGCATTAAAATTTGAACAACATATGTAGTATAGGCCCCCAGCATGATTAACTCTCCATGGGCCATGTTTATTACTCCCATAACACCAAAAGTAATTGCCAATCCTATAGCGGCTAAAATTAACACTGAGCCAAAACTTATACCAAAAAATATTGTCTCTAAACTTTTATAAAAACTTGTTTTTTTACTAATATTTTTTAATGCTTTTTCAGCTTCAGCTATGACCTCTAGATTATTATCTGAGCTTTTAATTTGCGAAAGTTTGTTTTTTACAATAGGTTCAAGACTACTACTAAGATTATTTATTGCTTTTATTCTGATATTGCTGTCAATTGACTCTAAATTATAAATATCAACTAAAGTAAACATTGCATTCTTTATTCTTTCATTTTTTTCAACTGCTATTAAAGATTTAATTTTTTCATATAATTTACCATCAATTTTTTTATATGACTGTTTAACAGCATTCAAGCGTATACTTTCATTTGTATTAGTTAAGTTTATTATGGCAAGACCAGAATTAATTTTTTTTCTGATTCTATTATTAATAGTTACTTTCTTTATTTCTCTTTTTGTAAATTTACCTAAAGAATTTTGAGATATAGCATCTTTTGCAAAAAAATCTTTTTTATCTTTTTCTATTAAAATAATTTTTTTATCTTTTTTTACAAAATAAACTTTTCCATCTAATAATGATTGCAGAATTACTCCTACAATTTTATTATTACTCTCAATAATTGCTTCAATTGTCTTTTCTTTTTCTTTCAGACTTTTTGCTGACAATTGATTTACATCATTTTGAAATTTTATATCTTCATTAGAAGCAAAAACATGTGAAGAAGAAATTGACAATAAAACAAAAAAGAAAAAATAATTAATCAGACTGATTTTAATTTTCATAAAGATTCCAACTAATAATGAAGTGTTAAATCCATTTAACACTTTTTTTATTAATTAATAATGTTTTTACAGTTTAGTAGTTCTGTCCCGAACACTTCCCTGTTTTAACATTATAATTTCCACAACTAAGAGGAGTTCTCCAGTCAGCAATTAAATCTTTTGAGCCTGGAAGAAAATCTGACCATGCGTCGCCCGCAACTAAACCGTCAGTTGATGAGACAATATCGAATTGTCCATCTGCTTGAATTTCCCCGATTAGAACTGGTTTGGTAATGTGATGATTAGGCATCATAGCTGACACTCCGCCTGTTAAGTTAGGAGTTGTAACACCTATTAAGGCATCTTGAACTGCTTCAGGATCGGTTGTTCCAGCTTTCTCGACTGCTTTTACCCACATATTGAAACCAATATAATGAGCTTCCATTGGATCATTAGTTACTCTTTTTTTATCTTTAATAAACGATTTCCATTTTTTAATAAATACTTCATTTTCTTCAGCGTCAGCACTCATGAAATAGTTCCAAGCTGCTAAATGACCAACCAACGGACCAGTATCAAGACCAGAAAGTTCCTCTTCACCAACAGAGAAAGCTACTACTGGGATGTCTGATGCAGATAAACCTTGGTTACCTAATTCTTTATAAAACGGAACATTTGCATCTCCATTTATTGTTGAAACTACCGCTGTTTGTTTACCAGCAGAACCAAACTTTTTAATATCTGAAACAATTGTTTGCCAGTCAGAATGACCAAATGGGGTGTAATTAATCATGATATCTTTCTCAGAAACACCCTTTGCTGTTAAGTATGCTTTAAGGATCTTATTTGTTGTTCTAGGATATACATAATCAGTTCCTGCTAATACCCAACGCTTAACACCAATCTCATTCATTAAATAATCGACTGCGGGTATAGCTTGCTGGTTGGGAGCTGCTCCAGTATAAAAAACGTTCTTCGATGATTCTTCACCTTCATATTGAACAGGATAAAAGAATACACTGTTGAGCTCTTCGATAACTGGAAGAACAGATTTTCTGGATACAGATGTCCAACAACCAAATATTACGTCTACTTTATCTTTTTCAATCAAGCCTCTAGCCTTCTCAGCAAATAATGGCCAATTAGAAGCAGGGTCAACTACAACGGGTTCTAATTTTTTTCCTAATACACCACCTTTAGCATTTTGATCTTTAATAAGCATTAACATTGTATCTTTTAAAGTTGTTTCACTTATTGCCATAGTTCCTGATAAAGAATGAAGAACACCAATCTTAATGGTATCTTCAGCAGAAACTTGAGATGCGCTTATTAGAATATAAAATGCCGCAATAGGACTAAAGAATCTTTTAAAATTACTCATCAAACCTCCTGGGTTTAAAATTACCTTTTTTTTATTTATATTGCACAATTATTGTGCAAGTCTTATGCCAACTATTAAAAAAATTAACTTTTTCAGTCAAAATGCTTTATTTACTTGGTTTCGTATAATTTAGGTATACGTTGAATTTTGCAAAAAAATTATTTATATTAGAAGCATGTACTCTAAAAAAGCCCTAAAATATCTTTTAATGATTTCGCTTACTTTTAATGCAAATTTTTCTTTTGCAACAAGCGATGTTTGTACTGAACACCAGCAAGCCAAAGTAGAGCATACTTGTCATGAAAGTTTAAAAAATTTAAATGCGCACAATGAGCTTGACACCCTAGATAAAGAAGAATGTTCAAAATGCAGCTTCTGCACTGTAGCAAATCAACTTTTTAATCTTAATACAATAATTCAGCCTCAATTTTCAATGCTGCTTTTACAAAAAAAGTTTAACTCAATAAAAAGTTATTATTCACATATCCTAAAACCTAGCGGACCGCCACCAAAAAGAATCATCTAAGATTTATTTCGTTATCAAAACCAATATTTTGATTTTTTAATTCTTGGAGGATAAGTGCGTTTTACTATTTATTTAATATTTATTTTTGTAATTTTTACAGAGTTCACATACGCAAGACCTGTCTCTTACCCAGGTGGGTGGACTATTATGCTAAAAAATGACGGAAATATAAACAGGATGCATGCGCATTTCTCTCCAACACATAAGTTATCACTTGGTTATAATTTAGAATATTGGCACGATGAAGAATTTATGTTTAATTCTTTACAGGTAAATAATTTACTTAAACGTTGGAATGAAAAAAATAGTCAGGCTAACTTTTATTTAAAATCTGGAATTGGATTAGCATATAGCGATAAGTTTGAATTTGATGGAGAAATAAAATTGTCTGCCTTCACCGGTATTTCATACGATTGGGAAAATAGAAGTTATTTTATTAAGTATCAAAATCGATATACAGATGCTGGTAAAATTTATGATGCTTTCATGCAGTCAATTATAATTGGCGTTGCTCCATACGAAGGAGACTTTGGAGACTTACACACATGGTTAATGTTAAAAATAGAACATAAGCCAGAGAATAAAGAAAACTTTGAAGTTACTCCTTTATTTCGTTTTTTCAAAAATGTTCATTTGCTTGAACTTGGTTTAAACGATAGAGGAAAATTTCTTTTTAATTACTTTATTCGATTTTAATTTTTATGAGGATTACATTATGAAAAAAATTAAATATATAGTTATTCCGATTTTACTTTGTTTAACTTTGAATAGTTATGCTCAGGAAAAAGATATGTCTAGTGATATTGAAGTCA
>TARA_B100001093_G_scaffold109160_1_pt1 | contig 12271 bp, 9 predicted proteins | sample TARA_B100001093 | Tara Oceans TARA_B100001093 (sample SAMEA2623116) | marine metagenome | biome: marine biome (ENVO:00000447); feature: surface water layer (ENVO:00002042); material: "saline water (ENVO:00002010), including plankton (ENVO:xxxxxxxx)" | depth 5 m
TTTTTTAATTTATTTTGTTTCAAATATATTTTTGCTAAAGTTTCTGTAATATAATCCTCTTTATTAATTGAATGATCAATATCTCTAGACTTATATTTTATATTTGAAAGAAGATTTTTTTCAAAACTCAAAACAGTTGATTTTTTTTCAGAATTAACAGATTTTGTTTTAAGTACCCAGTCTGTAAAAGAATATTTATTTTTTAATTCAAAATGATTTAGATCTGAAATTATTTCCTCAACATTTTTTTTGGTAAAAAATTTATCATTGTCTAAAATATTGTAAAGGTATCTTCTATCCACGAAATTTAAAGAAAATTTTTTTAGATTTTTTTTATAGTCAACTGTATTATATTTTTTAGATATTAAAATGTTGACTATATGTGATGGATTAAAATAAGGATATTTCTTAGATAATTTTAAAAAATACTTGTGTTTGTCTTTCTTTACATTTTCAGGATTAATTAGTCCATTTACAATAAAATTTCTATCAATTTTTACCATTTTGCGAGTGAAGCATTAAAAATATCTTGTGTCAATCTTTCGAAAATAACCTCATGAGCTTCATTTTTAATTGATATTAGCTGTTGTTCAGCTGGAAAATCAAAGAAAAACGAGAACCTTCTCTCAAAATTATCTTCTTCTTTTTTGAAATTAGTATAATTTATATTTACGGAAATTGTGAGTCTATTTTGTGCTGCGTTTAAATCTGCTGTTGAAGTCATAGGACTTACTCTATATTCATTTATTTCACCTTCGTATAATAAGTCTCCATTACTTTGAACAAGTTGTAAATTTGTTTGATTTTCTAAAATATTTTGAAGAGCTAAAGTTAAATCTCTATCCAAACCAGGTTCAAAAATTGACCCCACATTATTTCCTGAATTATTATCAAATAAATTAACTTGAAATGTCTCTGTACCCTCAGGTATTGAAGCCCCTGTAAACGAATAGTTCCCACAAGATTGAAAACCAATAAAAATTATATATATAAATATATATTTAAAGTTTAATATCATATTGTTTAATCTTCCTGTATAACGTTCTTTCTGATATTCCAAGCTCATTTGCAGCAGCTTTTCTTCTTCCATTATTTCTCTCCAGTGATTTTATTACTAACTCTAATTCTTTATCTTGAATTGAAAGTGTCTCTTCTTCCTGAATTTCTTCTGCAAAATCATACTTATCACTTATTGTACTTGTAATATTGTTTTTTTTAATAGGTATAAGATTATTTTTGAGTTCGTTCTTTTCAATCAATTCCTCAGAGTCATTTTTTTGCATATTTTTAAGAACAGAAATATCAAAATTAGGATTATCACTTTTTATTTTACCAATATCCTTCTTAAGTTCATTGAGGTCTTTTTTCATATCAAATAAAATTTTATATAATATTTCTCTTTCATTTGAAAAATCACTGTTTGAAGATTCTTTTTCAATCAACGCAGGTAAGTTGTTGATTGGATTTGGTAAGTAACTAGAAAGTATAGATGCTGTTATCGCTCTTTTCTGTTCTAGAACTGATAATTGTTCCGTAATATTCTTTAATTGTCTAATATTACCATTCCATCTATATTTTTTAAGTAATAATTGCGCTTCTTCATCAAGCCTAACTGTTGGCATGTTATATTTTTTTGCAAAGTCAGAGGCAAATTTTCTAAATAGTAAAACAATATCATTTTTTCGTTTTCTTAGTGGTGGAATATTAATTTCAATAGTACTTAATCTATAATATAAATCTTCTCTAAATTTATTTTTTTTAATTGCACTGTCCATATTAATATTTGTTGCAGCTACAATTCTTACATCAGTCTTTTGAACTTTTGATGATCCTACTTTAATAAATTCACCATTTTCCAAAACTCTCAACAATCTTACTTGAGTTGTTATTGGTAATTCACCAACTTCATCTAAAAAAATAGTTCCACCATCGGCTACTTCAAAATAACCAGATCTTGTAGAAGAGGCACCTGTAAAAGCTCCTTTTTCATGACCAAATAATTCAGAGTCAATGGTTCCCTCCGGAATAGCACCACAATTAACAGCAATAAATTTATTATGTTTTCTGTGGGAAAGTTGGTGAATAATTTTAGGAAATATTTCTTTACCAACTCCACTTTCTCCCGTTATTAATACTGAAATATCAGTCGGAGAAACCCTAATTGACTTTTCAATTGCTCTATCCAGATTGATATAAGAGCCTACAATCTCAAATCTTTGTTTTATACTTTGAATATTTAGATTCATTTAATTTTTTTTTTGATATTACCTATTAGAGTTGTAGAAGTATTATCATTAATTGAGACTTCAACAAAATCACCAGGAATATAATCCTGCTTAGGCATAACAACCATTATGTTTTGTTCATTTCTTCCAGACCAAAAGCTGTTAGATTTTTTTGATTCCTTCTCTATTAGAACTTCTGTAGTTTTGTTTTTATATTTCGATAGATTTTCAAAACTGTGTCTAAATTGTAAATCAATAATTTCCGATAATCTTCTTTGTTTTATTTGTTCTGGGATGTTATCTTTCATTTTTCTTGCTGCTAGTGTTCCAGGCCTTTCAGAATACTTGAACATAAATCCAAAATCATATTTAACCAGTTCCATTAAACTTAAGGTTTCTAAGTGATCTTTTTCTGTTTCGTTGGGAAATCCCGTAATCATATCTTGCGAAATACCACAATTAGGAAGAATTTTTTTTATACTAGAAATTAAATTTAAATACTCTTCTCTTGTATGTTGTCTATTCATTGCTTTCAAAACTATGTTACTGCCAGATTGAACTGGAAGGTGAATATGGTTACATATATTTTTATGAGCCTGCATAGTTGATAATACTTCAATATCCATATCTTGAGGGTTTGATGTTGTAAATCTAATCCTAATATTGGGGTAGGATTTAGCTACAAGATCAAGAAGTTTAGCAAAATTAATTGACGTACGTTTTTGAATTTCTGAAGCCTTTTTAAAATCTTTTTTTAAACCACCTCCATACCATAAGTAGCTATCAACATTTTGACCAAGAAGAGTTATTTCCTTGTAACCATTTTCATATAATTTCTTTATCTCATTTAAAATACTTTTTGGATCCCTACTTCTTTCTCTTCCTCTTGTAAAAGGAACTACACAAAATGTACACATATTATCACATCCTCTTGTAATAGAAACAAAAGCAGAAATTCCATTGGAATTTAATCTTTGTGGATTAATATCAGAATAAGTTTCCTCTTTTGAAAGCAGTACATTTACAGCGTCATTTCCAAACTCAACCTGTTTTAATAAATTAGGTATATCCCGATACGCATCAGGTCCAACAACGAGATCAACTATTTTTTCCTCAATCAAAAATTTTTCTTTTAATCTTTCCGCCATGCAACCCAAAACACCTATTTTTAAATTAATATTTTTCTTTTTTAAAAAATTTATACTTGACAATTTTTTTCTGATTGTTTGTTCCGCTTTTTCTCTAATTGAACAAGTATTAATTAAAATAAGATTACATTTTTCTATGTTATCAGAACACTCATATCCATTATTCTCAAGAATAGATGCTACAATTTCAGAATCGGCAAAATTCATTTGACAACCATATGAAATTATATGAAATTTAATTTTAGACTTTATTTTACTATGAGAAATTTTAGGTTCAGATAATATCATAAATACGAATTTTTCATTAACAAATATAAAAAAACTGTCAAATTGTCTTGTTTTTAAATGTTGTTATTTTTAATTAATGGAATAAAAATTGATAATATTATTTTTTAAAACTTTAAAAATGAATTGTTAAAAATATATACTTTTGTGAACTTAAATTTATTATATGTCTAAAAATCTTGTTATAGTTGAGTCGCCAGCAAAAGCCAAGACGATTGAAAAATTTTTAGGAAAAGATTTTAAAGTTGTATCAAGTAATGGGCATATTTCTGATCTTCCGTCTAGTGAACTAGGTATTAATGTTGATGAAAACTATGAGCCAAAATATATAATATCAAAAGACAAGAAAGATTTAGTTAAAAAGCTTAAAAGTGAAGTTAAAAATGTTGATACGGTTTGGTTAGCAAGTGATGAGGACAGAGAAGGTGAGGCAATAGCATGGCACTTACAGGAATCATTAAATTTAGATGAAGAAAAAACTAAAAGAATAGTTTTTAGAGAAATAACAGAAGAAGCAATTAAAAAAGCAATAACGAACCCTAGAAAAATTGATAAATCCCTTGTTGATGCCCAACAAGCTAGAAGAATACTCGACAGACTAGTAGGCTATAAAATTTCACCAATTCTTTGGAGAAAAGTAAAGGGTGGTCTTTCTGCTGGACGTGTTCAATCCGTAGCCTTGAGATTGATTTCTGAACGGGAGAAAGAAATTGATAAATTTGACCCTGCTGAGTCCTACAGGATTTTAGGTCTTTTTAAAACCTTAAACGGTAAAATCTTCAAGGCGAAGTATTTAAAAAATATCAAAAGAGATAATTTTTTTGAATCTTTTTTAAATGGGTTTTTAAGTTCATCTTTCTCTGTTGAATCTGTAATAAAAACACCCACAGAAAAGAAACCAACACCACCGTTCACAACATCCACCTTGCAGCAAGAAGCGTCCAGAAAATTAGGCTTTTCAGTATCAAGAACTATGTCTGCTGCTCAGAAATTATATGAGCAAGGTCATATTACATACATGAGAACCGATAGTGTTAATTTATCAAATCAAGCTGTTAAATCAATTAAAGAAACTGTGCTTGAAAAATTTGGAGAAAACTATTTTTTTGAAAGAATATTTAAAAATAAAAGTAAAAGCGCTCAGCAAGCCCATGAAGCTGTAAGACCAACCGTTTTTTCAAACGAAAATTTGATTCTTGACTCAGATCAAACAAACCTATATAAATTAATTTGGAAAAGAACAGTGTCCTCTCAGATGGCTAATGCTAAATTAGATAAGACGGTTATAAAAATAAAATCATCAAATCACAAAGATTTTTTTCAAGCTGATGGTGAGGTTGTAATGTTTGATGGTTTTTTAAAGTTGTATATTGAGTCAAAAGATAATGTGGTTGAAAAGGATAATGATGATTTACTTCCAAAGTTAGAAATTGGTGATAAAATTGAAAAAAACCAGATTTCAATAACTCAAGTATTTTCAAAACCACCTTTCAGATTTTCTGAAGCAACTTTAGTAAAAAAATTGGAGGAGCTTGGAATTGGAAGGCCTTCCACATATGCTCCTACTATTTCAACTATAATGAATAGAAAATACGTATTTAAAGGAGATGCTGCAGGAGTTAAAAGAGAATTAATACAGTTTTTAATTACAAATCAAATTGATCAATCAATAATTTCAGAAAATTTTGGATCAAATAAAGGGAAACTAGTCCCAAGTGAAGTAGGTCTCTTAGTTAATGAATTTTTAACTAATAATTTTGGTAATATAATTGATTATAATTTCACCGCATCTGTTGAGGATGATTTTGATTCAATTGCTACTGGAAAAAAAGAATGGCAGTCTATTATAGATAATTTTTATAATCCTTTTAATCTTAAAGTTGATGATGTAAGTAAAAATGCCAAAAGAGAAACTGGTGAAAGAATATTAGGCGAGGACCCAAAAACTGGAAGACAACTCAGTGTTAAATTAGGTAAATTTGGTCCGATAGCTCAAATAGGTAAAAATGAAGATGAAGAAAAACCTGTTTTTGCAAGTCTTCTTCCCGACCAACAAATTAGTAAAATAACATTTGATCAAGCATTAAAATTATTTAATTTACCAATATATTTAGGTGACTATCTAGATGAAAAAGTAGAGGCCAATATTGGGAGATATGGTCCATATGTTAAATTCGGAAAAAAATTCATTTCAATTTCTGATGGCACATCACCATTTGAGATAACTTACGATAATGCAATTGAATTAATTAAAAAGAAAAATGAAAGTGAAAAACCGATTATAACATATAAAGGTTATGGTGCTACGAAGGGTAAAGGACGCTTCGGACCATTTATAAAATGGAATAATATGTTTATAAATGTTAATAAAAAATATGATTTTGATAATTTATCTGACTCTGATTTTATTGATCTTATAGAGGAAAAAATAAAAAAAGAAAAAGAAAAAATTATAAAAAATTGGGTTGAAGATAAAATTACAATTGAAAAGGGAAGATGGGGAAAAATCTTTATAATTAAAGGCAAGAAGAAAGTTCAAATTCCTAAGGCTGTTGATCCTAAAAGTATTGATTTAGAGCAGGCTAAAAAGTTTTTAAAAAAATAATTTAAATTGTTTAATCAATATTTCACAGAACCCAATCAAATAAATTTAGATCTTAGGAAAAAATTAGATCACAGCTGTGTTTGTAACAAAATTAAAATTTTTGGTATCGACGAATTTGAAATTAATTCATCGGTTGATTTAGCAATATTAACTTTGTGTGATAATTTAGAATCTGAAAAATTTAGAAATAGATTTTACTCTTTGCATTACGGTGACTGGAAATTAAAAGTTATAGATTTAGGAAAATTTAATCAAGGACATAGTATTTCAGACAGTAATTTTGCATTAAAAGAAATTACTAAAAAATTGTCAGCATTAGGCATATTTACAATTTGCGTTGGAGGAAATTCAAATTTATTAAATGTCATTGCAGAGGCTTTGAGTGATGTGAATAGTTTTATAAATATTGTTTCTATTGATAAAATTCTTGGAATAGATAATGAAAAAGATGTAATTAATAATAAAAATTACATTTCTCATCTAATTCTTAATGAAAAATTAAAACTTAATTTTTTTTGCAACTTAGGCTATCTACGACATTTAAATTCATTTTCTAAAATTGAATTAATAAAAAAAATAAAATTTGATCTCTTAAGTCTTGGAGATTTAAGATCTGATTTTACTGAAGCTGAGCCTGTAATAAGGAATTCCCACATAGTAAATTTTAATTTAGAGTCTCTAAAATCTAGTGCAATAAATTATAAATTAACCTCACCTAATGGATTAACAACATTTGAAGCATGTAACTTGGCAAGGTATTCTGGTATTAGTTCTAGCATGAAAATTGTAGCATTTAATAACGTGAAAAGTACTTTGGAATGTAATTCTATTTTATCTGAAATGGTTTGGTACTTAATCGAAGGTTTTAATAACAGGTATAATGATGATTTTTTAAAAGAATCTGACTTTACTTTTTATTATGTTGAGATAGATGGTCATAGTTTTAAGTTTTATAGAAATAAAATAAGTGATAGGTGGTGGGTTGAATATTTAAATAAAGAAATTATTTCTTTTGAAAAAGATATTATTCCTTGCTCTGAAAATGACTATAAATTATCACAAAACTCAATTATTTCTGAAAGAATTATAAAAAGATTAAGGAGTAAGATCATATGAAATTAAACCAAAAGTGTTATTTTAGGGTCCAACTTTTTGATTTAAGTAGAAATATTTACATGAAAAAATTAATATTTATTCTAACTTTCCTTTTATTTATTACCTCTTGCTCTAAAAACGATAGAGGTGAGTTAACTGGTGTTAAGTCTAATAAATTTTTCCCAACTCAACCTAACGGTATGGTCCTAGTCCCATCAGGTTCATTTACTATGGGACCATCAAACCCTAACTCTGCTTTAGATCAAAACCCTACATTAAAAACTGTATCCATCAAGGCTTTTTACATGGACGAAACAGAAATAACCAATAGTGAATACAGGCAATTTGTTAATTGGGTTAGAGATTCTGTTGTAAGACATGAAGTTGCAAAAGCTGCATATGAAAAAATTGGTGAAGAAATTATTGAAGATGATCCACTTTGGGATTTTATGCCTGTTTACAACAGAGTAGAAGATGGTGATGAAAAAACTGCATATCAAGAATATCTTGAAGAAAACGGTTTAGGTTTTCTAGATATAGATGATAAGTCAACATATCGTCTCAACTGGAATTCAAAAATATCATGGGAAAGATCTGATTATCTCGATGCTAATTATGCTGCAATCCTTGAAGGCGGTATCGGGCCAGATTTGTTGGAAGATTACAAAGGTTTTTTTATTCCTGCAGATTCAACACCAAATGGTTTAAGAGCATTTAAAACTAAAAGAGTAAAATATAATTATCGTGAATTTGATATTGAATCAAATAAATGGAGTGATTATAAAGAAATTGAAGTTTATCCCGACACAACTGTTTGGTATAAAGATTTTAATTACAGTTATAATGAACCAATGCATAATGATTACTTCTGGCACGATGCATATTCGGAATATCCAGTTGTTGGAATTTCGTGGGAGCAAGCAAAGGCCTTCGCTGACTGGAGAACTTTTTACAAGAACCAGCATAATAGAAAGAAGAAAAAAGATATACAACTTGTAAGTAGATATAGATTACCAACCGAATCTGAATGGGAATATGCAGCAAGGGGTGGTATAGAACGAGCTGAGTATCCGTGGGGCGGTCCATATACATATGATAATAAAGGATGTTTTTTAGCAAATTTTAAACCCGAAAGGGGAGATTATGCTGCCGATCAAATCTTGTACACCGCTGAAGCAGAATCTTATTGGCCAAACGATTATGGTCTTTATAATATGTCTGGAAATGTTTCTGAGTGGACAGACTCTAATTATGAGAGGTCTGCCAGTGATTTTGTTTCTGGTTTAAATCCAAATATTGAAGGTAATGATCTAAATTCTAGAAAGGTTGTTAGAGGTGGATCTTGGAAAGATGTTGCTCATTTTCTAAAGGTTTCAACTAGAGACTATGAATATCAAAATAAGAAACGATCATATATTGGATTCAGGACTGTTCAAAGTTATTTAGGAGAAGACGTTGGATTTCAAGAAAATCCAAATAAAATATTTTAAATTATTTATATGAAAAAAGTAAAAAATAAAAAGAAATTTCTGCCAGACAATGTTATAGAGTTAATGTTTGGACTTGGTGCATCAATTGTTATTATTGGAGCTCTACTCAAGATTACTCATCAGGATTTTGGACCAATAACTGGAGACATAATGTTATCAGTTGGGCTAGTAACTGAGGCTATTATTTTCGGTATATCTGGTGTCCAAGGTTATTTTACTGGCGATTCGTCTGTTGAAGATAAAGGTTTACAAACTATAGAGGCTGAAACACAAAATCTTCAAAGTGCCGTTGATGAAACAGTCGCAGGCTTAACAGCATTAAATAATAATTTATCTGGCGCTGCTAAAGCAACATCTGCGTTTGTAATTCCAAAAGACATAAGTGAAAACATGAGCAGTTACAACTCGAATTTAGCAAGCGCTGCATCAAAAGTTAAAGAAATTAACTCATTATATGACTCGCTGAGTTCTAATTTATCTGAAATCAACTCATCAACAGGCTCAATGAATATCCCCGAAGGTTTAGGAGAAGAGTTAACTAAGATGAAACAAACAATCAACGAACTTAATGCAAAATATGCAGCTATGCTTAATGGTATGAAGAGTTAATTTATGGCAGCAGAAAAGACAAATACTAGACAAAAAATGATAAACATGATGTATCTCGTGTTTATTGCAATGCTAGCGTTGAATATCGATAAAGAAGTGCTTGCTACTATTGGTGTCATTAATGAAGATTTAGCAACTAGCGTTGAACAACTTGCTGATGATAATGTAATTAAGTATGCGACTATAGATAACTTACAGTCACAACCTGAATACCAAGTTATTTATCCATACGTTAAAGACTTAAAAGAAAAGTCTAATAATTATGTCAATTATATTGAAGAATTAAAGAATACCCTTTTGGAAAGTGACAAGGAAGGAACAAGTTATGTTAGAAATATTGAAAATAAATCTAATTCAGATAAGCCTAATCAGATTATGGTTGATTACCAGGTAATGGATAAATCAGGACCTCTTGATGAATTGTTTTTTGAAAGATCTACACTTTTACCAAAAGGTGAAGCCTATAAAAATAATTATATAGGTTTTAAAAATGATTTAATTTCGATTATAGACAGTATTAAAATTAATGATCCAAAATATTTGTCTGATGAAGTTGCATTAAAAAATATTGAAAGTGTAATTAAGGATTTAGATTCAAGGTTTGATTACCCAGATGATGGAAAAAAATTAAATAGTAATGGTAATGAATTAGATTTCATGGATTACGAGTTCAAAGGTTTTCCTCTAGTCGCTTCTATATCAAAAATGACTAAGACTCAAAACAATGCTATATATATTGAGAACAAATTGCTTTCTGTAATTCTTGGTGAAATTGCTGTTGCAACAACTGGTGGAGGTGTTTTACAGGCATATTTAAAAACACCAAAGGCACAATATTTTTCGGGTGAAGTTTTTGATGGCAGTATTATTATGGGTCAAAAATCTTCATCTTTTGCTTTTGAAGATCAAGATATAAAATTGACATCTCCGGGATCTAGTCAACCTAAAGATTTAATTAAAGGATCAGATTATGAAATATCTGAGGGTCAAATTGTATTCAAAAAGAGACTAACTCAAACTGGTAGTTATAAGTTATCAGGTTCGGTAACCAAGTTGGATGATAGAAATGTTACGACGATACCAATAAATGAGGAGTTTTCTATTATTGAAAAACCATCAACTGCAACAGTTGAAGCAGTTAGAATGAATATATTATATGAGGGTTTAAAAAATCCAGTAAATGTCGTTTTACCTGGAGCTGTTCAATTATCCCAATACAATACTCAAGATTCTAATGTAACTCTTGCATCAACAAATATCCCTGGTGCTAATTTTACAGCTAAACCTGTCGCTGGTTCAACTGAAGCATTTATCCAGGTACGAGGCATAGTTAATGGTCAGCCTGCTATTTCAGAGCCTAAATTATTTAGAGTAAAGAAGGCACCTGATGGAATTGGTGCGATTGAGAATGATCAATCATATCCTTCAGGATCAACTGTTACACAGTTTAATATACTGAATGGACAAGTTACAGGTTATAAGCCTGATGATTTCGATTATGAATTTAATGTAGAGGTTACAAGATTTATCATCAGCGTTGGAATAAATCAAGCACTTACAATTGAAGGTAATTTTATTGAAGGACTAGCGGAGGACTACATTAGACAATCTCCATCAGGAACACCAATTGTTTTCTCTAGTGTTGAGGCTATTGGCTGGGAAGGTAATGACAAGAGTGAGGCATTTAAATATAATGTAAATGATTTTACAATTAGAAAACAATAATTTATAATGAGATCACTAGCTGCTTTTTTTATTTTATTTTCAAATTTGATTTTTTCTCAAGTAGATCTAATTAATGCAACAAAACCTATTGAGGCTGAAAAAAAATCTATAAATGAGATTACTCCTTTAGAGTATTCCAATATTGAAGAAAATGATATTTTATGGTCGAGAGTAGTATATGAATTTATAGACTTAAATGAAAAGTTAAATTTCCCTCTACTTTTCCCAACAAATGATGAACAAAATAAAATTGGTAGAAAGTCTATATGGAGAGTTTTAAAAGAACATATTGTTAATAAAATTGAAGAAGATCCAGCAGGCACAAATCTTGAAATTTACAAATTCGATGAATTCTCGTCTACAGATAAATTATCCACAACTGAAATTAAAGATTTGATGAGTTACGAATTAATTTCCAGAAAAACTGGTACCCAGACTTTATACGTAAAATCAAGCGAAATTGGGGGGTATAATATAAAAGGTATTTGGTATTTTGATAGAAAATCATCAGAATTAAAATATAGATTATTAGGTATTCAACCCGTTGGGGCTAATACTGAGGATTTAAAAAATGGTGTTCAGAATCCTAATTTAGGTTCCCCTTATTTTTGGATATGGTATCCTTCAGTTAGAGAAGAATTAAATAATCATTTAATTTTCAATGATAGAAATAATAATAACAGAATATCATTTGATGATTTATTAATAAACAGAAGATTTAGTTCATTTATCTATAAATACAACAATATTTATGGTGATAGAGAAATTAAAGATTATATCAAAAAAAGACCAGGTGAATCAGAACAACAACATCAATTAAGATTTATACTTGAATCTGAAAGAATCAAAAAAGAAATTCTTGATTTTGAGTTAGATATGTGGGGATACTAGTTTAGTCTATAAATCTCGAAAATATTTTTATCAAGTGTCAGTAAACACACAAACAGACGAAAAATTATCTCAAAACAGAGCTTTCACTTTAATTAAATAATTATAATCCAAGCTCAGAAAATTTTCTTAAATTAACTATATACTTAAAATTAACTATGAAAAATATATTCGTACTATTTGTACTAACATTATTTATTG
>TARA_B100001093_G_scaffold45600_2_pt1 | contig 12266 bp, 13 predicted proteins | sample TARA_B100001093 | Tara Oceans TARA_B100001093 (sample SAMEA2623116) | marine metagenome | biome: marine biome (ENVO:00000447); feature: surface water layer (ENVO:00002042); material: "saline water (ENVO:00002010), including plankton (ENVO:xxxxxxxx)" | depth 5 m
AGTGCTGAGTCGATTGATCCTCTGAATCAGAACCACCGGCACCGTAGTAACTCACCGTGTGGCTCCAGCGATGCTCGAGCAAATCCTCCAGACCTAAAAGCTCGAGTTCCTTCGCCCAAATCCCGTAGGTGTTCGGCCAAGGTGCATTCACCGGATTCGGTGCAATGCCTTCAACCAGCACACCGCGCTGATGCAGTTCGGAAGCGATGCTAAGGGCGGCAGGACCACCCCCAATCACCAGCACATCCGCGCAATCAGCCAAGGTCAGCCCTCAGCTGATGGTTCAGACGACTCCTCTGTGCTGGGTGCCTGTTCAGCAAGAACATTGGCTGCGCCGTCGCCAGAGGGCTCACCATCAGTGACAGGTGCGCTGTCGTCGTCCGTTTCGGCTTCAGGTGGAACCAGCACCACATCGGCTAAGCGGTCGCCCTTATCAAGACGCTGCAAACGCACGCCCGTGGCTGCGCGGGATTGCTGCGGGATTGCGTCAGCACTGGTGCGCACAATCACACCTTTTTCACTCACCAGCAACAGCTCCTCTCCAGCACCCAGCACACGCAATCCAACAAGTTCATCAGCATCGGTGCGGAACTTCATCGCGCGCAGGCCCATGCCAGCCCGCTTCTGCAAACGGAACTGAGTGACCGGAACCCGTTTGCCAAGACCAGAGGCAGAAGCCACCAGCACCCAAGGGCCTTCAGCCACCGCAGCAGTTTCGCCCTCATCACCGCCTTCGTCGCCCTCATCGGCACTAGCAGCGATTTGATCCGCCAACTCCGCAGGCAGCACGTCCATGCTGACCAAACTGTCGCCCGCTCTCAAATTCATCGAACGCACACCACGGGCCGTTCGACCTAGGGGTCGCAGCTCGTTGTCATTGAGCCGGAAGTGAATCGTCATTCCTGCCCGTGACCCGATCAGCACGCTGTCTCCTGGTACAGCAAGCCGCACCCAAGTGAGGGCGTCGCCCTCTTCCAATCCAATGGCAATCAAACCGTTGGAGCGGATGTTGCTGAAGGCTGAAAGCCGAGTGCGCTTGATGTATCCGCCCGTGGTGAGCATCAAGAGGTCGGTGTCATCATTGAATTCCGATACAGCCAGGAGCGAGGTGATCGCTTCCTCCCGAGGGATGGGCAGCAGCTGCACAATCGGCGTGCCCTTGGCAGTACGGCTGCACTGAGGAACCCGGTAGGCAGGAACGGCATACGACACACCGCGATCGCTAAATAGCAGCAAGGTGTCGTGGTCGTTGCATCCAATGAATAGCTTGACCGCCTCTTCTCCTTGGCTGCGCGTACCGGCTTTGCCACGCGTGCCACGACTGGTGGCCTCAAATTCACTCACCGGCATCCGCTTGAGATAGCCCGTTTCGGTGAGCAAAACGACGGATCGCTCATTAGCGATTAAATCGATGTCTTCCAAACCGCCGGCAAGATCGAGAATCTCGGTGCGGCGTGGAACGGCATGGCGATCACGCAGCTGCCCGAGCTCATCTTCGATGATCCCGAACACCCGCTCCCTACGGCCAAGAATGTCCTTGTAGTCGGCAATCTTCGTGATGAGATCCTCGTGCTCCAATCGGATCTTGTCCGCTTCCAAAGCCGTAAGACGCCTCAGCTGCATCTGCAAGATGGCGTCTGCTTGCACAGCGGACAGGCCATGACGCTCCTGCAACTGAGTGCGTGCTGTTGCCGTATCGGGCGCGGCGCGAATGAGGGCAATGATCGGATCGAGTTGATCCAGTGCCAGCAACAAGCCCAAAAGAATGTGATCACGCTCTTCCGCCTTGCGCAGCAAGTAGCGCGTGCGGCGTTCAATCGTCTCAACTCTGAACTCGAGGAACACCTCAAGCATCTTGCGCAAGGTGAGCAGAATTGGTTCGCTATTGACCAACGCCAGCATGTGGGCGCTGAAATTGCTCTGCAGCGGTGTGAGTTTATAAAGGTTGTTAAGTACAACCTGCGGGTAGGCGTCGCGGCGCAACTCCACAACCACTCGCATGCCATCGCGATCGCTCTCATCGCGAATATCAGATATACCTTCCAGCTTTTTGTCGTTGACCATCTCGGCAATGCGTTCAATCATTGCCGCCTTGTTGGTCTGATAAGGCAGGGCCGTAATGATTACGGCATCACGATCCGGGCGACCGGAAGCCTCAATCGTTTCGATCTCGGCAACACCACGCATGGTCACCGAACCACGACCAGTGAGATAAGTCTCACGAATTCCGCTGCGTCCCAGGATCTGTCCCCCCGTGGGGAAGTCAGGGCCAGGAATCAGAGCCATTAACTCTTGATCCGTGATTTCAGGGTTGCTGATCAAGGCCAACAAACCTGTAATTAATTCTCCAAGATTATGGGGAGGAATATTGGTGGCCATTCCCACCGCAATTCCAGCTGATCCATTCAGGAGAAGCTGCGGAATACGGGATGGAAGAACTGTGGGTTCCTGCTGAGACCCATCGAAATTATCCGCGAAATCAACCGTTTCAGCCTCAATGTCTTCAAGAAGGCTGTCGGTGGTAAGCGCTTGTAACCGGGATTCGGTGTAACGCATCGCCGCGGGCGGGTCATTATCGACTGACCCGAAATTGCCATGCCCATCAATGAGGGGCATCGACATCGAGAAGTCCTGAGCCATCCGCACAAGTGCGTCATACACAGCCGTATCACCATGAGGGTGATACTTACCCAGCACTTCACCGACCACACGGGCGCACTTTCTGTACGGGCGATCGCTCGTCAACCCAAGTTCGTACATTGCATACAAAATTCGCCGATGCACCGGCTTGAGACCATCTCGGGCGTCAGGCAGCGCACGCCCAACAATTACGCTCATCGCGTATTCCAGATAGGAGCGCGACATCTCGTTGCGCAAATCTGTCTGAATGATCCGATCGTCGGATTCGCCGGGATCGCCGCTGCCGGGCCCCACTGGATCCGCCATACAAGACCTATTTGCCTCATCTCATCTTATCGCGAGACCGAAGAAGGAAACGTCAGCTTTTTGATGCGTCTTCAAAACGGCACGTGACAACGCCCCTAAGCTTGCGCAACTCGCAAAGCGCTACTGAAGCCATGGAAACCGATCCGATCAATCCGGCGCCCGCTGACTCCAGCTCTTCGATGGAGGTCAAAAGTACGGATCCGATCGAGTCAAGTTCGCCTTTACCTGAGACCACTACAACCGAAACACCAGGATCTGCAGCGCCTCTACCTGGTCAGGACAAAGTTCAAAAGCCTGACTCAATTTCGCAAGCATTGCCCCCCGTTGATCCAATCCCAAGAGAGCCAGTAGCAGAGAAAGATTCAGCTGTAGCCCCAGGTTCAACTCCAATCGCTTCAAAGGCGATCATTGAGCGCGTTCAGGTTGCTTCAACAGGATCATCTAAGAGCAGTGATGCTTCTGATAAGGGAGGAGAATGGGATTTGCTCAACTCCAAAGTTCGTCAGTGGTGGGAAGACAACAATCTCGTTGATCTCTGGCAACGCTCTAGAAGACCTATTTATTTATTAATTGGACTCATTGGCTTCATTTTGGTGATCAGGATTTACAGCGGAATCCTGGCAGCCATTTCCAGCATCCCATTGGCTCCCCGAATGTTTGAACTGGTAGGTCTTGGCTGGGTGATCTGGTTCTCAACCACAAGACTGATTCGCACTGATGAGAGGAGAGCTCTTCTTAAAAACGTCACCGGCATTTGGGGCGCCTTCCGAGGCTCCAATTTGCCCTGAGCGCAACTTTCATTCGCGTACAGGTTGGTAGTTTGTTCTGACCTTAAGTACGACTAGCGGTGGACATTCAGCTCGGACGCTCCAAAGTTGTTCGCCGGGCCTATGGAATCGATGAGATCGCCCTAGTGCCAGGCGGTCGAACGGTTGATCCAGAGGTCACCGACACCAGCTGGTCCCTGGGCGGAATTAATCGAGACATACCAATCATTGCAAGCGCCATGGATGGCGTGGTTGATGTTGATATGGCGGTCAAGCTATCCCAATTAGGAGCTCTTGGAGTTTTGAATTTGGAGGGTATTCAGACCCGTTATGAGGACCCCACCACAGCTCTTGATCGGATCACTTCAGTCGGCAAGAACGAATTCGTGCCATTGATGCAAGAGATCTACAGCAAACCGGTTCAGGAAAACCTGATCCGAAAACGAATTGAATCGATTAAGTCCCAGGGTGGAATTGCAGCAGTCAGCGGCACCCCCGTTGCAGCCCTTCGCTTTGGGAAGGTGATTGCAGAAGCCGGCGCCGATTTGTTTTTTGTTCAAGCAACAGTGGTTTCTACCAATCACATCGGTCCAAAAGGCCAAGAAACTCTCAATCTCGAAACCTTGTGTCAAGACCTGGGCTTGCCTGTAGTGATTGGCAACTGCGTCACCTATGAAGTAGCGCTACAGCTGATGCGAGCTGGTGCTGCAGGCGTGATGGTAGGCATCGGTCCTGGTGCTGCTTGCACCTCCAGAGGGGTGCTTGGGGTAGGAATTCCTCAAGCCACCGCGGTAGCAGATTGCGCCGCTGCTCGTACTGACTACGAAAAAGAAAGCGGTCGATATGTGCCGGTTGTAGCCGATGGCGGAATTGTGACCGGTGGTGATATTTGCAAGTGCATTGCCTGCGGAGCTGATGCCGTAATGATTGGATCCCCCATCGCTCGTGCCGAAGAAGCACCAGGCCGTGGTTTCCACTGGGGAATGGCAACCCCTAGCCCAGTTCTTCCCCGTGGAACTCGAATCAATGTGGGAAGCACAGGAAGCTTGGAGCGCATCCTGCGTGGTCCAGCGAAATTAGATGACGGCACCCACAACTTGCTCGGTTGCCTCAAAACTTCGATGGGCACCCTTGGGGCTCAGACCATCAAGGAAATGCAACAGGTTGAGGTAGTTGTTGCGCCATCGCTTCTTACAGAGGGAAAGGTCTACCAGAAAGCGCAGCAACTCGGGATGGGCAAATAAGCCCTGATCTCAATGCGAGCCCCGCTCTCGAATAGTGGGACGCACGGTAATCTCTAATTGTGCGGGCTTCGGCCTACACACTCCTCACACCCCCTGGCCCGGCGCGTTCGGGCTTTCTGTATTTCTACAAACTTTTCTCGAAACCGTCACAGTTCTGTAGTCCCCCAGCAGATTCTGAGAAAATTTGGACAGTGGTTGCTAAATTCGCTCCATAACGACGACGAGTGGAATGTCCAGCGCTACCGCTGTAACCGACGCATCCTTTGAACAGGATGTCCTTCAAAGTGACGTTCCTGTCTTGGTTGACTTCTGGGCTCCTTGGTGCGGACCATGCCGCATGGTTGCTCCAATTGTTGACGAGATCTCTAAGGAATTTGAGGGCAAGATCAAGGTTTTCAAGCTGAATACTGACGAAAATCCAAATGTTGCTAGCCAGTACGGGATTCGCAGCATCCCTACTTTGATGGTTTTCAAAGGCGGACAGAAAGTGGACACCGTTGTGGGTGCCGTGCCCAAAGCAACGCTGTCTGGCACGATTTCGAAGCATCTCTGAAGGCAAGCGCGCCGCCACCATTCGCACTGTCATTGATCCCATGTCTCGATCTGTTCAAACCATTGGACTGATCGATTACGGCATGGGAAATCTTTTTTCTGTCCAGACCTGTTTTGAGCGCTTAGGGAGTCCTCTTAAAACAGTTCAAAATTCTGATGACTTGGATGGTTGTCAAGCCTTGATCCTCCCTGGTGTTGGCGCGTTTGACCCAGCGATGGATCGTTTGAACGCAACGGGACTCATTCCTGAGTTATGTGCCTGGAGCGGGGCAGACCGCCCTCTTCTTGGAATATGCCTTGGCTTGCAGTTGTTATTTGAGTCCAGTGAGGAAGGTCATCGCGATGGTCTTGGATTGCTTCCTGGTCGAGTAAAGCGGCTCCCGAAGGACCAGAGAGAACGCATACCCCACATGGGATGGGGTCGTTTGCACATCGACCGCCCTTCACCCTTACTTCCAAACCGTTCAAGTGCTGAGTGGATGTATTTCGTCCATTCTTTTGCAGCTGAACCCGAAGAAATCAAACACTGTGCTGCAAGTGTTGAATTTGGAAAGGGACTTGCTACGGCTGCTGTCTGGCGCAATCGACTTGGCGCCTGTCAATTTCATCCAGAAAAATCGGCGATCACCGGACAACGATTGCTGTCGCGATGGCTCGAATGGCTAAAACAAGGTGCCCCGCTAATGCAATGACAGGCCTGTTGCGTTTGAGCGGAGGTCGTCGACTTCGAAGTCCGCTTGGGTCCAGCACCAGACCCACCACAGCTCGCGTCCGAGAAGCTGTCATGAACATGTTGGCTCCCAGGCTTCAGGGCGCCTCTTGGCTGGACCTGTGCAGCGGTAGTGGTGTGATGGGATGCGAAGCCATCGAACGAGGGGTTGGCAGGGTGTTAGCCGTGGAGAAAGATCCGAAAACTGCCTCTATCTGCCGATTCAATCTTGAGCTGATCGCGGGAGGAGTATCACCAACGCCTTCCTTCGAGGTGATCCGACAAGACGTTGTGAGTTGGCTCAAAGGGGGACGCCCAGAAGGCCTCCATCCATTTCAAATGGCATATCTAGATCCTCCCTACGGATCCGAACTTTATGAGCCCGCTCTGCAAGCACTTCTGGAGGGAAACTGGATCGCTAGTCAAGGCTTGGTGTTCTGCGAATACACCCACAAAAGGAATTTGACACCTTCCAAACAGTGGAGTGTGGTCGATCAGAGACGGTATGGCAGCACCGGTCTGCTGCTGCTCAGCCCCCCAAAGCACTACCTCGTCGATACTGATTCCACGCTGCAACAAACAGACCCATCAGCGTGATCGGAATTAAGCCCAGAACGATGCCGCAAAGAAGGGGTTCGATCATGACGTCGCGCCCAATGAAAAGATTGAGCACAATTGTTCCATGGCTTGGTCTCTTCTGTGACGGCACCGTCATCAACTGCTGCAGCAACCCCGGAGAGGAGTAGAGGGCTCATAGCGGCCCTCACCGTTCTCGCGGCAATGGCTTGCATCGTTTTGTTGGTCTGGATGCTTGGGAATACGCGGCAAGATCCGTACACCAAAGCAACCATTGCTTTGGAGGGATCTGAAAAGCACGGTGGTCAGATGTTTCGCATCAATTGCGCAGGATGTCACGGCATCGCAGGCCAAGGCCTGGTTGGGCCAAGCCTCAAAGGAGTCAGCGATCGACGCAGAGATATGCAGATCATTCATCAAATTGTGAGCGGTGAAACACCCCCCATGCCGCGGTTCGAAATTGAGCCACAGAGCATGGCCGATTTGCTCGCCTACCTCAAAACCTTGTCTTGACGCTGGTCGTTGTTCTGGTGGAGCCAGCTGGACCGCTCAACGTCGGCAGCGTTGCCCGATTGTGTGCAAATTACGACATAAAAGAGCTGAGACTTGTATCCCCCCGTTGTGATCCAAGCGATTCAGAAGCCGTGCGCATGGCCGTGCATGGTGATGCTGTTTTGTCCGATGCCACGATTTTCCCATCCCTACTTGAGGCCGTAGCCGACTGTCAGCAGATCGCTGCCAGTTGCGGCCGCATTGACCATGGAGACATGCCCTTGCAATCTCCTGAAGAGCTTGCCCCTTGGGTTCAACGTGGGCGCACCCAAGGCTTGCGCACAGCCTTGGTCTTTGGACGAGAAGATCGAGGTCTCTCCAATGAAGAACTACTGGTCAGCCAAAGGATCGTGCAATTGCACACTGGAGACCTCTACCCCTCTCTCAACCTCTCTCATGCAGTAGCGGTGGTGTTGCACGAACTGGAAAGAGAACGGAGGTTACAAGCCAAATCAGGATCACCTGCCCAATCGGCTCCATTGAGTGAGATCCAAGCAAGTGCCACGGAACTTGATGACTGCCTGCGCGATGCAGAAGCACTTTTGCTCGAGGTGGGATTCCTGCTCGAACACACAGCTCGAGCAAGGATGGCGAAAGTGAAAGGGCTGGTTCAACGCGCCCTGATCCGCAGTGAAGAAGTAGCGCTCTTTCGCGGCATGGTTCGTCAGTTGCGATGGGCAGCGAGGCGCAACCGCCCGTAACCTCAGGCTTCACTTGTTTCCCAAACTTGGCCTCCAGTCGTTCCAATCACACCCCCGGTTGGGGACGTCCGCTGAGGTTGCTGCTTCGACTCGTGCTGATGGGTATTGGCCTGGGTGTCATTGCAGGATCAGCTCTGAAACTGGCGGGTCCAGCTGTGCAGCGCGGTGACCTAAGCCTCCCCAACTGGCTTAAGCCAGTTGTCACTCCAGCCATCGAAGAACAGGAAAGTCCAGCAACTGCTGTCGTCAATCCACCGAGCAGCACCGATAGTCTTGGTCGCTTCGAGACAAAACAACAGCTCACTGCCTTGAGCAAACGCTGGAGCGATTTGGCAGCCCTTCAACCAGATCTCAAGGTGAGTGCCTTCATGCTTGCCCTTGATGATGGCCGGTATGCAGAGCTCAATCCAGACACGGCACTTCCAGCGGCAAGCGCTATTAAAACGCCGATTCTGCTGGTGGCACTTGAGGAAATTGATGCCGGACGACTCAGTTGGAATGAACCTCTGACCCTCAACAAAGCCGTGGTGGGAGGGGGCGCAGGATGGATGGCCAGCAAGCCTCTGGGGACTCGCTTCCCGACCTATGAGGTAGCGACAGAAATGATTCGGGTGAGCGACAACACTGCAACAAATCTGCTGATCGAACGCGTCGGCGGACGAGAGGATCTCAACGCCCGCTTTAGCAGCCTGGGACTAAGCGCAACCATCGTGAACAATTGGCTTCCTGACTTGAAAGGCACCAACACCACGAGCGCCCGAGACCTAGCCAGAGCGATCGCGCTTGTGGACACCGGTGAAGCGCTCTCGATTCGCAGCCGCGATTTGTTTCGGGAAGTGATGGGTACATCTGTCACTAACCGCTTGCTACCCGGTGGCCTGCTCAAAGGGCTAGGAGGAACCCAAGGGAAACCCGATGAGCGCTTGATGATCAAGGGTTATCGAGTGCTCAATAAAACCGGGGATATCGGTATCGCTTATGCCGATGCTGGATTAATCCAACTGCCAGACGGACACCGCGCCGTTGCTGCATTTTTAGTGAAAGGACCTTTCAATGATCCACGATCAACGGAACTGATTCGCAACATGGCCTCTGCCATGGCACCTGTGCTCAAACCAAAGCCAGCACCTCCGCGTCAACGCTGACCCGTCCCAAACCATGCTTCGTTCTCCGCTGCTAGCCCTCGCGGCCCTCTGCCTCGTCAACATCCCTGTCTTGCCAACAAGAGGCGGCACAGAAGCTCCGAGCCCAGTTGTGCGTCAACAGCAGCTACGTCCGCTTCCCGGCCAACTGGATGAGTTGTTGATGGTGAATGACAACAACCCCGAACTCATCACTGGTGAAGGAGTCCTTCTCTCCACATTTCCAATCAACAAAGGCCTTGATGTTGCTTTAGATGGAAGATTTGACTTATTTAGCCACCACGTCTTTGCCGGCAAACCAGACGAGCTGACATCGACACTATGGCTAGCTGTGTTGGTACAGCCACGCGGCGACAAACCAGTCACTCTGACTGTGACGGGAGGTAGCACCTCCTTATCGCAAGGAACCAAACCGGGGCAAACATCAGCTCCGTTCCTTCCTCTTCCATCGTTGATGGCGGAAACCACCACACCCATCGCTTCGGGACCGGGGAGCCGAGTGGCTGGTGACTTGCTGCGGGGCACACGGGCGCCAGAACTTCCCAGTCAAATCAAAATCGTTCCAGGAAAAGCCAGTCCTCTTTTGGTGCTCCCCATTCCCGTGGCAGGACTCGATCCCCTGCTGAATGGACGAAACCTGCAGTTAAGGCTTCAGAGCTCCGCACCCGTGTACTTAGCAACCGTTGCTGCCTACGGCAAGAACGACACTCAACCCAGCGATCAACGCTTGAGAACACTGCTGATCAGCGGAAAACGTAGTCCAAAAGAGCATCAACCTTCTGCACGAGGCAGCAAAGGCAAGATCATTTACTCAAGAGTGAGTGGCGTTCAAATCGGCAGCACCTGGACGGGGACCTTGAGCGATCCAAACTCCACCACTCTCAATGTTGGTAATGCGCCCATTTCTTGGCCAATCAGCAGCCTGGAACGAGGGGACCTAGGGACTGGCCAGGTAGAGACCGCTGAGCTCAAATCATTCGACATAGGAACTGCCTGGGCGGCGCATGGCAACTATGGGGTGGAATACGACCTCACCCTTCCCCTGCACAATCCTGACCGCAAGACTCGTTCCGTGGCAATCGCACTGGAATCACCCGATAAACAAGGCAGCGGAAACGGAAAGTTATTGTTCCAATCTGGAGAAAGCGGACCTGTGATGTTTCGCGGCCCCATCGAAGTGATCGGGTTGGATGGAGCAAATGGTCGGGCGATGGGGCGACGACTCTTCCATCTGGTGTTACGTCGCGGACAAGAAGGTCCGATCCTTGGTCATGTCTCTTTAGGGCCAGGACAGTCCCGACGCGTACGCGTTCGACTGGTTTACCCCGCAGATGCCACACCACCGCAGGTGCTTACTTTGCTGCCTGTGAAACAATCCAGTTCAACAACCGACGTTCACCCGTGAGTTCACCGCGCAAGCGCAGGGTCTTCCCCTTTACCGCCGTCATCGGCCAGGAAGAAATGAAGTTAGCGCTGCTGCTCAACGTGATCGACCCGCGTATCGGCGGTGTAATGATCATGGGAGATCGTGGCACAGGTAAATCAACTACGATCCGAGCCCTTGCAGACCTTCTGCCTGGTATTGAAGTGGTTGCTGGTGACCCTTACAACAGCTCACTGACTGATCCAGATCTGCAAAGCAGTGATGTCAGGCAGCGTTTGGAACACGGCGAGTCCCTAGGCACAGAGCAACGGCAAGTGCCAATGGTGGATCTGCCTCTCGGCGCTACGGAAGATCGCCTCTGCGGCACGATCGACATTGAAAAAGCATTGAGCGAAGGAGTCCGCGCTTTTGAACCTGGCTTGCTCGCAAAGGCCAATCGAGGCCTGCTCTACGTTGACGAGGTCAATCTGCTCGACGACCATTTGGTGGACGTTTTGCTGGATTCAGCAGCCTCCGGCTGGAACACTGTTGAAAGAGAAGGTGTATCCGTCAGGCACCCAGCACGCTTTGTGTTGATTGGGTCCGGTAATCCAGAAGAAGGAGAACTTCGACCCCAACTACTTGACCGTTTTGGCATGAGCGTTGAGGTGCGAACAGTCCGTGATCCAGAACTGAGAGTGAAAGTGGTAGATCAACGCACGGCATTCGACAGTGACCCTGATGCTTTCAGTCTGGGAGTAACGGCTGGACAAGAGGCTCTCCAGGCCAAAGTGGTGGAAGCCCAACAACTCCTTGTGCAGGTCAATCTTGACGACGACTTGCGTCTGAAAATTTCATCGGTCTGCGGAGAATTGGATGTAGACGGACTTCGTGGCGACATTGTCACCAATAGAGCAGCACGAGCCTTAGCAGCCTTTGAAGGACGCACTGAGGTCAGTGATGACGATGTTGCGCGCGTAGTGTCCTGCTGCCTGCGTCATCGATTGCGAAAAGATCCGCTAGAACAAATTGATTCTGGAGATCGGGTGGTCAAAGTGTTCTGCAAAGTATTTGAACGCAATGAATCCAACAATCGATCAGAGTTCGAACTGGCCCTAGCCGGCTAATCAAAATTGCGAATTCTCGGCATTGATCCGGGCCTAGCCCGCGTTGGCTATGGCTTAATCGACGTAGAACCAAGAAAAGGCCAACGTGAGGGATTTCAACGGATGATCGACTGCGGGATTATTCGCACAGATCCTGGAAGCAGCGAAGGGGAGCGGATGGTGGAGATTGCCAGAGATTTACGTCAAATCATTCGAATCCACAAACCCGATCTAGCCAGCGTTGAGAAGTTTTTTTTCTACCGATCAAGCAACACGATTGCAGTAGTGCAAGCGCGCGGGGTATTGATCATGACACTCACACGCTTTGGCCTGCCGATTGTGGAATTCCCGCCAATGCAAATCAAGCAGGCCTTAACTGGCCATGGGCATGCGGACAAGAACGAAGTGCTAGAAGCAGTGATGCGTGAACTGGAACTCGACACTCCGCCGCGCCCCGATGATGCTGCAGATGCCTTGGCGGTTGCTCTCACTGGCTGGTTTCAATACTGATAAAGCCATAAATCGCACAAAAAACAAAAACAGGGATTATCTCTCCTATTTCCTCAGAGTGAGCTGCCAATCAATGAGGCGATCAGAATACAGAATCA
>TARA_B100001093_G_scaffold50869_1_pt1 | contig 12254 bp, 8 predicted proteins | sample TARA_B100001093 | Tara Oceans TARA_B100001093 (sample SAMEA2623116) | marine metagenome | biome: marine biome (ENVO:00000447); feature: surface water layer (ENVO:00002042); material: "saline water (ENVO:00002010), including plankton (ENVO:xxxxxxxx)" | depth 5 m
TTTGATAAAGAATTAAGTTTTAAAAATGTTTCTTTCAAATACGAAAAAGAGATAGTTTTAAATAACTTATCTTTTAAAATTAAAAAGGGACAAACTATAGCTATTGTGGGACAATCAGGAAGCGGAAAATCTACCATTGCTAACTTAATTCCCAGGTTTTATGACGCTTCTTCGGGTGAAATTAAAATTGATGGAATAAACATCAAAGATTTAGATAAAAAGGATTTAAGAAATTTAATTGGACTTGTGACACAGGATTCCATTCTTTTTAATGATTCTATTTCCAAAAACATTACTCTTTCTGATTTAAAAGTAAATAATACCCAAATAATTGAAGCTGCAAAAATTGCAAATGCAAATGAATTTATAGAAAAAATTGAAAATACTTTTAATTCTAATGTTGGAGACAGCGGAGGAAAATTATCTGGAGGTCAGAAACAAAGAATTTCAATTGCCAGAGCTGTTCTAAATAATCCTCCAATAATGATTTTAGACGAAGCTACATCATCCCTAGATTCCGAATCCGAGAAATTAGTTCAAGATGCTTTAGAAAATTTAATGAAAAAAAGGACTTCAATAATCATAGCGCACAGGTTATCCACCATTCAAAAAGCTGACTTAATTCTAGTTATGCACAATGGAGAAATAATTGAAAAAGGAAAGCATAATGAATTACTTGAAAATAATGGTGTGTATTCAAAATTAATAAAGCTTCAATCTTTTAGTTAAACCACTTAAGTTTTCATTTGTCTTATTTATAAATATATTTAATTGAATAAAGAGTCTCAACTTATAGCTAATTTAAAAAATAAGACAACTCAAAATAAAGCATTTGAAACACTATTAAATCAGTATAAAGAGCCCTTGTATTGGCATATTAGAAAAATAGTATTAAACCATGCTGATGCTGATGATGTTTTACAAAATACTTTTGTTAAAATATTTAGAGGAATATCAAACTTTAAGGGAGATAGTAAGCTGTATACTTGGATGTATAGAATAGCTACTAATGAATCATTAAACTTTTTAAAAGTAAAAGCAAAAAAATATTTTAATTCATCAGAAATAATGATGAAAACGTTGGTAAACAGCTTAAAAGAAGATCCTTATTTTGATGGAGATGAACTTCAAATTAAACTACAGGTTTTAATTTCTAAATTACCAGATAAACAAAAGTTAGTTTTTCAAATGAAATATGAACAAAACATGAAATATAAAGATATCTCAAAAATATTAGAAACCTCTGTTGGGTCATTAAAAGCCTCCTACCACATAGCAGTAAAAAAAATTAAGGATGAAATTGAAAAAATTCAAACCTTTTAACAAAATGATTGTCAATATATAAATGAAGTTCAATAAAAACATATTAATAAATAAAAAAAGGTTTAAAGTTCCTAATGGATATTTTAATACATTAATTAATAACTCTGTTGAAAAAAATGAGTTAAAATTTAATCGATTTAAAGTTCCTGAAAAATATTTTGAGACTATAGATAAACAACAAATTTTTAATAAAATTTATATTGATAAAGTTAAATATATAAAAGCTAATTTTTATAGGTTAACCGCTATTGCAGCTATGTTTATTGGTATAATATTCTTGTCAAATTATTTTGAAAATAAAAATAAAGATTTGAATTCTGTTGATATAATGAATTATGTTAATCAAGATATTTTGATTTTGGAAGATAATCCTTACTTCGAAATTTTAAATCATAATGATTTTAATTATAATAATTTAATTACTGAAAATGATATTGAAAACTATTTTATACAATCTTCTTATGATTTAGCAAATTTAATATTTGAATAATATGAAAAAATCAATAATATTTCTTTTTTTCTTTTTAATAACCCAGTCGTTTTTTGCTCAAAATGAAACATTTAGCAGAGAAAAAATGGATGCATATAAAAAACTTTTTCTTACTGACAAACTAAAATTAGATTCTAACACTGAGGCAGCATTTTGGGGAGCTTACAAATCTTATGAAGACAGCCTTTACAAATTGTATGACAATCATCGTTCTAATTTCAGAAAACTAAGTTTAGAAAATAACAATACTACTATTGAAGAGTATGATCAACAAATAGATAATTATATGAGCTACGAAAAGAAAAAAGTCGAGCTTAAAGGAAGATTGATTACTGAACTAAAAGAAGTAATGTCATTTCGAAAAACATACATGTTATTCCAATACGAAGATGAATTTAGAAGAGAAATGATGAAAAAATTAAGAGAGTCAAGAAAAGGAAATAAAAATTAAATTCTTAATTTATTTTAAATATTTAAAGAATATACTATTACATTATATTTACGCAAATTTTAAAAATGCGTTTCCACAGAAATTTAGTATTAGCAGTAATTAAAGTACTCGATGGTGTTTTTAATCAAGATCTTTTTGCTGATAAAACAATAGAAAAAACATTAAAATCTGATAAAAGATGGGGAAGTCGTGACAGGGGTTTTATTGCTGAAACGAGTTATGAGATTGTAAGATGGAAAAGATTATATATAGAAATTGCTGAAGTTAAAAAACCATTTCAATATCAAAATTTATGGAGAATATTTTCTGTTTGGGCAGTACTAAAAGGAATAAGTCTTCCGAACTGGAAAGAATTTCAAGAAACTCCAAAAAGAAGAATTAAAGGAAAATTTGATAAACTTTCTAAAATTAGAAAATTTAGAGAATCCATTCCCGATTGGATTGATGAATTAGCTGTTAAAGAAATTGGAGAAAAAAAATGGGAAAAAGAAATTACAGAATTAAATAATATGGCTCCTGTGATTTTAAGAACTAATACTTTAAAAACAAATTCAACTGAATTACAAAAAATATTATTGGATGAAGATGTGTTGGCAGAAACATTAAAAGGATATCCTAACGCCCTAAAGTTAAGAGATAGAACAAATTTATTTAAAAAAGATTCTTTTCAAAAAGGATTGTTTGAAGTTCAAGATGCATCTTCCCAACTTGTTGCACCCTTTTTACAAATTGATCCAGGAATGAAAATTTGTGATGTTTGTGCTGGGGCTGGTGGAAAGACACTTCATCTATCTGCTTTAACAAAAAACAAAGGTCAAATAATTGCTATGGATATTTATAAACACAAATTAGTCCAATTAAAAAAGAGAGCCAAAAGAAACGGTGCTTTTAATATTGAAACTAAGTTGATAGAAAGCAGTAAATCTATTAAAAGGCTTAAAGGAAAAATTGATAGATTACTAATTGATGCTCCATGCTCGGGTCTGGGTGTTCTTAGAAGAAACCCGGATTCCAAATGGAAATTGCAGCCTGACTTTTTAATTAAAATAAAAAAAACACAGTTAGAAATTTTAAAGCAATACTCGTCTATGGTTAAAACTGGTGGGAAAATGGTGTATGCAACTTGTTCTATTTTGCCTTCGGAAAATGAACTTCAAATAGAAAAATTTTTAAATTCAAATGAAGGAAAACATTTTGAATTGGAAGAAGAAAAAAAAATTAGTCCATTAACATCAGGTTTTGATGGGTTTTATATGGCTAGATTGAGTTTAAAATAAAGATGTTAATAAGTATTTTGATATCGTTATTTAAATTTAAATTTTAAGAGATCTAATTTAATTTTTTTCTTATAAATTTGATTAAATTTAAAAATTACATACACCTTAATGGTTCTTTTTTTTAAAGATAAAAACGAATTAATTTACGCAGTTGATTCATTAAAAGTTTTAGATTCAAAAGACATCTCTAAACTAGAATGGTTATTTGTTGGAACCTTTTTAAAAAATACTAGTGTTATTTTAAAAAAATTTTTAGGTCCAAAAAAAACAATGGTAACTCCCTGGAGCACCAATGCGGTAGAAATAACTCAAAACATGGGTATAGAAGACCTTTTGAGAATAGAAGTTTATAAACCAATGAATGGTCAATCTGAAAAGTTTGATCCAATGCTACACGAAATTTATAAGGAATTAAATCAAGATATTTTTAAAAATTTTATAACTCCTAATCCTTTATTAGAAATTAATGATATTACAAGTTTCAACAAAAAAGAAGGCCTAGCCTTAAGCAATGAAGAAATTGAATATTTAAAAAACTTATCTTCAAAACTAAAAAGAAAATTAACTGATTCTGAAGTGTTTGGTTTTTCTCAAGTAAATTCAGAGCATTGTAGGCACAAAATTTTTAACGGAAAGTTTATTGTTGATGATTTAGAAAAAAATGATTCATTATTTGATCTAATCAAAAGAACATCAAAAATAAATCCAAATGAAATTATTTCGGCCTATAAGGATAATGTTGCATTTGTTGAAGGTCCATATATAGAACAATTTGCTCCATCAAAACCTGATGTTCCTTCCTACTACAAAAAATCAAATTTTAAATCCGTTATTTCACTAAAAGCAGAAACACATAATTTCCCAACAACAGTAGAACCTTTTAATGGTGCTGCAACAGGATCTGGAGGTGAAATCAGGGATAGATTGGCTGGAGGAAAAGGTTCGCTTCCATTAGCTGGTACAGCTGTATATATGACATCTTACCCGAGAATTGACTCAAAAAGGACTTGGGTTAACAATAAAAGAGATTGGCTTTATCAAACTCCACTTGACATTTTAATTAAAGCGTCCAATGGCGCTTCAGATTTTGGAAATAAATTTGGGCAACCATTAATTTCAGGTTCAGTATTTACATTTGAACATATTAATGATAATTTATCTTTAGGGTTTGATAAAGTAATAATGTTGGCCGGAGGAATAGGTTTTGGTAAAAAAAATCAAAGCTTAAAAGGTCTTCCTTCCCAAAATGACATTATTGTAGTTTTGGGTGGAGATAATTATAGAATTGGAATGGGTGGTGCTGCAGTTTCATCAACTGATACTGGGAAATACAATTCCGGTATAGAACTTAACGCTGTTCAAAGGTCTAACCCTGAAATGCAAAAGAGAGTTGCTAATACAATTCGTGGGTTTATTGAAGCTAAAAAAAATCCCATTATTTCTATCCATGACCATGGAGCCGGAGGACACTTAAATTGTCTATCTGAACTTGTTGAAGAAACAGGTGGAACTATCGAGTTAGACAACCTACCTATTGGTGACAAAACTCTTTCCTACAAAGAAATAATTGGAAATGAATCACAAGAAAGAATGGGACTTATTATTGCTGAAAAAAATTTTGATATTTTAAAAAAAATTGCTGATAGAGAAAAAGCTCCATGCTACAAAGTAGGAAAAGTAAGAAATGACAAAAAATTTATCATTCATTCAAAAAAAACAGATAAATCTCCAATTAATCTTTCATTATCTGATTTTTTTGGAAGCTCTCCTCAAACTATAATGAAAGATTATTCAGTAAAATCTAATTTTTCTGAACTTAATTATTCATCTTCTAAACTTAATGAATACCTAAAAAATGTACTTAGTTTAGAATCCGTTTCCTGTAAAGATTGGTTAACCAATAAAGTAGATAGATGTGTAACGGGAAAGGTAGCAAAACAACAATGTACTGGTTCATTGCAGCTTCCACTTAATAATTGTGGAGTAATGGCATTGGATTATTTGGGAGTTAACGGTATTGCTACATCTATTGGACACGCGCCACTAGTAGCGCTAATTAGTCCTAGTACAGGATCAAGAGTGGCCATAGGAAAAGCACTTACAAACATTATTTGGGCTCCACTAGAAAAAGGTCTAAAATCTGTTACCCTTTCTGCTAACTGGATGTGGCCCTGCAATAATCCTGGAGAAGATGCAAGACTTTATGATGCAGTTGAGGCATGTTCAACTTTTGCAATAGATTTGGGAATTAATATTCCAACTGGAAAAGATTCTCTTTCGATGAAACAAAAATACAAAGATAAAGAGGTTATATCACCTGGAACTGTTATTATTTCAGCTGCAGCAAATTGTAATGATATTAATAATGTAATAGAACCAAGTTTCATTAACAATGAAGATGCTATTTATTTCATTGACCTTTCTAGTGCAGGTTTAAAGCTTGGAGGAACTGCACTTGCTCAAACTTTGGGAGAAATTGGTTGTGAAACAGCTGATTTATGTGATGCAAAATACTTTAAAAAAGTATTTGACACTTTTCAAAATCTTATTAAAAGTAACTTAATAACTTCTGGTCACGATATTAGTTCAGGTGGACTAATTACTACATTACTTGAAATGTGTTTTCCTGAAAACAAAATCGGCGCAAAAATAGACTTATCATTTTATGAGCAAAGTGATATTGTAAAATTATTCTTTAATGAAAATATAGGAATTGTTTTTCAAGCAAAACAAGTAGTTGAAAAAGAATTCGATACTAAAGAAATTTTTTACAATAAAATTGGTAATGTAAATGACTCTGGAGTTCTTAGTATATCTGAAAAGAATAATTCTTATGATTTTTTAGTAAGTAATTACCGAGATATCTGGTACAAAACCTCTTATTTATTGGATATAAATCAAAGTGGAAAAGTAAAAGCTAAAGAAAGATTTGAAAACTACAAAAATCAACCTTTAAAGTTTAGTTTTCCAAAAGCATTCACTGGATTAATTAAAAAGAATTTTAATAAAAGAATAAAAGCTGCGGTAATAAGAGAAAAAGGAAGTAATTCAGAAAGAGAAATGGCATATGCTATGAGTTTAGTTGGATTTGATGTGAAAGACATTCACATGACTGATTTGATTTTAGGTAGAGAGAATCTTGAAGACATTAATTTTATTGTTGCTGTAGGGGGGTTTTCTAATTCTGATGTTTTAGGCTCTGCTAAGGGTTGGGCAGGATCATTTCTTTATAATGAAAAAGCAAAAAAAAGTCTAATGAACTTCTACAATCGAAAAAACACACTTTCTCTTGGTGTTTGTAATGGTTGTCAACTATTTATAGAACTTGGCCTTTTGCACACTGAGCATAAAGAAAAGCCAAAAATGTTTCACAACGATTCCAAAAAATTTGAATGCATCTTTACCTCTGTAAAAATTCAAAAAAATAATTCTGTAATGTTTAAAACTCTTTCAGGATCTAAATTAGGAATTTGGTCTGCTCACGGAGAAGGTAAATTTGTATTACCATACAGTGAAAATAAATACAACATAATTGGTAAATATGGTTATAAAGACTACCCTGCTAATCCAAATGGATCAAATTATAATACTGCTATTTTAGGTAATGAAGATGGAAGACATATAGCAATGATGCCCCATCTAGAGAGGTCTACATTTCAATGGAACTGGCCTTTTTACCCTAAAGAAAGAAAAGATCAAGTTTCTCCGTGGTTAACTGCATTTGAAAATGCGAAAATTTGGTTAGAAAAAAATAGTTAAAAAAAATTCCATATATATTATGCGTGCATAGTAAATTTTTTTAAATTTGAATATAAATTACTTAATGCAAAGAAAAACAATTGATCACGTTTTGAGATCTACTTGGCAGAGTGTTGCTAAAATGTATAATGAAGAAGCCGCTAAATATAATTCTACTATGGCTGTGGGATTTGCTTTACTAAGTATTGATCCAAAAAAAGGAACACCATCAACTTCTTTGGGACCAAAGATGGGCATGGAAGCTACAAGTCTTTCAAGAACTCTTAAATCAATGGAAGAAAAGAATTTAATTATTAGAAAACCTCATCCAATCGATGGAAGAAGTGTTCTTATTCATTTAACTGATTCGGGAAGAATTCAAAGAGCAGCTTCAAAAGTTGCTGTTATGAAATTCAATGAAAAAATTCTTAGTGAAATTGGAAAAGAATCTTTAGATAATTTTCATTTTGTTATTGAAAAAATCAATAAATTAATTAGTAAAAAAAATATTTTTAAATTTTGACATATTTAAGCGAAGAACATTTATTAATTCAAAAAGCTGCTCGAAATTTTGCTCAAAACGAGTTAAAGCCAGGTGTTATTGATCGTGATTCTAATTCTTTATATCCAGAAAATCAAGTTAAAAGAATGGCAGAATTAGGATTTCTTGGGATGACAGTTTCTCAAAAATATGGTGGTGGTGGGATGGATACTCTTTCATATTGTATAGCTGTTGAAGAAATTTCAAAAATAGATAATTCATGTTCTGTGATATTATCTGCACATAATTCATTAGCCTGTTGGGGAATTGAGGAATATGGTTCTGAAGAACAAAAAGATAGATATTTAAGAACATTAGCATCTGGAGAAACAATTGGTGCATTTTGTCTTTCTGAACCAGAGTCAGGATCCGATGCTACTCAACAAAAAACTACTGCTCATGACAAAGGAGATCACTACTTGTTAAATGGAACAAAGAATTGGATTACTAATGGAGAAAAAGCTGGTATTTATGTGGTAATAGCTCAGACACAACCCGAAAAAAGCCATAATGGCATAAATGCTTTCATTGTAGAAGCTAAATCAGAAGGTTTAAGTATTGGACCTAAAGAGGACAAGTTAGGAATTAGATCATCTGACACAACCTCCATTATGTTTCAAGATGTGATAGTGCCTAAAGAAAATCGTTTAGGTCCTGAGGGTTTTGGTTTTAAATATGCAATGAAAACACTTGAAGGTGGAAGAATAGGGATTGCATCTCAAGCTCTAGGAATTACCGCAGGAGCATATGAGCTATCTCTAGAATATTCAAAACAAAGAAAAACTTTTGGAAAGGTTATTAATCAACACCAAGCAATTGCTTTTAAATTAGCAGACATGGCAACAGATATTGAAGCAGCTAGATTATTAATTCAAAAAAGTGCTCACGAAAAAGATAATCATGATTCATATGGGTTATCAAGCTCAATGGCTAAATTATTTGCCTCAGAAATGGCAATGAAACACACGGTAGAGGCTGTACAAATTCATGGCGGATATGGATTTGTCAAGGAATATCACGTTGAAAGGTTAATGCGAGATGCAAAAATTACTCAAATATATGAGGGAACCTCAGAAATCCAAAAAATAATTATTTCAAGAAGTCTTTTAAAATAAAATAGAAAAAAAGAAAAATGAACAGAAAAATAAATAAAATTGCAGTTGTAGGTTCTGGTGTAATGGGCTCTGGAATAGCCTGTCACTTTGCTAACATAGGAATTGAAGTTCTTCTTCTAGATATAGCTCCCAACAAACTTAACGATAATGAAAATAAAATCGGACTGTCTCTGGATGACAAAAAAGTAAAAAATAGAATTGTTAATGAAATGTTTCAAAGATGCATTAAATCAAAACCCGCTCCACTATACCATAAAGATTTTTCAAAACGGATTGAGTTAGGAAATTTGACTGACGATTTAAGTAAAATACGTGATGTAGACTGGATTATTGAGGTTGTTACAGAAAAATTAAACATTAAACAAATCGTATTTGAACAAATTGAAAAATTTAGATCGCCTGGAACACTTGTCACCTCAAATACGTCAGGAATTCCAATAAAACAAATGAACGAGGGAAGATCAGAGGATTTCAGAAAAAATTTTGCTGTAACTCATTTTTTTAACCCACCCAGATATTTAAAATTATTTGAGATCATTCCTGGTCCTGACTGTGATCCGAAAATTATTAATTTTTTAAATGATTTTGGAGAGAGATTTTTAGGAAAAGATTTTGTTTTAGCTAAAGACACCCCTGGATTTATAGGAAATAGAATTGGTACCTTTGGAATGGTTAATATTTTAAACAATGTTGAAAATTTAAATTTAACAATAGAGGAAATAGATAAATTAACTGGACCCATAATTGGAAGTCCGAAATCAGCAACATTTAGAACTAGTGATGTTGTTGGTTTAGACACAACTGTAAATGTAGCTACAGGTATTTATGATAATTGTCCTAATGATGAATTTAGGGAAAAATTTAAATTACCTAAATACATTTACAAAATGTTAGAAAACAATTGGTTAGGATCAAAAACCGATGGTGGATTTTACAAAAGAATCAAAGATGAAAATGGAAAATCTACAATATTATCATTGGATTTAAAAACTCTCGACTATTCTCCTGTAAAAAAAGTTTCTTTTGAAACTGTAAGTAAAGCAAGAAAGGTGACTAATGTATTAGATAGATTTCCAATTCTAGTTGAAGGAAAAGATAAAGCTGGTGAATTTTATAGATTCAATTTTGGAACCATGTTTTCTTACATTCAAAATAGAATTCCTGAAATTTCTGATGAGCTTTACAGAATAGACGATGCTCTTAGAGCAGGTTTTGGGTGGAAGAATGGACCTTTTCAAATTTGGGATTCAATAGGAATTAAAAAAGGAGTTGAAATAATGAAATCTTTAGGCTATAAACCTGCCCCATGGATTTCTGAAATGGTAAATAATAATATAAATAACTTCTATAATATTGAAAATGGTAAAATCAATTATTACGACTTAAATACTAAAACTTTTATAATCAAACCTGGTCAAGATTCATTAATTATTCTTAATAATTTTGATAAAAGCTCTACTGTTTGGGAAAATTCTGATTCTGTAATTAAAGATATAGGAGATGGTGTAATAAACTTAGAATTTAGAACTAAAATGAACACTCTTGGACAGGGAGTTTTAATGGGTATAAATAAAGCTGTTGATTTAGCAGAAAAAAATTACACGGGATTAGTTATTGGTAATGAGGGCGCGCATTTCTCGGCAGGTGCAAATTTAGGTGCTATTTTTATGGCTGCTGCTGAACAAGAATATGACGAGATCAATCTAGCTATCAAATTTTTTCAGGATACTATGATGAGGCTCAGGTACAGTAATATTCCAACAATAGCTGCCCCACACGGATTAACTTTAGGTGGTGGGTGTGAATTAACAATGCACTGCGACAAGTCTGTTGTTTATGCTGAAACTTATATGGGACTTGTTGAAGTTGGTGCCGGCCTTATTCCTGGCGGTGGAGGTTGTAAAGAAATGGCTTTTAGAGCATCAGAAAAATTTAGTAAAAATGATGTTGAAGTAAACGTCCTTCAAGAATATTTCTTGAACATTGGCATGGCAAAAACCTCAACATCTGCATGCGAGGCATATGATTTAGGAGTTCTTAATTTTAATAAAGATTCTGTGATAATGAATAAAAATCACCAAATTTCTATTGCTAAAAAACATGCAGTTTTATTGTCAGATTCTGGATATTTACCTCCAATAAGAGAAAAAAACATAAAAGTTTTAGGAAAACAAGCATTAGGAATGTTTTTAGTGGGAACAAATTCTATGAAAGCTGGAAAATACATTTCTGAGCATGATCAAAAAATTGCAAATAAGCTTGCCTATGTAATGGCTGGAGGTGATTTGTCTGAATCTACGATGGTTAGTGAACAATACCTGCTTGATTTAGAGAGAGAAGCATTTCTTTCACTATGTGGTGAAAGAAAAACATTAGAAAGAATTCGACATATATTAAAAACAGGAAAACCCCTAAGAAATTAAGTTATGAAAGAAGCATACATAGTTAAAGCCTACAGAACTGCTGTTGGGAAAGCTCCAAAAGGCTTATTTAGATTTAAAAGACCCGATGAACTTGCATCAGAAACAATAAATCATATGATTAGTGAAGTTCCAAATCTTGACAAAACTAGAATTGATGATGTTATCGTTGGTAATGCCACACCTGAAGCTGAGCAAGGGTTAAATATAGCAAGAGTAATTTCTCTAATGGGTTTAAAAGTTGAAGATGTTCCAGGAGTTACCGTTAATAGGTATTGTGCATCAGGACTTGAAACCATAGCAATGGCCTCTGCTAAAATAAAATCTGGAATGGCAGAATGCATAATTGCTGGGGGAGTTGAAAGCATGAGTTTTATCCCCATGGGTGGTTATAAAACAGTCCCTGATTATGGAATTGCTAAACAAGGTAAGGAAGATTATTATTGGGGAATGGGACTTACAGCTGAGCAAGTAGCAGATCAATACAAAGTAAGTAGAGAAGATCAAGATGAATTTGCATTAAATTCTCACCTAAAAGCTGTAAATGCTATTTCCAATGGTAAATTTAACTCTCAAATAGTTCCTATAAAAGTTGAGGAAACTTTCATAAACCAAGATGGTAAGAAATCTTCCAGAGAATATGTTGTAGAAACGGATGAAGGACCAAGAAAAGATACCAATCTAAAGTTATTAAATAAATTGAGACCAGTTTTTAAATTGAATGGAAGTGTAACTGCGGGCAACTCCTCTCAAATGAGTGATGGGGCTGCTTTTCTTTTAATCATGAGTGAGAAAATGGTCAAAGAATTAAACATTGAACCTATTGCCAAGCTCGTGAACTATGCAGTAGCTGGTGTTCCTCCTAAAATAATGGGAATTGGACCAGTTAAAGCCATTCC